>Ga0123353_10006886_pt1 | contig 15265 bp, 9 predicted proteins | sample TergutLab28metaG_3_FD_92763 | JGI IMG/M metagenome (GOLD analysis project Ga0123353, IMG submission 92763) | Labiotermes labralis P3 segment gut microbial communities from Petit-Saut dam, French Guiana - Lab288 P3 | ecosystem: Host-associated > Arthropoda: Insects > Digestive system > Gut ... | reverse complement strand
TTGTATGTATTCAGCTTGTGTGTTTTTATTAGAGTGACTATACACGAATCTGTGTATACAACCATGTTTGTTGAGTAAAAACAGCATTAAAATTTAAATTCTAACGACATTTTCCCTGAGAGCTGAATACATACTGTCTGTTTAGGTATGTGGAGAATTTGATATGCCGCATATTGTAATAAAAACTATTAGTGGCCCCTCTCAAAAACAGCTTCAACAAGCCGCTGAACAGATTGCTGATGTTATAAACAAAACAATGGATAAACCAAAAGAATACATATCTGTATCAGTGGAAGAATACTCCTTTGACACATGGAAAAATGTATACAACGAATACATAAAAGACAAAAACAACATACTAATCAAACCCAAATATGACCCAAAAATATTCGAATAATGCCTACATTACACATACCTAACATTTACAGTCAATTTAGAATACTTGATTACTTGGCCAACGACAAAAATAGAAAGTAGAGTTTGCTTCACACAGTCACACAATAGAAAATACGTGTTAATGCACTAAGAAAAAGAAATCCTAAAGGTAAAAAACACTTCCTACACATTAGGTGGCAACTTTAAACACATCATCTGATAATCATCACCAAGACGTGACTTAATCGGTTTAAAACGACGTTTAACATAAAAATCTACCCTATACCCCTTCTTAGTAGCTAAAGTAACAAACCGACAACCAACACTACTTTTAGACAAAAAAACAGCAATACCAACACAATATTTAATAAAAAAAGTGCCAAGTCCTTGACCTTGCATTTTTTCAGCAACAGCCAAACGCCCCAAAAGCAACGCAGGATCAACAGGCTTAACATCAGAACCTTTAACACTTTTTTCCACATTTTTCACCTTAAAAATAGAACCCATGGCCAACGTAACATAACCAACAAGTTTCCTTGTTTCACGTAAATAAAACAAATGAGTAACGCCCATACCTGAACGGTAAAACGTTTTAGCATCATTCAAAAGAAAATCATTCAAACCTAAATCATCATGTTCGCCACAGCTAAACTTGGGAATCTTTGTATCACTATCAACTATTTTTATAACAAAATCGTTAATAGTCCAATTACGCTTAGAAGACATAAACTATTTCTTACTCTTTACTGAAGTTTTTTTACAAGCCATAAGACTCTGCTTGATAAACTCCTGTTCCGAAGGCGTTAAAGGTTCTGCTGCCCATTTATCAAAAGCGTCAGCATCCTCATCAAACAATACAGGAATAGGTATTGGTTTTGCCATAGTGTTTCAATCCTTCAACAAGCATTGTATCACGTTTAACTAATAAAAACTTTATCACAACCGTGCACACTATTTACCAAACACGCTTAAGTTATTGATGTAGTACAACATTAAACGTTTAGGGTGTACAAACTGGTTTTAGAACGTTTGAAATTATGTGTGGTTGGAAAAGTTTATGGTTTTTACGTACTTATTCATTGGTTTAGGTTGGTAGTTTAGCTAAGTTTGTGGTTTGGTGCTTGATTGACTGTTGGAGTTTGAATCTGTGGGGTGTAGCGTTTTTGTTTTTGTTTGTTCAATGTTTAGTGTTTTGGTGACAAAACTATTTATTAGGTCTTAGTGTTGTTTTAGTTGTTTATATGAGGCTTAGTGATGAAAGCGTTTGTAATTCATTATCCGTTTGGCGTTGCCGCTTTTGGTGAAGAGAACCATTTAGTTGAGAAGGTTTTGTTTTCTAAAAAGCCTCAGGCAGCTGCGAAGTGTTTGCTTAAAATTGAGTCAGGTAAACCGTCTGATGAGTTTTTTTCTTTAGTGTCTTTGCTTTGTGATGTTGGTTATGACGTATTTGTGTTTGAGAATGCTAGTATTGCATCTGAGGTTCAAAAGAGTAATGATAATTTAAAGGTGGCTGTTGCTTCTTCTGTTGAGGCTGAGGCGTTGCGTGGTAGGATGAGTGAGGTGGCTCTTTCTTTATATTTTGTTGATGATGAGCAAGAGTTGGCTCTTTGGAATCGTAATGTTAGTTTAGAGTTGGCAAAGTTGCGTATTAAGGGGGCTTCTGAGAAGCGTGATTTAATTGTTGGTCAGGCTATTCAGACTTTGGATGATTTGGATAGATCGGTTAATTTGTTTATGGCTCGTTTGCGTGAGTGGTATGGTGTTTATTTTCCTGAGATGGATCGTTTAATTGAGAAGCATGAGACTTATGCTCGTTTGGTTTTGAATTTGGGTGATAGGGATAATTATACTTTTGATACTGTGGTGGCTGAGGGGCTTCCTAAGGAGCGTTCTGAGTTGGTGGCAAAGACTGCGCAGTCTTCTATGGGTGCTGATGTTTCTGAGGTTGATTTGAAGCAAATTCAATGTCTTAGTCGTGATGTTCTTAATTTGTATGAGTTGCGTAAGAACATGGAATCCTATGTTGATAATTCCATGGAGGAGCTTGCGCCAAATGTTAAGGCGGTTGCGGGTGCTCTTTTGGGTGCTCGTTTAATTGCTATGGCGGGTAGTTTGCAGAATTTGGCTATGCGTCCTGCTAGTACTATTCAAGTTTTAGGTGCTGAAAAGGCTCTGTTTCGATCATTAAAGACAGGTGCTAGGCCTCCTAAGCATGGCTTAATTTTTCAACATACTTTGTTGCATGATGCAAAGCGTTGGCAGAGAGGAAAAATTGCGCGTGTTATAGCTGGTAAGCTTTCTATAGCTGCAAGGGCTGATGCTTTTGGCGGGAACTTTATTGGTGATCGACTAAAAGCTGAAATTAATAAGCGTCTTGACGAGATTTATGAAAAATACAAAGACGCGCCTCCTCCAAAAGAGCCTAAACCTAGAGAAGAACACCGTGACCGTGAACCACGATTCAACCGTGGCGGTGGTGGTGAGCGTCGGGGTCGATTCGGAGGCGGTGGTGGTGAGCGTCGGGGTCGATTCGGAGGCGGTGGTGGTCGAAGAGGTAACTATGGTGGCGGTGGTGGTGGTGATCGTAACCGTAACCGTAGCAGTGGTGGTGACGGTGGCGATAGGGGTCGCAGTGGCGATGGTGGTGGCGATCGATTCCGTAGAGACGACAAAAAGTTCTATGGCGACGATGGTGGCAGTGGTAAATTCCGCACCAACAGCGACAGTAATACCGTTAACAGTACCAGTGTCAGTGGCAGTAGTGACAATAGCAGTAGTGGTGGCAGTGGCGGTAGTAGCAATAGTGGTAAGTCCCATAGTGACGATGGTGGTAGTGGTAAATTCCGTGGCCATAACGATGGTGGTGGTAAAAGTAGTGGCAGCGATGGCGGCGGTGGTAGTGGTGGTGGTGAGCGGCGAAACCGATTTGGCGGTAGTGGTGGTGGTGAGCGGCGAAACCGATTCGGAGGCGGTGGTGGTGAGCGTCGGAGACGATTTAGTGGTAGCGGTAGTGGCAGCAGCAGTAGTGGTGGTGGTGGTGAGCGTCGGAGACGCGAGTAGCGTGCATATTAAAATTCGTCCTCATCCTCAGTTTAAAGAGATTTATCAGGCCATGTTAGAGGGTGGGGCTCAGCGTCTTGCCACTCGTAATTTAACTCCTAGTTTAACTGTTTATGGTGAGCGGTTAATTCATGTTAAAAATGTAGAGTATCGTATTTGGGATGCTTTCCGTAGTAAACTTGCCGGCGGTATAATTAAAGGCGTGCAGAATGTGCCTATAGAGCCTAATTCTCAAGTTCTCTATTTAGGCGCCGCGTCTGGCACAACTCCTAGTCATATATCTGATATTGTAGGCGAAGCTGGTCATGTTTACTGTGTAGAATTTGCCTCCCGCTCCCTACGTGACCTAGTAAATAATGTAGCTGCATACAGAGCAAATATTTCCCCCTTCCTTGAAGACGCACGTAAACCCGAAAAATACGCCATATTCATACCTGGAAAAGTAGATGTAATATACTGCGATGTAGCCCAACCCGAGCAGGCAAAACTTTTAGCTGATAACGCAGACGCCCTCCTAAAACCCTCCGGATGGGTAATGCTGGCCTGCAAATCTCAAAGCATAGACGTCACCCTAACTCCAGAGGTAGTCTACAGACAAGAAGCAAACATCCTGCGCAGCAGAGGTTTTACCGTAAAAGAAGTAGTGGATCTAGAACCATACGATAAAGCTCACGCTATGATAATAGCCCAAAGATAAACCCTTTTTCACAGGTTACCCTATTTTTTGAGCAGGCTAAGAGAGATAAACTTGTTTTATGGAAAAATGTATTTAACCCTAATTTCCTGTTTTAAGTAATAAGGGTGCTTTAGAGATTCTAGAAGGGTGTTATTTTTTTTTGGTAGCTTCACTTAGGTACATTTGATTATTTATTTTAATCTTAAAGTTATAGTGTTTTGACGCGTTAGTGTTTGGGTGGGTAAATGTTTGATGTTGAGGTGCTCAATATGTAGGTCAACTTGGGAAAAGGCTGAAATAATTCTGTAAAACACGTAAATTGGTATTTGGTCACAAAACAAGTGAGTGTTACACTAAAACATTTATGGCCTAACTTATAATGTGGTTAAAGCAATATTGCTTACTTAAGGACATTGTGACTTCAATTTCAACTTAATATTTAAATATGTAACTGTGGTTTGAAATAACAGGTATGTAGTTTATGAGTTCTCTTCCTATTAAGAAAAAATCTGTAAAGGAATTCATTTTGCTTAGTTTACTTGATGGTGAAAAGGCTTTAGGGACTCTTGTAAATGAAAGTGAGGTGAAGATTGGAGACGGTGAGAGGAAGGGTGGCTCTACTGTTTCACATGATTTAAGGAAATTAGAGGATTTAAACTTAATTGTGAAGCGTAATGGTAAATGTTCGTTAACTTCACGTGGACTTATTGAAGCACAAATCTGTAAATCGTCTTATGCATCTACGGCTGTACTTGACTCTTATCAAGACTTCTGGTTAACCCATGATATAACACGTCTACCTCCTACATTAATGGTAGATATTGGTGCTTTATCAGGATCGACTGTACTTACAGCTACGCCATCTGACCTTCATTTTGTTCATTCACATTGCGTAGAAGCGATTCATTCTGCAAAAGCTATTCGTGCTATCGCCCCCATATATCATCCAGATTATATCTCTGCCTTTAGAGAACGTCTCAATTTAGGAATCAAAATACAATTAATTGCTACTCCAATTATTATGGAAAAACTTGAAACAGAAGCACCTGACTTGTTCAGCAAATATGTTGATACGGGTGATTTTCAACTATTTATAAACGACGATTTAGGAATTGCTATGGTTTTAACTGACAGCAGTTACACATTTGGATTATTTGATTTGAATAAACGATATGATGCTAATGCTAATATGTTTGGTACTGGGCAGAAAGGGCTTGTTTGGGCTTCCCGCTTATTTGCTTTAACTCTTTTAGATAGTGTACCATATGTATATCCAAAAAAACCCTGAGCAATGTCTGATATAGATTTGTTAACTATCCTTTTTGTGTTACATTAAGGGGTTTTGGGTAGTAGTAGTAGTATTATTTGTGCCAGTTTTTTTTGGGTTTATATCTTCAAGGTAGTATTACAGCATAATATCTAAAAATTTATGCTTTTGATTGCTGTGTTATTTTGTATTGAGGCAAAAATATGTGCGATAAATATGTAAGCATAAAATTAAGTCGTAACTTTCAGGTTTTAGTATTTTACGAGTGAAATTCTTTGTAAATCGCACAGAAAATTAAATCAAGAATAGATAACACTACAAAGACTCCTCACTATTACCAGATACGGTAAAGGGTGTTATTTTTTTCTCTTTTCATAAAACTAGTTTTGGTTTCGGCTCAGCTGAGTTGGGGAATATGTTTTGTGTGAAAACGTGTTTTTGAGGTTAAAATCTAAAAATAACCATTTTTTGACCACTTTGTACTTTAGTTTAGATTCAGACATGTGTCCTGATAGGTATGTAGGTTACGTTATTCAAATTTTCGTAATTTGTTTCTAAATAATAATATTCAACTAAGTTTGTGTTTATTATTCTTAAATATTAAAAGTTAACCTCTGATTTCATTAATTATGGTGCAATAATCAAAAGATATGTGTTGTATAAAAACTGAAATTTATGGATTAATCCGTTTATGGTTATGTCGGGTTGTTGTTCTCTTTTGGTGAGGATTTTTTCCATTGTGGTGGCTAGAGTGATTTTTGGTTTTCTTCCGCTGTTTTTAGGTTTGGGTGTGATGTTTCCTATGGTTAGGTATTGTTGCCCTGCTTGTCTACCTAGTTTGTTTGTGGATCATTAGCTATTTTGCGATTTCTTGCCTGATTTACCTGTTGTTTGTGTTTCACAATTATGTCTCTATCTTGTAACGATATAAGCGCCATAAACTTTAACACCCAACACAATACACTATAAACTAGAAAAAGTCAAACTATTATACTGATGAAAGAGAAATATTTAATCTTAAGCAACACCATTATTAACATAAAGGAAATAGTGGTGACCTATAGTATGGAAGCTAAACGCTTAGGGGACACAACTAAAAAATGAGAAGAGATCCTCAATGTTATCCGCTTTCTATTCCACAAAAAGGAATATGGTACACTGAAAAATTCTATTCCGGTACTAACATTGCAGGGATATCAGCAACGGTGCGCCTAAAAATGCCTCTTGATTTTTCTTTATTGGAGCAGGCTATAAATTTAGTGATTGAACACAATGATTCTATGCGCATCAATGTCTGTATGATTGACAACAAGCCGCACCAATTTGTAGTTCCGTACATCTATAAAAAACTTGAGGTCAAGGATTTTACTGCTACAGACGATAGTGATATCTATACGTGGAGTATGAATATGACTAAAACACCACTTTTTGCGGAGAATGCTGATCTCTATAGGTTTGTGGTGCTTAAAATTGATGCGAATACATGTGGTTATTTTGTTATGCTCCATCATTTGATAAGCGACGCGTGGAGTATGATTATGGTCGGCAATGAAATCATGCGTTATTATTTTAACCTGCAGAAAGGCGTAATAGATAGGATGTCAAAACCGTCCTATCTGGTTTATTTGGCGGAAGAAAACGTTTATGTCAACTCTGAACGTTATAAAAAAGATGCCACATTTTGGCGTGAACAATTTGAGACCATACCCGAACATGTTGGAATAAAGGCGCGTAAAAGCAATGAAATAAGGTCTGATGCCGTACGCAAGAGCTATGTCCTGAAAAGTGAGTTGTGTCACGCGATACAAAAATATTCTAAAGACTCCCAAGTGTCGGTTTTCGTAATATTGATGAGTTCTTTTATGCTATATTTAAACCGCCTTACCGGAAGCGACGATACGGTGTTAGGTGTGGCCGTGCATGGGCGGTATAACGCGGAAGCAAAGAAAACGTTGGGAATGTTCGTCTCGTCTATCCCTTTCCGCTTTAAAGTAGACCCGAAGGATACATATTCCACTTTCATTCAGAAGCTCTTCAGGTGCTGGCTGAGCGTTTTGCGTCACCAACGCTATCACATAGATCATATTCTGCAGGATATGCGTAACCGTTTCGGAGAGGTGACCCGACTTTATGATATCGTGTTTTCTTATCAAAACGCTAAATTCGAACAGCAAGAAGGTTCTTTGCAGTTGGGTTCCAAATGGCATTTCAACGGTCATCAGAACGAGTCCCTCATAATTAACTTCAATGAACGCGATAATGACGGCGTTATCATGTTAGATTATGATTTTTTAACAGACCTCTTTCATACCGAGGATATTGACGCAATGCACGACCATTACGTCAACATACTTTGGCACGCACTGAGCGCCCCATCAAAACAGGTAAAAAATATTGAGATAGTTTCTGAAAAAGAAAAGAATTTAATTCTAAACGAGTTTAATGATACGGCAAAAGATTTCTCTAACGACCGTACGGTGCTAGATTTTTTTGAGGCACAAGTGGCGTGTTGTCCAAACAAAGTCGCCGTCCTTTTTGAAGACAACTCGCTTACTTATTCTGAACTTAATGTGCGGGCAAACGCTCTGGCGATGTTACTAAGAAGCAAAGGGGTTAAACGCGGGAGCATTGTCGCGATGATGCTTTACCGTTCTTTTGAAATGATGATAGGTATCTTGGGCATTTGGAAAGCGGGGGGCGCTTACCTGCCTATTGACCCCGAATATCCAAAAGACCGCATAGAATATATGCTTAAAGATAGCAAATCGTCTATATTGCTAACTACAGCGTCAATTGAAAAACAACTAACTTTCAAGGGTGAAATCCTACAGATTGACAATGATTCTTACAGTGCAGATAAATGCCTTGAAAATGCAGCGGAGCCCAGCGATGTCGCTTATGTGATTTACACATCGGGTTCTACCGGACAAGCGAAAGGTGTAATGGTGGAACACCGTGCCCTCGTGAATCGCATACAATGGATGAACCGTAAATACCCCTTGTTGGACGACGATGTTATTTTACAGAAAACCACTTACACATTCGACGTTTCAGTCTGGGAACTTGTATGGTGGTTTTTTGCGGGCGTAAAACTGGTGTTTCTCCCACCTGCCGCCGAAAAATATCCAGACAAGCTTATTGATGCGATAAACTCCTACCAAATAACCACATTGCATTTTGTACCGTCTATGCTAAACGCGTTTCTTTGCTTTGTCGATACGAATCATAATCACAACTGCCTCATCAGTAGTCTTAGAAAAGTGTTTGCAAGTGGTGAGGTGCTTACCCCCCAGCAAGTTAACCGGTTCAATACCTGCATACATTCGGTTTCTGGTGCGCGACTCTACAATCTTTACGGTCCAACGGAAGCAGCTATCGATGTTTCATATTATGACTGCCCAATAGAACCCGACCAGCGCATAGTTCCCATAGGTAAACCCATTGACAATATACAATTATACATTGTTGACAAACACATGAACCTGCAACCTATCGGGGTTTCCGGGGAACTTTGCATCGGCGGGGTCGGCCTTGCTCGTGAGTATATCAATAAACCTGAACTTACAACGGAAAAATTCGTGCCTAATCCTTTCAAACAGGGTGAGCGTCTTTATAAGACCGGTGACTTGGTTCGGTGGTCTCAAAAAGGGGATATTGAATATTGTGGGCGAATGGATTTTCAGGTAAAAATCCGTGGATTCCGTATCGAGCTAGGCGATGTCCAATATCATCTTGAACAGATTCCGTCCGTGAGAGAAACGGTGGTCACCTGTTTTGAAAATCCTGCAGGCGGCAAATACCTTGCTGCTTATTATGTTTCTGATACTGACCTCCTTGTATCTGATATACGTGATTTCCTAGTTAAACGGCTTCCAGACTATATGATCCCTTTCTGTTTCATTCGTGTAGACCAGATTCCGCTTTTTAGTAACGGTAAGGTAAACGTGTCTCTTCTTCCAAAACCACCTGCCACGATATGTGCCGCTCACCTACAAAAAATCATTTTGCCGAGAAACAAAACGGAGGCGCTTGTGATGCGAGTCTGGTCTGAAACGCTTGGCATAAACGAGTTAAGCGTGACCGATAATTTCTTCACAATGGGTGGCGATTCTATAAGCGCAATCAATATGGTCTGTCGTATGCCCACTACGGTTAACGTCAGCAAAGTTTATGAGTATCCCGTTTTGGCAGATTTTGCGCGCTATTACAACGAAAAAGATAGCAGCGGGATCCTCGTGCGGCTATCCGGAGAGGAAAATGCTACACGGAGCTATATACTCTGTCCTTACGGCGGTGGTGGCGCATATACATATCTGAGTCTCGCTAAGGCGCTTTCCCTACAGGATCCATCGTGTTGCGTTTATGCCGTGAATCTTCCGGGGCATGATTATGAGTCAAAAGACGGTTCTTTTCTGCCGATTAACGACGTTGCTGCATTGATTCTGAAAGAAACGACGAAACGAGTTTCCGGTAAGATAGTCATCTATTCGCATTGCGTCGGCGCGGCACTAGGTGTTGAACTGGTCCACCTGTTGGAACTTGCCAAAGCCAACATAGAAGCGTTCTTTGTCGGGGGTGTTATTCCTCCCGCTAATGTTGGTATATATGGCTGGTTTTTTGATCCTTGGATGTTTGTTAGAGATAAACGGCTCCTAAAGTTTTTGATTTCGCTGGGGCTTTCTGAGGGGAATGTGGTTCAAACGCCTCAAACATCTCAAACAGGCCTAAAAGAGATGCAAAAGTTGCTGAAAGCATTCCGGTATGACGTGCGTTCTTATTACCGGTATTTCGCTAAACGAGCGTCTAACAAGCAAAAAAAGCTAGGTGTTCCCATTTTTTCAATTCTTGGGGAATTAGATCAAATGACAAAGCGTTCGGGTGGAACTCGTAATTGGCAGCTAATCTGCGATGCGCCGATGCAAACTATTAAAATTAAAGGAGCGCGTCATTATTTTATTAAAACGCATGCGACGGAATTGGCCGAGATAATGACGCGGACTTTACAAAATAAATAAACTAAGTTTGAGTGTTGAATTATGAGAAACAAAAATTATCCATTTTATGTGACTGAACCAGTGCGTAACCTGAAGGAGTTGATAGATTTTGCGGCGGAAAAATATGGTGACATGCCTGCTTTTACTTATGAAAGAAAAAAAGAAAGGGTTAGTGTTAGTTATCGTCAGTTTAAATTGGATATAGAAGCGTTGGGGGTGGGTTTGTTTCATGAATGTTCTGGTCGGTGTACTGTGGCGGTTATTGGTGAAAATTCTTATGAGTGGATATTGTCGTATTTTTCTGTGGTAAATAGTGGGAACGTTATTTTGCCGTTGGATAAGGATTTGTCTGTTGCGGAGATAAAGAATTTGTTGAATGCTTCTGGTGCGGTGGTGCTTGTTTTTTCGGATGATTATTCTGATGTTGCGGATCGTTTGTGTGAGGATGCAGTAAATATTAGGCGTTATATCAATATGAATCAGGTGCGCGAATTAGTTAATTTAGGTGTTGAGATAATGCGAGATGGTAGTAGGGGTGTTGTGGATTGTGAAATAGTTGATGGTTCTTTGGCGGCGCTTTTGTACACGTCTGGAACGACTGGCACGTCCAAAGGTGTGATGCTTTCGCATGGTAATTTGGCGAATAATGTGGTGGCTGCTTGTCGGAATGTGGATATACTTGGGAGTAATATATTGTTGCTTCCCCTTCATCATTCTTTTGGTTTTGTAGCGGGGGTTTGTGTTATGATATTGAAAGGTAGTGAAACCTGTATTAATTCAAGTTTTAAAAATATGCTTTCGGATCTGCTAAAGTTTAAGCCGTATAATCTGTTTTTGGTGCCGTTGTTTGTTGAGACGTTTTATAAAAAAATATGGGCAGATGCTAAAAAGCAAGGTAAAGATAAATTGTTAAAGAGAATGATTGGTATTAGTAATATGTTGTTAAAAATAGGTATTGATGTTAGGCGTTTGTTTTTTAAATCGGTTATTGAGGCCTTTGGTGGGAATTTGAAGTTAATTGTGTCCGGTGGTGCTCCGCTTGATCCTTTTTATGTTAAGGGTTTTCGAGAGTTGGGGATTAATGTGTTAAATGGGTATGGTATTACTGAGTGTTCACCGATTGTTTCTGTAAATCGGAATAGGTATTATCGTGATGGTAGTGTTGGGCAGGGGTATTCTTGTTGTGAGGTGAAAATTGTTGAACCGGATGAACATGGGCATGGTGAAATTTGTGTTAAGGGTGGTAATGTTATGATGGGCTATTATAAAAATGAACAGGCTACCCAAGAAGTGTTTGAGGGTGAATGGTTTAAGACAGGTGATGTTGGTTATTTGGATCGGGATGGTTTTCTGTTTATATCGGGTAGAAAAAAGAATCTGATCATTTTGAGCAATGGCAAAAATATTTATCCTGAAGAAATAGAGTTTGCTGTTCTTAATTATATGCCGTGTGTAAAAGAAGTTGTAGTGTATGCTGAGTCTGAGGTAATTGTTGCTGAAATGTTTCTAGATGCTGAAAATTATCCAGGTTGTGCTTTGACTATAAATAGTGATATTTTGCAGTTAAATCGGGTGTTTCCATTGTATAAAAGTATTGGAAAAATTGTGATTCGTGATACAGAATTTCCTAAAACTACTACAAAAAAGATTAAAAGGCGTTACGGCTCATCTGGTGATGCTGTTTGATTTAGCAAAAGTGATTTACAGCCTTAAAGCAAGTATGAAAATAATGATATGTTTGTGTTTGGTGTTCTGTAGTATATTTCTGACTATGTGCCATCAACTTAATTGAGTTAACGTCCAGTAATGGGTTTGGTATTGGTTTTGACATAGTCTATGTTATGAAATGTTTTTGAATGTGAGATTCTGGCAGAAAAATTTATACCTTAGAAAAGGAGACGGTATTATGTGTTATTGTGCTGTGGACTGACGTCTCTATTGGTTCTTTTTGTAAATTAGGGACCTTAAAGTCTAAAGTTTAATGGAGATAAAAATATGTTTAAAAGAGTGGAAGAGATAATCAGGAAAACGTTTGACAAAGCTGAAGTGTCCATTACTGAGGAGACGAACTTAATTGATGATCTGGGTTTGAATTCTCTTGAACTTGCAGAACTTGTATATGTTTTTGAAGATGAGTTTAACATAGAAATTCCTGACAGAGATATTGTTAATTTCCGCACTGTCAAAGATATAGTTTCATACTTGAAAACGTTAACTAAATAACGTTATTGCGTTAAATGTGCTACTAACCCAAAACTTTGCATACAACAACAATAAAGTTAAATCAACCCGCTATTATGAACAGGAAACAACACACTTCTTTTGCCTAAAACGCGCAAACCCACTGCCACTACCTAAAACTATTCCACTCCACCCCTGCATTTCAACCTTTGTTTTGGTTAAAATGTGGCATTTTGGGTTTTTATGTTGTGTTTTTAGGGTTTGTGTGAGAAGCAGAGGGTCATGCTTTAAACTAGTTTGTGAATAAACTAAGCGTGTTGTGAGCTATTCAAAAAGAAGATGTTCCTCTGCAATGATCCAAAATGACAACACATCATGCTTTTACCTGACCTGCAAGCTATGGAAGAAAAACGCGACAACGGTTTTTTTATCAACTACTTTGAGGCATGACCGTTTATTTAACACATATTTTTAGTTATATGATGTATTAACACATCTTTGTCAAGATAACGTTAGGGTATATATGCTATTATGCTATTGTTGTTACAAAAAAGCAACATTGCTCTGTGAGTAAACACATGCAAAAAAACACCGCAAACACACCTAACACCAAACAAAAACGCTCTCGCCTATACCTGCCCCTCAAAAATAACAACAACCACGCACCCCCTAAAAACAACACCACCTCAACCCAACATAACACCTACACATACTTTAACACAAATACTCATTCTGCCAAAAAGCTTTCACATAAAAAAATCACAAGGTAGAATACAATGAACAAAACATCCAAACTCAACTTAAACAAAACCCAAAACCGCATATTAATTATCTCTTTAGTATTTGTATTATTATTGATTGCTTCTCTATTCTTTTCTATGTTTACACCCATGGTATCTGGAGATGTCCCTAACGCACCACCAATCTCCACTGTTATATCTAGCCGCCATCAGAATGCTGCTGCGAGCTATAACTATTGGAATGATATATGGGGAAATATTGGAAATTTCGCTCTAAACTATGATCTAGCGCAAGCTCGCCTCGCAGGAAGCGACTGGATGGATCTTGGTCTTAATGGGTCAACCGTTATCGGAGTCGCTGGTACAAGCGTTAATGGTAACCATTATCTAGATGTTGCTGCATGGAATGATTACACTCACACGCTTTATTTCTTTGTCTGGAGTAAAAATCCCGGACAGGCACCAAGTGCAGTAACTATGAGTTGGGTTGATGAGTATGGTGCAGCCCAGACTATAACCTCTGAATCTACTTTTTATAATACTAACAGCCCTAATCAGGGTCCAACAGGAGGTGAGCGTTATTCGGTTTTTATTTTTGATTTTGTTAAACATGGTTTTTCAACTGGGCTTCCTAGTGTTGTATCGCTTGAGGGTAATGTTTTTTCACAAGGAAATAATCTTGCATACAAAGATATGTCTTTCATAAGACTCTTTTTAAAAAATGTAAATGAAGTTTATGATGGAAACCCACATGGATATTTTATACCACGTGCTGGTAATGAAACTCATGAGGACCATACCGTAACAGTTGAGTGGTCTTCTGACGGAACAAATTGGTTCCCAATGTCCGATTTTTGGAAAAATCCAACTTATACAGACATTGTTGATAGTTCAACAACCCTTCTACATGTTCGAGGCTCCAAACCAGATTTTAGTTATGCATATGGCGCTATCAGTATAACAATCTTTCCAAGAGAAATTTGGGTTAAACCAGTCGATGAGACAAAACCCTACGATACACTACCATTAACACCTAAAACTTTCGAACTTGCTTCCGAGTCTCCTTATGGCCTTTTAACTAATCATGGTCATGATCTGGATGATTCCGGCGTAGCTTATACAGGATCTCAAACTTCTGTGGGTTCAAGTCCTTCTCATGTTACTGGCTTAAAAATCTCGGGTTTAGACATATCTAAACAAGACAACTATAACATCATCTATAAACCCGGAACGTTAACTGTCACACCGTCTTTTAAAATTACTTTCAAAATAGAACACGGCCTATGGGCTGATGGTTCCAACAACGACATAATATATTATGTGGCAAATGACGGCACCACACTAATGACTCAAATCCCAACAGGCATGACAGCTGAGCCAGGTTTTAACCCAGATTCTGGCAAGTGGGATCATAATCCTTCTGATACTACATATGTGCTAGAGGATCTTGTGTTTACCTATACTTTTGACGATGTTTTTGAAGTACGTTATGAATATACTGGTACTGTACCAGATGGTGCACCTTCTGCACCAATTGAAGCGCTTTATAAATCTGGCACTCCAGTAACGGTTGCGGCTACTCCTACAATGGCTCATTATACTTTCAATGGTTGGTCAATACAATCGCCTACTACTGTGGATATCTCTAGTGGGATTTTCCCTATGCCAGCTGATAATGTAGTTATTATTGGCAGTTGGTCTGCGATTGATTATACTGTTGTGTATGATCCTGGTGATCATGGTACTTGGACTGCTACAGAGGAGACGTATGTTGGGTGTCATTATGGCGATATACTGGATGATTGCGCTCAGTTTGTACATAGTGTTGACGATTGTGATAAGGGTTGGGAGTTTATTGGCTGGAGTGTTGGTGGTGGTCAGGTGTCAAAGATTCTTCCATATACAGTGTCTGGTGATGTGATTTATGTTGCTCAGTGGACACGACTTTCTTATAGTGTGAGTTTTGTGTATG
>Ga0123353_10006885_pt1 | contig 15266 bp, 13 predicted proteins | sample TergutLab28metaG_3_FD_92763 | JGI IMG/M metagenome (GOLD analysis project Ga0123353, IMG submission 92763) | Labiotermes labralis P3 segment gut microbial communities from Petit-Saut dam, French Guiana - Lab288 P3 | ecosystem: Host-associated > Arthropoda: Insects > Digestive system > Gut ... | reverse complement strand
GCCCGCGGCGGCCAGACGGTTTTCTCATCCGTTCAGCTTTCCCCCGGCGTTCCGAAGCTGTGGAGAGACAAGCCCATCGTTGCGATGGGAAAAGTCTGGGACGGTACAAACGGCGTCAAAAAGTGGACTTACGGCGAACTCGAAAAGGAAGTCCGCCAAGGTTTCCGCGCTTTGATGGTTGTGATGCTCAAAGGCGACGCCTGGGGCAAGCCGTTCAGTTTCCCGAAACCCGAAATTTCCATTGAACCGGATTTCATGGAAGAGAATGTAATGTTCAACGCCGCTCATCCCGATGTGTTGACCTATAAAGAGCTGTACCGCCTTACTTTTGAGCTGGCGGCCAAGTTCGGAACGCCTTATTTCGATAACCAGATTCCGGAATACCGCGGCGCCGGCGAAGGCATCAGTTGTTATCAGTGCTGCGCTTACCAGTTCTCCGCCAACCCCGAGGACGACGTTTTGTTCGATGACAAGCTTTACTTCAGAGACGGCAAGCACTTCTCCATGGGTTCGTGGATGGTCATGTCGCTCAACTGTCCGCGCGCCGCCTACAAGGCCGAGCACGACGACAAAAAGCTGATTGATGAACTCAAATATCTTATGAACAAGTCCGTTGAAGTCTTCCGCGTGAAGAAGAAATGGATGGACCACCTGCTGGAATGCAACAGGATTCCGTTCGCTTCGATGACGCCAAAAGATCCGAACACCGGCCAAAAAGGCGCCATTGCCGTTGACTTTGACAGTCTCGTCTACACCATCGGCGTTGTCGGCATCAATGAAATGGTTCAATACCACACCGGAAAAGCCATTTATGAATCCAAGGATTCCTATAAATTTGCTGTCCGTATCATGTATGAAATGAAAATGTATGCTCAGAAGCTGTCTTTGGAAAACGGCATTGAAATTGCCCTTGCCAGAACGCCCGCCGAGACAACCGCTCAGAGATTTGCCGTCTCAGACCTTCTGCATCCGGAATATGCCGATAAAGCTGAAAACCATATGAACGGCGATGTCGAACTGACCAAAAAGGAGCTTGGCACCACAAAGGACCTGCCGGTTTACTACACCAACGGCACCCATATCCCGCCGGGCGCGGACATTTCAATTATTGAAAGAATCAATTACGAGCAAACTTTCTTCCCGATCGTTGACGGCGGAAACATCCTCCATATCTGGCTCGGCGAAGGTACGCCCGACCCCGACGGCCTTCAGGAGATGGCAATGCACATCGCCAAGAACACGCACACCGGCTACTTCGCCTTCACACGCGATATGACGGTGTGTAAAGACGAAGGCTACGTCGCTTCAGGCATCAAAGAATGCTGCCCGAAATGTGGTTCCTGCAACATCGACCATCTGTCCAGAATTACCGGCTACCTCCAGTCCGTTGACGGCTGGAACGCCGGCAAGAGACAGGAACTGGTCGACAGAACACGCGCGGACCCGAAAAATTTGAAGGTTTGATGAGAATCAAACTTTCATTCCTTTAATTTTTTAAAAAACAGGCCACATCTCTTTTCCTTCTTCCTTTTTTATTTTTTTAGATTCATGATGAGAACAACACGCAATTTTCAATGTGCCGGAAGGGTTACTCTCGGTCACAGGTGCTTGAAAATAATTCAATGTCATCATTTTTTGTGACATTTTCGGCGAGTTAAACTGTCTCGGTCTGTCCGGGCGCTGAAATGATGTCAAGGATTTAAGCCCCGGCCGCTGCCATAATCGCATTGGCGGCGCTTTTTAAAAATTTTAATATTTTTGATTTTTAATTTTTATCAAAAACTTATTTTTATAATCAGAGCCATTATCGTTATTATGACAGTCGGAATTGTAATCACTAACAAAGAAGGCATAGCCATGGCTGCTGACAGTGTTCAAACGATAACAACAGAAAACGGCCATGAAAAAACTTATCCGTATGCTAATAAATTGTTTGCCGTATCTTACGGTCATTCGATAGGTATAATGGTTTACGGTAACGCAAATTATTATGGCATTCCGTGGGAAACTTTAATAAAATTACATCGGAAAAAAATTGCAAATAAAACGTATAATTACGTTGAAGAGTATGCAAAAGATTTTCTTAATTTCATTGAAACGACACCTGTATCAATCGAAGATCAAAAAATATACACTTATAAATCCTTTTTAGGATTTCATTTTTTAATAAAAAGAGAGTTGGATTTGATAACGTATGGCGGCGAACAACAGGGCGGCGAAATGCCGCAAAAAAATACAACGGAAGAGATTTTTAAGCATCTGGCAAAGCTTTTAACATCCTATAAGGAAAATGTTGAAAATTCCAACGTTGACGATTCTAAATATATCAAAAGTATCCTAGGCGAAAAAAATGTTATCCAGGACATGAATAACATATACGGAGATTATTATAATTCATTTAAAGAACCGATAGATGCAATAACCGATATCTATTTTAAAAAAATAATGCATCAGAGATCTGGATTTGTCATTGCCGGATACGGTGAAAAAGAAATGTGGCCGATTGTCACTGAGATAATTTTATCAGAATGCCGAAATAATAAGTTAATGTATATCTTCAAGAAAGATGAAAATACAAACGGCCGCGTATTTACATATGCACAATCTGAAATGGTACACACATTTTTATATGGCCTCAGCGGAGAACTTCTCAGGGAGACGCAAAATATAATAAGCACACATTGTTCCTCGAAAGCGGAAAAAGAAACAATATTAAATCAAATTAACGAAATTGTAGATTCCAATCTGGATCAAACTTTTGAAGTTATTAAAATCCTTCAAAAACCCCAACTCGCTTCGATGGCCGAGACCCTTGTTAATATCACGTCTTTCAAAGAAACAATTTCGTTCGACATGGAAACGGTCGGCGGCCCCGCTGATGTCGCCGTTATCTCAAAAACAGACGGTTTTATTTGGATTAAAAGGAAACAATATTTTGATGCAGCGTTAAATCCGCATTTCAATTCGCAATCATTGTAAAGGCGGGGCGGGGTTTAACGATGTGCGGGAGGCGGTGGTTGAACCCATCAATCGATTCTGACGTCGAATTTTAGGTCGGCGCCATTGACCACTCGGACTGAATCCAAACCCCTTACCGGACCGGCCGAAGCCGGCGAATCATGAAACAAACAAATGAAGACAGGGGTTTAAGCTGTTTTTTAAAAAATGAAAAGTGATCAGTCGATCTTCAATCCTTTTTCACGTGTAACCTCATCATCTTAAGAGATGAAACACAACACAATTAAAAACATTTCTAAATTTTTGCTTTGCACGAAAATGCATATATTGCACGAAAAGTAAACATTTTTGAACGAGAATGGGATGCATCTCATTGGTCCGGTTTGGCTTTCCTTTTCTCAACCTCTTCCCTTTTTCCCCGTGATAAACCTATAAATATCGAAATCACCCTTGAATAAAAATATGCTTGATAAATTAAAAAAGTCCTTAGAGGATGCTCCCGTGATTCAAAAGGAATCCGGAGGGCAAATTTACAACTATTTCATTCACCCGATTTCTGACGGTATTCCAAAAACAGACCCGGCGATTTTAGAGGAAATTGCCGATTACATTTTTTCGGTGCAGAAAAATGATTATGACAAAATCGTCACTGTCGAAGCCATGGGGATTCCGATTGCGACAGCCCTGTCTTTAAAAGCGCGGCGCCCCGTTACAATTATCCGCAAGAGGAAATACGGCCTGCTCGGTGAAATAGAATTGTCCCAGTCCACCGGCTATTCTAAAGGATCCCTTTTTATTAACGGTCTTCAAAAAGGCGATCACGTTTTAATCGTTGATGATGTGATCAGTACGGGCGGGACAATGCTTCCGCTTTTGGAAACTTTGAAGGAAATGGCTGTCGATATTGCCGGCGTCTATTGTGTCATCGAACGCGGTGACGGTGCGACCGACATCAAAAAGAAGACCGGCACGGATGTGACGGTTTTGGTCAGCATTGATGTTTCCGAAAAAGGCGTCACGGTGACCGGAGGCGTGAAATGAGCCGCCTGTCTGTCGTTTCGCCGTCTTCTTATGATTTTGAAATGCGGACGGTTTTTGACAAAATCGAAACGCTTTTGCAAACTTCCGGTAAGAGAACAGATAAAATCGTTGTCGGCCTTCAGTTTCCGGAAGGTTTGAAAAAGCACGCCCTGAATATCGCTTCTCAAATCGAAGAAAAAACGGGTGTTTCAGTTTACATCTCAGCCGACCCGTGTTTTGGCGCTTGTGATTTGGATATGCGTCTTTTGGAACGCGTTGATGTTCTGTTCCATTTCGGCCATTCCGAATTAAAACAAGGGGCGGCTGAGGAAAAGGTTTGTTTCATCGAAGCCCGCTCCAATGCGGATATAACCAATGCGGTGACAGCGGCAATTCCGCTGCTGCCCGAACAAACTGTCGGCCTTTTGACCACGGTCCAGCATGTTCATCAGTTGGAAACAGCCAAAAAGATATTGGAAGGTGTCGGGAAGACGGTCGTCACAGCAAACGGTGACAGCCGTATCGCCCATCCGGGCCAGATTCTCGGTTGCAATTTTTCGGCGGCGCATTCAAAAGATGCTGAAGAGTGTGACGTTTTTCTCTACATCGGCAGCGGCCAGTTTCATCCGATCGGCGCCGCTTTGTCATCCAAAAAGCGCGTCGTCTGCGCTGATCCGTTTACGGGCGAAGTTTCAGAACTCAATTCCCGAAAATTTTTAATGCAGCGAAGCGCGGTCATCGGCAACGCGGCGGATGCTGAAACATTCTGTATTTTGGTTTCTGTTAAAAACGGTCAGTATCGGAAAAAATTAGCCGAATCCTTAAAAACGAAAGCTGAGGCGCACAAAAAACAGGCGTTTATTCTGTTTATGGATTTGGTGACGCCCGATCAAATGCTTTCATTCAAAGCGGACGCTTTTGTGAACACCGCTTGCCCGAGGCTTGCCATTGATGATTCCGGCCGATATCCCGCTCCCGTTTTAACACCCGAAGAGTTTGAAATCGTTTTGGGCGAGCGGGCATGGGAAGATTTGGTTTTGGATGAAATTTTAGAAGGCGGGCAGGATTGAATTAAAAATTCAAAGGCGGTTCATTCATGAAACTCAGAAAGCTGGAAATTGCGCTTGAAAAAGTGGAAGGGTTTGAAACGCCGAATGTCAATTATGAACAATATAAAACGCCGGCAACGGTGGCCGCGCCTTTTCTTCACTTGGCGTTCATGAGCGGCGACATCGTCGGGAAAACGGTTTACGATTTAGGCTGCGGCACCGGCATCCTTTCAATCGGCGCCGCGCTTCTCGGCGCAAAAGTTGTGGTCGGATTCGACATTGACGAAAATGCCATCTCAAGCGCCGTTAAAAATGCGGCCGAAATGTCGGAAAAAATAGGCGAAACGGGCGTGAATGAAACAATCCGTTTTTCCGTTTCAAATATCTCTGAAATTCCGGAACGTATCGAATCCAAAGAATTGAAACGGGCCGATACGGTTCTCATGAATCCGCCGTTCGGAGCGCAAGAAAAAGGAAATGACCGGCCGTTTTTAAAAGCGGCGCTCAAAGCGGGCAATGTCATTTATTCCATCCACAATAAAGGGAGCCGCGCTTTTATCGAAAAATTTATTAAACCCGCTGTTATAACAGGCTACTTTATAACAGATTTTCCGGTCAGAAAAACATTTGATTTTCACAAAAAGGACATTCAAACGATTGCCGTTGAAATTTACAGAATCGAATCCGGCCAAAACATCGTGTAAAAGAGAAAGCTGCAAAAGCACGCAATTTTATCTATGTTAAATGTCTATTACATAAACCGAGTGAATAATAAACACGGATATCCGTCAGATACAAATCCGCCACCCTCCTCAAAAGGATATCGGGTCGGCGCTTTCACAATTATCAAATTACGAAGGTTCATTTTATGAGCAGAGTTCAAAAAAAGCCGATCAGAAGAAGATTGAAGGACATGTCGTCCAAGACTGAAGAACCTAAAGAAATGCCGGAAACGGTCGAATCCGTCTCCGAAGAAGTTTCCAATAAATCAAGAATTCCGCGCAGACCCAAGCCCGAAATTGCCCCAAAAGATGAGGCAGCGGAAAAACCTGTACGGAAAGTCAGCGTCAGCAAAAGCAGAAATGAAAGCGCGGATGACGAGCCCCGCGGCGAACGCAGAGTTCCGGTCAGAAGCAGTTTGATGGCGGAAAGTTTGAACGGCGACAGCGGCAGAAGCGAACGCGGCAAACCCACTGATCGCGACAGCAGAGGCGACCGCGAAAGCCGTGGCGACCGTGACAGCAGAGGCGACCGCGACAGCAGAGGCGACAGCAGAAGTGACCGCGACAGCAGAGGCGACCGCGACAGCAGAGGCGACCGCGACAGCCGAGGCGACCGCGACAACAGAGGCGACCGCGACAGCAGAGGTGACCGCGACAGCAGAGGCGACCGCGACAGCAGAGGCGACCGCGGCGGCAGAGGTGACCGCGGCGGCGGCAGAGGCGGGCGTGACCGGAACGGCGGCGGACGCGGAGACCGCGGCGGCAGAGGCGGCCGCAAACCCGGCGAGAAGAAAAAGCGTCCCGAAAAAATCATTTACGAGAAAACGAAACAATTCGTTTTTCCGGGCGAAGCCGTCGGAACAATCGAAGAATACAAACCCGGTTTCGGAACCGTTAACGATGACGGCACGATCCGCTCAACCGTGATGGGCGTTGTCGGCATCAACAACGAACACCGCATGATTACAATCATCCCGAAGACAAAGACATTAAACACCATCACCGAGGGCGACATTGTCATTGTCTCGATTACCGACGTCCGCGAATCCAACGCCCGCGTTGATTTGGTCGCGGCGGAAAAAAGCTTGGGCGAAGAAATCGTTAACAAGGGAAATGCCGAAATTTATGTTTCCAACATCAAAGACGGCTTTGCCAAGTCTGTTGCCGATGAATTTTCTGTCGGCGACATCGTCCGCGCCAAAGTAATCGACAGCAGCAAAATCGGTCTGTCTACCGTTGAGAGCGACCTCGGCGTTTTGAAAGCCTATTGCTCCAAATGCAAAACGCCGCTGACAAGAGACGGCGATGTTTTGGTTTGCGGCAACTGCGGCAACCGCGAACGCCGCAAATTGGCTGACGGATACGGAAAAGGCATTCTTTGATGCCTTCATTTCCTTTTCCCGAATTTTACCGATGCGTAATAATCAGAAATTATTTGTTTAAATGTTTACAGATATTGATTCAGTTTTAAAGTGAGATTAAATTATGGAAATTACAATTCTTTCTCAAGGCAAAGACGAAATAGAAATTCTCGTCAAAGGGGAAACCCACACCCTCATGAATATTATCAAAGCGACGCTTTTGGAAGACCCGCGCGTTGAAACCGCTTTTTATGACGTGAAAAGACTTTCCAACTCCGTCGAAAGAGAACCGGTTCTCTACATTAAAACGATGCCCGGCGAAAAGCCGATTGAGATTTTAAAGGACATTGCCTCCAAAATCGTGTTAATGTGTGACGATTTTTCAAACGCTTTCATCAAAGCCGTTCAGCAAAAATAATTTTTTTGATCCCTCGGTCCGCCGGCAATTTTTGATGCCGGATACATTTTTTATTGATTTTTATCGAATGATGAGAGGCTCTTTATGTCTTCAAATGATAATCGACTTCAGATGTTTCAATACATCAAACGCGACACGCTCGATTCTGTCAACATCGACCCTCTGCAAACCGCCGGTCTCCTGACACAAGCCGCCAAGGACGCTTTAATTGAATGGGGGGACGGCTATTCTGTTTGTGATTACTGTAACGGCGCTTTGGATTTGGTCAAAAAGCCGCCGATCGAGGAATTCGTGCATAAAGCGCTTCCCGAATTTTTGGGAACGGATGCCGCCCGCGTTATGAACGGCGCCCGCGAATCCAAATTTGCCGTCATGCACACGCTGGCCCACACGGCGGCGAAGAGCGGCAGTTTTGACAATTATGTTATCATGGACGGCTGGGCGCACTATTCAAGCAAAGTCGCCGCCGAATGCGCCGGCTTGGATGTTGTTTTAACGAAAAAGCCCGAAAAAGAAGTGATGCCGGAAGATTTTCTGAACGCCATTGAAACCGGTATTGAAGAACGCGGCAAAAAACCTCTCCTGACTTTGATTACTTATCCCGACGGCAATTACGGCAATTTGCCGGACGTCAAAAAGATTGCTCAAATTTCTCACGAATTCGAAATTCCGGTTTTGCTCAACGGCGCTTATGCCATCGGGCGCATGCCGGTCAGCGCCAAAGAGCTGGGCGTTGACTACATCACCGGCAGCGGCCATAAATCAATGGCGGCCAGCGGTCCGGTCGGCGTTCTCGGCGTTTGCGGAGAAGAGGCGGCCGCGCAGTTGTTTCGGAAATCCGTTCACAACAAAGTCAAAGAGGTTGAACTTCTCGGCTGCACATCCCGCGGCGCTCCGATTATGACGCTGATGGCTTCTTTCCCCGAAGTCGTTCAAAGAACGCGGCTTGAAAATTGGGAAAGAGAAGTTGCGTCGGCTCAATATTTCATCAAGCGTTTGGAGGATACCGGACAGTTCGTTTTGTTCGGGCAGCAGCCGCACCGTCATGACGTGATGTTTTTTGAAGCGCCGGGTTTCTTTAAAATCTCGGAAAAAGTAAAAAGAGGGCGCTATTTCCTTTATGACGAATTAAAAGAAAAGAAAATCCACGGCATCAAACCGGGCCTGACGAAGAATTTCAAGATGAGCACATTCGGACTCGGCAAGGATAAATTGGATTACATTGCCGACTCTTTTGAAGAAATTTTGAAAAAATATGATGAACTCTGATTCACGGGTTTTTGATTCACCTGCTTTTTATTTTGATATCAGAAAAGCATTGAAAAAATGAAAAATAAAAAAATGATATCATTGAAGAAAGCGAGAGGTCTCAAATGTCAAGCAGCATTATGTGGATTTCTGTAGCGGTCATGGTTGTCTGTTTGCTTTTCAAAAAAGACAACAAAATTGCCGAAATTCTCGGCGGGGTCGCTTGGCTTTTGTTCGGCTTTTACTGGGTGACGCTGATTCCCTTTTTTTATGAAAAAGCGGACTACGTCAACATCATTTTGGTCGTTCTCCTCTTTTTATTCTGTCTTCTTCTTTCGCTTTTTGCCGTCCGGTCATTCAAAAACAAAATGCGGCCGGAGAATCCGGATCATCCCGCCGCCGAATCATCGGATAAAAAAGATAAAAAAGATAAAAAAGCCGCCGCCTTTTTTGACTTAACCAAATTGGTTGCCGTCGTCTGCATCATTTATATGCCGTTTCAATGGATCGGTTTCCTGAATCACGCGCTGATTGAAAGCGTTGCCTCCCAAACCGTTTATCTCCTGAACGTTTTCGGTTATGACGCCGTTCAAACCGCTTATGATAAAATCGCTTACAACGGCACTTTTGCCGGCGTCATTTTGGCCTGCACGGCCATTGAAAGCATCGCTTTCTTCACCGGCCTTGTTTTAACGGCCCGCCGTTCCGGCCCAAAGCGCCAAGCTTTGGCTTTTCTCGCCGTGGTGCCGACGATTTATGTTTTAAATTTGGTCCGCAACGCTTTCGTTGTCGCGTCTTCCGGTGACTTGTGGTTTGGCGTCAACAGTTTTGAAATCGCTCACCATTACATCGGCAAAGCCGGGTCCGGCGTCGTTTTAATCGTTTTGGCTTATGTCACGCTGAAACTGCTGCCGGAATTGATGGACACGGGGTCGGATTTGAAGGATTTGGTTGCGGATGAGGTCAAGGGGATTTTTAAAATCAATCAATGAAAAAACGAAATGGTAAAACGGAATGGTAAAACGAAATGGGAAAACGAAATGGGAAAACGAAATGAAAAAATGTATCAATATCTTCCGCGCCTTCCCTGATACGGCTTTTTCGCGTATACCCTCTTGATCTTTTTGGCGAGCACATAGTCACCGTCGCGGGATTTGAAACTGCCGCCACGGATTTTGATTGAAACGATCGGATAATCTTTGCCCTCGATTCTGACATTTTGGCCGACGACAAATTTAAAATCTCCCGGAACTTTTAATTCGACCGGCTCTGTTTTTTCCCCTTGCTGAATCGCGATTTTGACAGTCACTTCGTCAATGGCGCGGCCCCATATCGTATCAATCTCTTTGACAGCGGCGGCCGGCTTTCTTTTATCGCCGCATTCCAAAACAGTGATTATGATCGGCGTGACATCTCCCGTCAGCTGGTCATCCGCAACGAATTCATCGTCTACGAAAAAACGCTCTTTTTCGTCCAGAAGCGTCTGCATCACAACGGATTGGTCCATTTGGCTGACAATGACTTTGACGGTTTTCATTCTCACGCGCGGGACGCGGTAGCTGTGCACATGCCCGCAGTCCATGCATTTGGCGACCGGACTCTGGCCCGGTTTTAAAATCTCATGCCATATCTCGTCCGCCGGGGAGCAGTTCGGACATTTAATTTCAACTTCATTTCCGACTTCATTTCCTTCTTCAAACATAAAATCCCTTCATCCCTTAATCCCTTAATCCCTTTTTCAATTATGAATATCCGAAGAAAAGTTGGCAATCACATATAAGCATATTCAATAAAGCGGATAAAAAGATTAAATAGGATTAACATCTCATATTTGAGAATCATCTTATTTTTGAGATACGTTTGTGACGCTATGGAGATTTCCGAAATGGATCAAATCAAATATTTAAAAACGCTGGCTCTTCTCGGATGTGATCAAAAACCCGTTCGTATCACGGCGAAGGATTTGGAAAAAGATTTAAAATCCAGTGACAAAACGGTTTCCCGCAATTTGAAATATTTAGAGGAGCGGGGTTTGATCGAGCGCGATATCAGCCCGTCCGGCCAAAATGTTAAAATCGCGCCGGCCGGCATGAAGTTATTATCAAAAGAGTTTGCCGACTACAAAAAGATTTTCAACGTCAAGGAAAAAACAGAGCTGGAAGGCGTTGTCGTTTCCGGTCTCGGCGAAGGCCAATACTACATTTCAGTCAGCGGCTATATGAAGCAGTTTCAGGAAAAACTCGGATTTACGCCGTTTCCGGGCACTCTGAATGTGAAAATCAAAGAATATTGTTTTGACGCGCGGAAAAAGATGGAAGAATTGCCTTGCATTAAAATCGACGGCTTTTCCGACGGCCAGCGGACATACGGCGCCAGCGATTGCTATCCCGCAAAAATCAACGCTATCCGCGGTTATATTATTGTTCCCGAAAGAACGCATTATCAAACAGACCTGCTGGAAATGATTGCCCCCGTCAAAATGCGGGAGGCATTGAATCTGACGGACGGCGAGGAAGTGACGGTCGTGGTCGGCAATTTTGACGATTGCCGGTGAATCTGAAAATCGGTATTCGAATGAAAAGGTGAAGTGAATGGAAAACAAAAATCAAAACAAAAACGACGGCAAATATCCGCAGAAAATCCGAGAAATACTTCAGGTCATCCGCGAGGGGAAGTTTTTCCTCCTTTATGATTCCGAAAAGCGCGAAGGGGAGACGGATTTTGTTATTCCCGCAACGGCCGTTTTACCTCAGGATGTCAAACGGATGAGAAAAGACGGCGGCGGCTTAATTTGTGTTGCGGTCAGTCCGAAAGCCGCGGAAATCTTAAAACTGCCGTTTATGGCGGATGTTGTCACGGCGGCGGCAGCGAATGATCAAATCAGCCCGAAACTTGAAATCGGCACCTTTGCTGAAAAAGAAGGCGATATTCAATACGATAAAAAGTCTTCCTTCTCCCTTTGGGTCAACCACCGCAAGAACCGGACGGGCATTCCGGATGATGACCGGTCCTATACGATTCGCCGCCTCGGCGAAATGACCAAAACGGCGCTGGAAGGAAAACCGGCGGATTTCGCTTCAGAATTTCGAACGCCCGGCCACACGGCAACGCTTCGCGCTTCCGCCGGACTGCTGGATGAGCGCCGCGGCCAGACGGAGCTTTCCGTCGCTTTGGCGTTGATGGCGGGAACGACGCCCGCCATGGTTGTCTGTGAAATGCTGGATGACGCAAACGGCAAGGCGCTGTCAAAAGAAGACGCAAAGGCTTACGGTGAAAAGAACGGCATGATTTTTGTCGAGGGCCGGGAAGTCGTCGAAGCATTTGAAATTTGGAAAAAAGAAGGCATTAAAGCCTGATTTTTCTGCCGTTTTCAGATATCTGTCTTTTCATTTGAGATGTTCTGTCTTTTCATTTGATTTGTTTTTTTGTTGAGCCGTTCTCATTTATTTTCAGCGGTCCCGCCGCTGACTTTCATGAAGCGGAAACATTTTATTATTGGATTGTATTGACAACGTAGAATTTCAAATATTTTTCAAGATTTGTTTTATTTGCAAGGTGATTATAGAATGACGAAAACAGCGGCCGTTATCAGAGGAGACGGCGTAGGACCTGAATTGGTTGATGCCATGCTTAAAGTTTTGAAAGCTTCCGGAACGCAAGTTGAATTTATAATGTGCGACGCCGGCGAAGCGTGGTGGAAAGAAAACGGAGGCAACTCTTTGATTCCGCCGGAAACTTGGGAAACGATGAAAAAGGCCGACGCCTGTTTCAAAGGCCCGACAACAACGCCCGGCGGCATCGGCTCTCCGCGCAGTGTTGCCGTGTCCATCCGCAAGGCTTTTGATTTATACGCCAATGTCCGTCCGATTAAGACGATTCCGGGCGTGGAAGGTCCTCTCGGTCCCGTTGAACACGTTTGCGTCAGAGAAGGAACGGAAGGATTATACATCGGTGAAGAAGTTCAGCTGACCGATGACGTTTTCATTGCCATCCGCAAAATTACAAAAACCGCTTCCCGCAAAATCGCCAAATACGCTTTTGAAGAAGCGAGGCGCAGAGGATACAAAGCGGTTGTTCCGATTCACAAAAGCAACATTTTGAAAAAGACCTGCGGTACGTTTTTAGAAGTTGTCGAAGAGGTGGCCAAAGATTACCCCGACATCGACATTTGGGAATACCACATCGACAATATCGCCATGCAGCTCATCAAGAACCCGCAGCTGTTTGACCAAACCGTTCTTTTGTCCACCAATCTGTTTATGGATGTCATCAGCGAGGAATGTTCCGCGCTTGTCGGCAGCATCGGCATGATTTATTCCGCCAACATCGGCGACAATTACGCCATGTTTGAGCCGGCGCACGGTTCCGCGCCGAAATACGCCGGCATGGACAAAGTCAATCCCTACGCCACCATTTTGGCCGGCGCGTGGATGCTGGATTACCTCGGCGAAACGGCACAGTCCAAAAAGATCTTCAAGGCCGCCGAACAGGCGATTGCGGAAGGCTGCGTCACTTATGACATGGGCGGCGACAAAAAACTGAGCCAAGTCGCCGGCAGAATGATTGAAATTATGACAAAGTGAAGAATTTATTTCTTCTTTATTTTCAATCAAGAAGTGCATAATTTCATGACTTCATTAGCAGTCACGAAGTTTAAGCACTTCTTGGTCTATTAATCAGTTTCAAAATACAAGATATGGTTTGATTACAAACCTTATGCGGATGCTTATTATAGTACAGGTCCCTGTTTTTAGTATTTACCGGCAGCATGATAAGGCATAGGGTCACTTTTTATCGAATTATAACTTATATTCAGGATTGCCATTTCTTTATTTTCATTGATTTGAATTTCGCAAACAATTTCAGAAATTAAGCCTAATTCACTATTCACATAATTAAAAGATAATGTAGTATTTCCCGCCTTTTTCCCTTCAATTTCCCACCAATATCTTCCGTCAGAAGGGTCAGTCAAGTTATGAGTCTCGGTTTTATTCACAATTAATATATAATTTAGATTGTGTTCTAATTCCCAATCATTTGCTCCGCCTCCGGATGATGACATAGATTGACCCGAAAAAAATAATATCGTATTATTCTCGGTGAACCCTATTTTTTCTGAATATGGAGCATTTTCCGCATACGGATTATGTCGGGTTCTGTTGCCTGAAAATGAAGAGAAAGATAAAATTTCCAAGTTTCCGTTTGTATTTCTTATAGTATATGCATATCTTTCAGGTGTATCGTTTTTTAACTGATTGATATATTCAAATTTCAATTCTGTGGTCCCCGTTTTGTTTCCTTCAAACATCCATTTATGTTTTTCAATTTCTTGAGGCAAATCATCCGCCGGCATTTTTTCATCCGCTATAATTTTTAAAACGTCATCAGGTCCCATCGTAAGTTTCCAATGGAAACCGGAAGTCAAGTCTTCATCAAAAACCATTGTAAGTGTTGTATTATTTTCGGACAAAACTGTTAATTTTAAAAAATTATCCGGTACAAATGCATTTTCTTCTGAGTTGCCATTATTTGAAATACAGCCGGCAACAATGACACATAATATCAAAAAAAACAATAATAAAATTCCAATTGATTTTTTCATCCAATCACCCCAGATTATATCTCATCTTCATCAAAAAGTGTATAATTTCATGACTTCATCAGCAGTCATGAAGTTTAAACACTCCCTTGGTCTAATTAATCAGTTCAAATCAGTTCATTTTCTAATTCTTTTAATTTGGCTTTTTTTACAACCAATTTTAGGGTAATAATTTCGACATCAATTTCAAATTTCTTTATCCTGATAATAGTCAATCAGCTCTAAATAACTCATCCCAATCGTAATTTCAGGATTATACAACATCTTCAATGCCAATGTATCCACACCTGACGCACCGAAAACAGGTACACTATTTCGATTCAAAATGCTTGTATCATCATAAACATGGCCATAAAATCCAACCATATGAAAAATTTCATGTAAAAGGACGCTGTTTTTATAATCTTGGTCAACATCTGACTCGATGACAATAATGGCTCGTTTAATCTCCCCTCTTTCTGAAAAACGTTGGCATATGCCTTTATCAATCTCTCCTAAATTATACTATTGCTGAATTTCAGGCATTGCTTCTTTTGGTGCAAAAATTAAAAGGACATTTTCATCTTTATCAACAATTTTCATTCCCGGAAATCCATTGATTTTATTGAAATCTTTGATAATTTTATTTAAGATTTCAATGTCTTCATTTGTCGGATTTCCTTCATATCTTATTTTAATCGGTGTGACCCATTTTTCAACACTTCTGACTCTAAGCAGTTGGGTTTCATAAATAAAACTCGTACCTGCTGTAAAATGAACGTCCTCATCATTACTTAAAACTTGAAAGTGGTTGCTAGTTTGGAACTGATCCATAAAACCCGTTTGTGAACAAATGGAGAAAACAAGTCCAGCGGCAACAATGAAAATCAGTAAAAGGGGAATAATCTGACG
>Ga0123353_10006884_pt1 | contig 15266 bp, 12 predicted proteins | sample TergutLab28metaG_3_FD_92763 | JGI IMG/M metagenome (GOLD analysis project Ga0123353, IMG submission 92763) | Labiotermes labralis P3 segment gut microbial communities from Petit-Saut dam, French Guiana - Lab288 P3 | ecosystem: Host-associated > Arthropoda: Insects > Digestive system > Gut ... | reverse complement strand
CTTCTTCGGTAATCCACGCAGGGTCCCACATCTCTTCAAATTCAGCGTTTGGGTTAGCGCGTATACCTACGACGGTGAAACGCTGTGTACCGGCTGCGAACCATGTTGACATTTCGATTGTCCGCCCGATTACAGTGGCATCTACCGTGCCGAATACTCTTTGCGCGGTGGTGTCGTTGATAACGGCGAATTGCGTGGCGTTGTCGATATCGACTTGGTTTATGTAACGCCCGTAGCGCATCTGCACATTTGAAAATTGCTCGTGATTAGGCAATACACCTTGGAGAGAGGCTTGGTTGGTCTCTGTAGGGTCAAGCATGCGCAGGTTGAAACCCCATTGCGATGAAATAGCGGTGGCCTCGCGCACTCCCGGAACGCGCTCGATTATCTGAATATCATCGAGTGTCAGGAGGTCGCGTTGGGTGACGGTATCACCCCAGCTTGACATATGCACCTGCAGGTTGCCAAGCCCCATTGTTGCCCACTGTTCCTCTACGAATCCACTCATGCCTGAGCCAATGGAAACAATAGCTATAACCGACGATATGCCGATTATTATGCCAAGCATCGTAAGGAATGCTCGGAGCTTGCTTCCCAAAACGCTGGAAATGGCGGTTTTTACTGATTCTAAGACATTCATCCTGTCACTTCTTTCTGTTCTATCTGTGACCACCCCGCCGCCGTTGGCGGCACCCCTCCGAGGAGGGGAATCGGAATGTCAAAATTGCGTCTGATTAGTTGGCATTTTCGGTTAACTTGTCGGATTTTATGAAACCGTCGCGGAAGGTTATGATGCGTTTGGTATGCGCCGCGATTTCGGGTTCGTGTGTAACAACCAGGATTGTCGCGCCTTCGTTGTTGAGGTTCTCGAAAATTTGCATGATTTCTACGCTGGATTGGCTGTCGAGGTTTCCTGTCGGTTCGTCTGCGAGGATTATGCTCGGCGAGTTGACAAGTGCGCGGGCGATAGCCACACGCTGCCGCTGTCCGCCTGAAAGCTCGTTTGGTTTGTGCTTAACGCGGTCGGCAAGGCCGACACGGTCAAGGGCTTCAAGGGCGGCTTTGCGGCGTTCGTTGCGTGGTTTTGCGGAGTATACCATCGGCAGTTCGACATTTTCCAGCGCACTCAATTTCGCAAGCAGGTTGAATGACTGGAATACGAAACCAATCTTTAGGTTACGGATTGCCGCGAGGGCATCGTCCTTCATAATGCTGACATCCTGCCCGTCAAGCAGGTACGAGCCGCTTGTCGGTTTGTCGAGGCAGCCGAGGATGTTCATCATTGTCGATTTACCCGAGCCTGACTGCCCCATTATAGCGACAAATTCATTTGGATAGACTTCAAGGCTTACGTCTCTAAGCGCGTGAACATCGTGGTTGCCTTGGTTGTATATTTTGTTGAGATTTTCAATCTTGATTATCGGAGACTTTTCGTTAGATTCCATGTTAAGTAAGCCCCCTTACTGGCGTATTACGATTCCGCCGCCACCGCCGCCGCCAACTCTGACAGCAGCACCGCCGCCTTGACGCGCACCGCCGCCGTCCATACCCATGCCCGGCATTCCGCCGCCGACTTCAACCGCGTCCTCAGGCAGAGGATCGCCATCTTGCATCATCGGTGTAGGCGTTAGGATGATTCTGTCGCCGTCTTCAAGGCCTTCGGTGATTTCGATTTCAAGCGGTGTTGTGATTCCGCGGGTTATGTCGCGTCTTCTGAGCGTGTCGTTTTCATCTATGATGAATACATATTCTTGTCCGGTTTCAAAATCTTGCAGAATCGACATAAGCGAGATGCTTACAGTGTCGAGGCTCTCGATAAGGATTATCTCGATATCTACGCTGAAGCCCGGGCGGAGGTTTCCGTCGGGGTTTTCTACCGTGATTTCGATAGGCACGACGATTTCCGTACCCATTTGCGCTTGGCGGCTTATGGCGGTTGGGCTTACGCGAGTGATTGTACCCATGTAAACTTCTCCGGCAAGCCCTGCGCTTGTCATCGAGACGCTTTGTCCGACAAACACCTGAGGTGCATCGACTTCGCGTATCTCAGCCGTTACGATAAGGTTCGAGAAATCGGAAACTTCGATAAGCGTGCTTGTGCCTGTAACTTGTTCACCGACTGTAACTTCAACCGATGTTACCATGCCGCCGGTGTGTGATATTGTCTCGGAGACGAGCCTGTCGCGTTGCTCTACAAGCGAGTTATGCGCACTTTGCGCAAGCTCAAGGTTGTTGACGGCACGAGTGTGGGCAATTTGTGCGCTCTCGGTTGCAAGCGGACGGTTGCTTTGCGTGTAAGCGAATTCTTCGTTGTCGAGACTGCGATTAGCGTCTTCCAATCCGCGTTGGGTAGTTTCCAACTCGCGTTGACGGGTATCTATAGTCAGGAATAGATTTTCAAGGTCGTGCTGCGAATCAATCAGACGTTGGCGCGCAGTCTCAACATCCTGTGCGCTTTGGTCGAGTGCGTCACGGGTGATTCCGCCAAGTGTGAATATCTGTTGGTTAACGTTGAATTCGGTCCGGGCTTGGTCGTACGCGCGCTGTGCGTCTTCGATAGCGCGTCTTGTAGGGTCAAGCAGGTTTTGTGTGTCGTTCAGTGTAATTTCAGCGTTTCTGATGCGGTCTTGGGCAGTGTTGATGCCCTCTTGCGCGGCGGTGATTCTGTCTTGCATTATACGGCGTTCTTGCTCGGAAGGCCCCATTGTGAACTCGCGCAGGGATAACCGCTGGTTCTCAAGGTTTATTTCAGATTCTCTGATTTGCCGATTCAGCGTGTTCAGAGTATCTTCGACATCGTATGTAACAATCGTCTGGCCTATTTCTACGTAGTCGCCAACGTCTACAAGAACTTCGGCCACTCTTAGTCTTGTCTCATCTTGTGCGGAACTGAATATCGGCTCGATACGCTCAAGTGCGACCATGCCGTTCGCCGTTATAGACTGGCGGATGTCGCCGCTGTGTACTCTCGAGGTTACAACGGTATTCATGCCGCCTCCCATCATAGCAGTGTGGTCGGGAGTTTGCGCTCTGTTCATGGCAAATACGCCAATACCCGCTGCGATTACTAAAACACCGACAATTACCAAAACTTTCTTCTTCATATTGTTAATTCAGTCCTTTCTGAATGGGTTGACAGTATTTTGTACTTTCAAGGCCGTTGCGATGCGGCGGGATAATCCTCAGTCGGCTTCGCCGCCAGCTCCTTTGGAAAAGGAGCTTATGGGAAAGGAGCCTAAACACCTCGCCCTACAATTGTCTGAAACGATGATTTGATTATATAGTTTTAACATGAACTTTTCATGAAGTTGTCATGAAGTTTGCAAAAACTTTTCCGAATATTTGAAACCGCTTACCGCAAGCATGAATTTTCCCGGGATATAAAACAGCCAAATTATCAGTACAATCATATGTTCGTGCTGCGTCGCGTAGAGTGTTCCCGAGTTTAGCAGTGCGACGAAAACATCGCAGATTGCGTAGCCGAGCATGCCTGCGAGAACTAAATATTTATTTGGGCCGGGATATACGCCGGATACAGTACAGCGTATTGCTGCTGTAAGCGAAAACCCAAAAAGTACGGTATATGCCAGCGCGAGGCTTACAAGTACAGTTGCCCCAACCGCAAAATATGCAAGCGCATAAAAAAGCGCTGCCAGTGCCGCCGAATGCCAAGGTTTAAGTCCTCCGTAGCGTTTGTTGTACAGAATCTGCACGCAGATGAACGCGAGTAATCCAACCTCGTAGTTGAGCGCGATAAGCATGAAGAAATCGGCAACTACGGTGAATGCAAGCGCGGCTGACAGCAGCTTTGCATCGCGCGGATTTAATGGCCTGCGCCAAGCCGCCAGCGATACCGCGAAAATAGCTGCAATTATCGAAAACTTGAGAATGCTTGTCATAACATTAGTATATACGTAAAAGACGAAAAAATGTTGCAGAAAATTTGCTATAAAGCAGAATCTATGCTATAGTGGGATGATGTAGGGGCGGACTCTTTATCCGCCTGTGTATAGTTATTTGCGAAAGGACAAACAAATGAGGCTTTCAAAATACATCGCGGACTGCGGAGTATGCTCTCGGCGCAAGGCCGAGGATATCATCCTGGCGGGGCGGGTTAGCGTAAACGGTGCGGTTGTAGCGGAACTTGGCACAAAAGTAGCCGATGATGATATCGTGAGTATCGATGGCGTGAGAATCAGCCCTGCGGCAGAGTTCGTATACATAATGCTGAACAAACCCGAAGGGTACATCACTACCGCGCTTGAGCAGTTCGGGCGGCCTTCGGTATTGGACTTGATTGATATAGAGGGCGTACGCTTAGTGCCTGTGGGGCGGCTTGACTGCGCAACGTCGGGGCTGTTAATCCTCACGAACGATGGAGATTTGGTATACAAGCTGACGCACCCAAGCCACGATATCCGAAAGACCTACTATGCACGTATCGAGGGCAAGCTCAGCGAACAGGAGCTTGAGCAGATACGCAACGGCATGGTAATTGATGGCTACAAAACTTCGCGCACTAACGTAAAAGTGCTGAAAGCAGGCGAAGAAACGAGCCTCGTCGAGGTTGCGATAAAAGAGGGGCGTAACCGCCAAGTCAGAAAGATTTTCGACCAATTGGAACATAGAGTGAAATCTTTGCGGCGTGTAGCCACAGGCAAGCTAAAACTGGGCGAACTTAAAAAAGGGCAATGGCGGAATCTGACCGATGAAGAAGTTGCCTATCTCAAAGAAATATAACATTGCGATAATTGGGTAAATGGGGGAATAAAATTGGAAACGCAATCACAGGCAGTAAAACAGCCCAGCAAATGGTACAGCTATCTAATGATGCTGGGGCATATGTGCGCAGATATGAACCAAAGCGCGATACCGGCACTATTGCCGTTCTTGGTACTTTATCGCGGGTTTGATTATGCCTCGGCGGCGGGGCTGATGTTCGCGGGCAGCTTTTTGTCGTCGCTGATTCAGCCGCTGTTGGGAACACTTGCAGACCGTAAGCAGATGCCGCAGCTTATGGCAATCGGTATTATGATGACAGGGCTTGGTATCGCGGCTATTGGTTTCTTGGAAAACTACTGGGCGATATTCGGGGCTGTTATGTTCGTAGGCCTCGGCAACGCGATTTTCCACCCGGAGGGCGGACGCATGGCGAACTGTGTAGCCGGCAATGAAAAAGGCAGAAGTATGAGCAACTTCGTTGTGGGCGGAAATCTTGGGTTTGCGATAGGGCCGATTATCACCGTATTTGCGGTGTCACTGCTTGGTATGAGAGGAACAGCGGTTCTGATGATACCAACCATAGCGATGGTCGCAGTCTTGGTAGTCTTGCATGGCAAGTTTGTGGAGATGTCGAAATCGGCACTGCGTGAGGCGCGTAAAGTATTGGATGTTACAGGGCAGAAAGACGACTGGCCTGCAATGCTCAAGCTGTGTATCTCTATCTTCTCGCGTTCTGTTGTACAAGGCGGATTGACTACATTCATCCCGCTTTACTGGGTTGCGGTGCTTATGCAAACCCAACAGCAAGGCGGCCTGATGGTTACGGTTATGGCACTTTCAGCTGCGGCCTCGGCGTTCATAGGCGGACGCATTGCCGACCGTATCGGCTTTAGCCGTGTTGTGCGCATGGCGTTTATGCTGCCGTTCCCGCTGATTATTTTAATCACGCTCACAGATAACGTATGGATTGCGACGGCTCTTATTGTGCCGTTGGTGCTGGTACTCAATCTTGGGCAAGGGCCGTCCGTGGTACTTGGACAGAAATACCTGCCAAGCCGCTTAGGCATGGCGACAGGCATAACTCTTGGGCTTTCGGTAAGCGTCGGCGGCATTACCGCGCCTCTCCTTGGCATGGTTGGAGATAACTTCGGTCTTCCGATGGTGCTGTATGTCCTTTCGGGAGTAGCCTTTATAGGATTACTTGGCGCAATGCTGGTTAAAGACCCGGCTGCATTGCCAAAAGCCGCTCCGGCAAAAGCTCCCAGCCCTGCGGGGCAGTAAGTGTAAAGGTTGGATGACCACCCCGCCCTTTGGGCACCCCTCCAAGGAGGGGAATTATAATGTCGTATAAAAGCGACCTTGAGGATGTAACAATTCCTCAAGGTCGCTTGTTTGTTTTGGGCAGCTGCTTATCTTATAAGTTGCCCGCCGCATAATTACCTGGGTCGTCTGTGAATTGTATTGTGTAGCGTTTCGTTGTGAAGCGTAGAATCAGCAGATTTGGGTCGTCAATGCCTGTCCAGTGGTCAGTGTCATCAAAGAACGGAAACCAGTTCTCTTTTTTTGTTTCCATATCGGTACACGCCTCGACTGTACCGACAAGATTTATCGTGTAAGTGCCGGAGTTAATACATACGCAAGCCTTGTTGTTTTTGGCGATACGCCCGGCATACGGTCTGTCCAATCCTGTATTAAACGTCAGCCGGTTTATTCCGTCGGCCTTTGTGATGCAAAATGTTGTGGCGGATGGGTAGCCGTCTTCATCTATCGTTGAAAGTGCGGCGTAGCCATCCATGCCTCCAAGTTTGTACTCCGACATAGAGTTAATGAGTTCACTTGCTCTTTTGACAACTTGATTCATTTGCAACATCTTTTCAGGTTTTCTACATCGTAGCACAATAAATATGACAACTGTATGTCTTATTTGAAAAATATTTATTCTCGCGAAGCAGAGTAGGCTTACTTGAAGTAGTTCACAGCACCGGCGAAAACATCTATTTCTTTATTGCCCGGAATGTTTACAAATAGGCCGCTGTTAGTGCGTTCGCTGTTGCACAAACGCCCGAAAATACGCCCATCGGGCGAGGTAAGCCCTTCGACTGCATACGCCGAGCCACCAGGATTAAAGCGTACATCCATAGAAGGTGCGCCGCACAGGTCTGCGAATTGTGTTGCAATTTGGCCGTTTACCGCTAATTCTTTGATAAGAGATTCATCGGCAATGAAACGTCCGTATTCGCTTGAGAACGGCAAGATTGCGCAGTCGCCAACGTTGAATTTGCTAAGCCACGGAGACTTGTTCGACGCAATCCGCACATTCACCATTGTCGCCTGATGCCGCCCGATAACGTTATTGGTAACCGTGTAGGGGCGGCCACTGGCCGTCCGCGCAAACTCACCGCCCGGCAACAACCCTAACTTCACCAACGCACGGAATCCCGCGCCGACACCGTAAACAAGCCCATCGCGTTTTTCGAGCAGTTCGGATACTGCATCACGTACAGCGTCGTGCTGTAGTAACGACACTATGAAACTTGTAGAAATGTCGCCGCTTGGCAGCACAAGGCATTGTGCCGAACGTATGGCTTGCTCAAATGCGTGAATGCTCGATTCAAGATTATTCTTGCTGTTGTTACGAATCACGATGGATTCTGCACATCCTCCGGCTTTAACGATAGCCCGCTCAAGGTCGTACTCAGAGTTTGTGCCGATTACCAGCGGAAGTACGAATTTTGGCGAAGCGGCTTTTGTGCTTGATATCAGAGGTGCTTTGCTCTCGTAACTGATAGCACTTACTGCCGCGCTTTGCTCCGCTGAGGTTGGGTAAACTTCTTCGAGAGTTTGCGACCATGCGGCTTGAAGATGTACAAGGTCGATTGTTTCGCCGTTTGACAGTGTGATAGCAGCGTCATTTGTGGTTACGCCTATGAGACTGTCTTCAAAGCCTTGCAGTTCATCGACTTCAAGGATGAATCCGCCAAATACAGGCTCTGTAGTTAATGGCTTGCTTGCGGCAAAGCCAATACGGTTGCCGAAACTCATCTTCGCGATAGCCTCAGCCGTGCCGCCCGAACCGACTGCCCACGCAGAGCGAACCTTACCGCTTGCGATGAGTTTTTCGATATTGTCAAAGAAACTGCGGAGTGCCGCGAAATCGAATTGCTCGAATGTGCCGCAGTTAGGATTGAGGAAGTACACCTTGCTGCCGGCTTGCTTGAACTCGGTCGAGATTATGTTATCGGCCTCAGCCACGGAAACAGCGAATGAAACGAGGGTTGGCGGTACATCGATGTTATCGAAACTGCCCGACATTGAATCCTTCCCGCCGATTGCGCCGCACTCAAGCCCAACTTGCGCGTCCAGCGCGCCAAGCAGCGCAGCGGTCGGTTTGCCCCAGCGAGTTTGGTCGTTGTGAAGACGTTCAAAATATTCTTGGAAACTGAGCCAGCATTTCTTGCGTGTTCCGCCTGCGGCTACAAGCTTCGCTATTGAGTGTACAACAGCCGCCGCTGCGCCGTGGTACGGGCTTTGTGCGGATATGAACGGGTCGAACCCCCATGCCATTAACGAGCATGTGGTGGTTTCTGCGCCAAGTACAGGCACGCGTGCCGCCATAACCTGCGCAGGCGTGAGCTGGTGTACGCCGCCAAGCGGGGCAAGCATTGTTGCCGCGCCGACACTGCTGTCGAACCTGTCAACAAGGCCTTTTTGCGAACACATATTTAAGCCGTTCATGAATTCTGTGAAAGCCTTGCGGTCTAGTTCGCTGTATTGAGAGTTTTCTATAGCAGGTGAGCAAATCTTGGCAGAGGCGCGTTTCGCCGCGCCGTTCGAGCTTAGGAACGAACGCGCAAGGTCGACAATGGTCTTGCCGCGCCATGTCATGCTCATTCGTGAATTATCGGTGATAGTAGCGACAATAGCAACATCGAGATTTTCCGCACCGGCAAGTTCTGTGAACTTTGAGACATTCTCCGCCGCGATGACGATTGCCATACGCTCCTGGCTTTCGCTGGTGGCAAGCTCTGTGCCGTTAAGCCCGCCGTATTTTGCGGGAACTTTGTCTAGGTTTATATCCAGCCCATCGGCAAGTTCGCCTATTGCGACACTCACGCCGCCCGCGCCGAAGTCGTTACAGCGTTTGATGAGCTTTGTTGCCTCGGGATTGCGGAATAAGCGTACGATTTTGCGCTCTTCGGGAGCGTCTCCGCGCTGAACTTCCGAGCCGCCTGTCTCAAGTGAGCTTGCGGTATGCGATTTTGACGACCCCGCGGCTGCGCTGCAGCCATCGCGCCCTGTTTTGCCGCCCAGCAGGATTACAATATCTCCGGCGGCTGGGCATTCACGTACTACGTTTTCGGCAGGTGCCGCACCGACAAGTGCGCCAAGCTCCATCCTTTTGGCTACGTAGCCGGGATGGTAGATTTCTTGTATATGCCCCGTAGCCGCGCCGATTTGGTTGCCGTAGCTGCTGTATCCGGCGGCGGCGGTGCGGCAAATTTTGCGTTGCGCGAGTTTACCGGGCAGGGTTTGTGAAAACTCTGTGCGTGGGTCTGACGCGCCTGTGATGCGCATCGCTTGGTAGACATAACTGCGCCCTGACATTGGGTCGCGAATTGCGCCGCCAAGGCAGGTTGATGCTCCGCCGAATGGTTCTATCTCGGTTGGGTGGTTATGCGTCTCATTCTTGAACATCAGCAGCCAGTCTTGCGGCTTACCGTCGACATTTACCTTGATTTTGACCGAACACGCGTTTACTTCTTCCGATTCATCAACATCTGTCAGGATTCCGCGTGCTTTCAGCACTCTCGCGCCTATGGTTGCTAAATCCATCAAGGTGACAGGCTTGTCTTGCCTGCCGAGTTCTGCGCGTAACGCCAAGTATCTGTCGTAGCTTTCTTTTATTGCTGTGTCCTCGAATTCTACGCTTTCAAGATGAGTGAGGAATGTCGTATGGCGGCAATGGTCGGACCAGTAGCAGTCAATCATTTTGATTTCTGTCATTGTAGGGTCGCGCTGCTCTTCATCGCGGAAGTAGGCTTGACAGAACAGTAAGTCCTCTAAGTCCATCGCGAGGGAAAGGTCTTTAAGCAAAGCCTTCAACTCGTCAGTACCGAATGTTGTAAATCCGCTGATGACGGCAACGTCTTCAGCATCGGCATACTCAATCAAAAGCGTATTAGGCACAGTCAGTGTGGTTTCGCGGCTTTCAACATGGTTGATAAGCCATGCTTTTGCTGCGGCGAAGTCCTTGTCAGAAACATCACCGGCGAACGCGAATATTTTTGTACAGCGGACACGAACCTCCGATGGCGCAGTGCCTATCGCCAGAGCTATAGATTGTGCATACAGAGCCGCTTCTTGGTCGAACTGTCCGGGCAGCAGCTCGGAGGCGAACACTCGAAATCCTGTAAAATCCGGAGGGGCATCGTATGCGATATCGGTGGCAGTATCGTACAAGATAGTGTTCTTGATGTCATCGAAAGTGGCTTTGCTGATACCCTCAACAAAAACACGATTCACAATGCGCACACCATTAATACTGCCGGTGCCTACAAACCCCCTAAGATCTGCAAGTACAGCAGCGGTTTCACCGGCATATTCCGGCTTTTTCTCTACATACAACGAAAAAACAGACATACAGATTCCTCCACAATTATATTTAATCAGCGGTTAAAATTGTTCCACCGCGACTATAATCCATTTTTTATTATGAACTTTTTTGACAAGAAATGCAAGAGGAAAGAGTAAATTTTTTGCATCGCAATTTGTTGCATTCATTGTATTTTTGATATATAATTACATCTTCTACGAATTCCGATTAAAAACCTTTCAAACATCGCTCAAAACGCTCCGCGTCATCTGACGCTACGCATCGCTCGTCTTCAAGGATTTAATCTGGAATTAGTATTAAGTATGCAAAAGAGAGGGCGTATGGGGGATTATGAAGATTGGGATTGTTATGGGGAGCGACTCTGACCTGCCTGTGATGAAAGAGGCCGCAGATTTTTTGTGCGAGCTTGGCATTGAATACGAACTGACAATTGTTTCTGCGCACAGAACCCCAAAGAGGCTTTACGAGTATGCCGAAACAGCGGTTGAGCGGGGCTTGGGTGCGATAATCGCGGGGGCCGGCGGCTCGGCGCATCTTCCGGGTATGCTTGCGGCTATCACCACGCTGCCTGTAATCGGCGTGCCGGTTAAGTCGAACGCGCTGTCGGGTGTAGATTCGTTATATTCTATCGTGCAGATGCCACCGGGCATACCTGTTGCAACGGTTGCGATAAACGGCGCGAAGAACGCGGGAATACTCGCCGCATCGATATTGTCGGTATATGATAAAGATATAGAGCGCAAATTGCGTGAGTATAAAGATGGCCTTGACAGCATGGTTCACGAAAAGATAGGCAGGCTGGAACAGGTCGGATACAAAAACTATTTGAAAGAAATGGGAGTGTAAGAGGATGAGCATACTCAAGAAGAAAATTGGTGTTATCGGCGGCGGACAGCTTGGCAAGATGATGATTTTGGAAGCGAAACGCCTTGGATTCTACGTTGTGATACTTGACCCGGCGGCGGACTGCCCGGCAAGCAGTATCAGTGACGAGCAAATCGTAGCAGGGTTCGACACGGAAGAGGGTTACGCCGAGCTTGCCAAAAAGGTCGATGTTATCACGTACGAGTTTGAGCATATAAACGCGAAAGCATTGGAAAACTTAGAGAAACAAGGGCATGTGATTTATCCGTCGGTAGCAAGCCTCAAGACTATTCAAAACAAGTATCTGCAAAAACTGAAACTGCAAGGAGAAGGTGTACTTGTACCACTTTTCGCTAAAGTAGCAACTGTTGATGATATTAGAGAACACGGCAAGGAGGGCAACTTCGGCTATCCAATGATGCTAAAGACTACCACAGGCGGATACGACGGCAAGGGCAATGCGCTAATCCGCAATGAATCGGAAGTTGAAACGGCATTTGCAACGCTTGGCAGCGGCAAGAAAGAGCTGATGGTAGAGGCGTTTGTTGACTTTGATATGGAAATCTCCGTAACGGCATGCCGCGGGATTGACGGCGAAAGAGTGATTTACCCGATTGCTGAGAATATGCACCGCAACAGTATTTTGGATGTATCCATTGTGCCTGCGCGAGTTTCAGAAGCAACTATAGAGAAAGCGACACAAATTGCCGGCAGAGTGATGGAAGTATTCGCAGGTGTAGGCACGTTCTGCGTAGAGATGTTCGTAGCGAAAAACGGCGATGTGTACGTGAATGAGGTTGCACCACGCCCGCATAACTCGGGGCATTATACGATAGAAGGCTGCTTTGCGAACCAATTCGAGAACCATATCCGCGGAATCGTGGGATTGCCGTTCGGCAGCACAGACTTGATTTCACCAACGGTAATGGTTAACCTGCTTGGCGAAAGCGACGGAGAGGCAAGGCTTTTGGGCGTGGAAGAAGCATATCTCGACCCTAAAGTGCAGGTGCATTTCTACGGCAAGCCTGAATCGAAAGAATTCAGAAAGATGGGGCATTTCACGGTTGTAGACTCAACAGTTGAAGGGGCTATTGACCGCGCGCTTAAACTTAAAGAAATCGTGAAAGTTGTCGGAGAGTAGGAGGCCGTTTTGAAGCATATTTATACAGGCAAAACTAAGGACGTCTATGCGCTTGACAATGGTTACTTCCTATTGAAATTCAAGGATGACGGCACTGTCGGCGAGGACGGCACATTCGACCCGGGCGGCAATAAGGTCGGTGTGACGGTTGCCGGTTTGGGCAACTCATCCCTGCGATTGACAAAGTTTTTCTACGAAAAAATAGAGGCGGCGGGAATTCCTACGCACTACGTTTCTGCCGATGTCGAAAACAACACTATGACGGTAAAGCCTGCGGAAGTTTTCGGCAAGGGTATTGAAGTTATTTGCCGTTTCAAGGCAACAGGCAGCTTTATGCGCCGTTATGGGGCGTATGCCAAAGAAGGGCAGGACCTGCCTGCATTTGTAGAGGTTTCGCTCAAGGACGATGAACGCGGCGACCCTATCATCTCAAAAGAGGGGCTGGCTCTGTTCGGCATCCTTTCACCCGAAGAGTACGATGAGCTGGTGGCTCTAACCCGCAAAATCTGCCTTATTGTAAAGGATTCTCTTGCGGCTAAAGGCGCAGAACTCTACGATATCAAGCTGGAGTTCGGACGAGCTAACGGTAAAGTCGCACTTATCGATGAAATCTCAGGCGGCTGTATGCGTGTGTACAAAGACGGTGCAATTATCGCGCCGTTGGATATCACGAAATTATTGTTAACGTAAATTGGGTAAATGCGGCCACGATATATCGTGGCCCTACGCGTAAGGACGCCATATATGGCGTCTGCATTGATTTAACGAATATTGATGTATTGTGAGGGTAAAATGTTTTCTGACAAAATCAAGGAAGAATGCGGTGTTTTCGGTGTTTACAGTGCCAGCCTGGGTGCGGATGTGGCAATGCAGGCATATTTTGCACTTTTCGCGCTGCAGCACCGCGGGCAGGAAAGCTGCGGTATTGCCGTGTGCGATGAAGGTGTGATTACACATCATCGCGATATCGGTTTAGTTTCCGATGTTTTCGATGTTGAAACGCTTGAGAAACTTGGACTCGGGAATATGGCAATAGGGCATGTTCGCTATGCGGTCGGCAACCAGCATAAGAGCCGGATAAACGCACAGCCTCTTGTTGTCCGCCACATCAAAGGAACTATGGCGATTGCCGTTAACGGCAGCCTTACCAATGCTAATGAACTTCGTGACAAACTCGAGATGGATGGTGCGATCTTCCACTCGACGAATGACGCGGAAGTAATTTCATATATGATTACAAGAGCAAGACTCAAACAGCCATCGATACAAAGCGCGGTACAGGCGGCTATGCCAGAAATTATGGGGGCGTACTCGCTTATTGTTATGTCTCCGCAGAAGTTAATTGCCGCGCGTGACCCCAAGGGCTTCAGGCCGCTTTGCATAGGCATTCGTGATGGCGACTACCTTATCGCATCGGAAAGCTGCGCGTTTGACAGCCTGGGCGCGACTTTTTTGCGCGATGTCGAGCCGGGCGAAATCATAATGATTGACGACAAGGGCTTGCACGTTGTACAGCCGGGAACAGGAAAACCGACAGGGCTTTGCGTGTTCGAGTTTGTTTACTTCGCCCGTCAGGATTCGACTATAGAGGGTGTAAACGTACACAAAGCACGCCGCAAAGCGGGCAGGCTTCTTTTTGAAGAACAGCCTGTGGATGCCGATGTTGTAATCGGCGTGCCTGAATCGGGTATAGATGCGGCTATCGGTTATGCTCATGCGGCAAATCTTCCGTATGGCATGGGCTTCACGAAGAACCGTTACGTTGGGCGCACATTCATAAACCCTACAGCGCGTGAACGCGAACGGCAGGTTGGCATAAAGCTGAACGCGATATCGCCGACCGTTAAGGGCAAACGCGTAATCATGATTGACGACTCCCTCGTACGCGGCACTACCACCGGGAAAATCGTCAAAATGCTGCGGGACGCAGGCGCGACGGAAGTGCATGTGCGTATAACCGCACCGCCGTTCATGTATCCGTGCTACTTCGGCACAGATGTGGACAGCAAAGAGAACCTAATCGCATGTAGAATGTCGGTTGAAGAAATCTGTACACATATCGGCGCGGACAGCCTCGCCTTCCTCTCGGTTGATGGTGTAAAACGCATAGCCGAATCAACAGGCTGCGGTTTTTGTGTAGGCTGTTTCACAGGCGAGTATCCAATCGCCAAGCCTGCTCCTGCAAAACGACGCGAATTCGACCGTAAAATCCGCAAGGATGGCAAATAGCAATCCGTGATTATTTTGTTTAGCATGGGTGAGCTTATGCAAAAAGATTTCTCTACAAGAAAGTCATTACGGTTAAAAGAATACGATTACAGCACTGCAGGTGCGTACTTCATAACTATCTGCACAAAAGATATGCGCAAAATTTTTGGTGTAGTCACTACAGATGTAACTGTAGGGGCGAACTCAGTTCGCCCCTACGATATCGCGAGTAATGAAGCAATTCAAAGGTTCGATAACAAAGCAGATTGGAATGTCGATTTGGCAACGCTCATTCTACGACCATATTATTCGCGATGAAGATGATTATTTAAAGATATGGCGATACATTGACGAAAACCCAGTAAGATGCGCAGATGACTGCGAATACATAAAGTAAGAATAGATTGTAATAATTAGTTGGAGGTAATCTCATGAATGAAAGCTACAAGGCCGCGGGTGTGGACGTAGACGCGGGGTACGAGGCTGTGAAGCTTATCGACAAGCATGTTGCGCGTACGAAAGTACCGGGCGTGATGGACGGCATCGGCGGGTTTGCGGGCATGTTTGACTTGCAGGCGTTTCGCGGCATGGAGCATCCTGTGTTGGTTTCGGGTACGGACGGTGTAGGCACGAAGCTGCAAATCGCACTGCTTATGGACAAGCATGACACCATCGGAGTTGACGCGGTTGCGATGTGCGTAAACGATATTATCTGCG
>Ga0123353_10006881_pt1 | contig 15267 bp, 14 predicted proteins | sample TergutLab28metaG_3_FD_92763 | JGI IMG/M metagenome (GOLD analysis project Ga0123353, IMG submission 92763) | Labiotermes labralis P3 segment gut microbial communities from Petit-Saut dam, French Guiana - Lab288 P3 | ecosystem: Host-associated > Arthropoda: Insects > Digestive system > Gut ... | reverse complement strand
TCTGCGCAAGGCAGGCGGCAATATCAGAGGTTGGGGTGGAGAGCATGGACTGCACGGGAATAACGACCCCGCCGCCCAGGGCGACTTTGCCTACCAGTACTTGTTTTGTTATCTCTCTCGGTAAGGTCATTAGCTTCTGTGTAGCTTCCTGTCATACGTCAGTTTTACTACTGCCGTCATTCCGGGCTTGACCCGGAATCTTTATGCAAGCTCAAGACTCCGGCTCGGAGGCCGGAGTGACGGTAGTGGCAACCAGGCATCAGCGGGGTGGGAGCATGTTGACTTGATCCTTGAGCATGACGTCATGCGCGCCGCCTTCGATAATCGAGGTTGACGAGATCAAGGTCAGTTTTGCCTTTTTCTGAAACTCCGGAATGGTCAAAGCCCCGCAGTTACACATGGTGGAGCGCATCTTGGCGAGGGTGACCCCCACGTTGTCTTTCAGCGAGCCGGCGTAAGGCACATACGAGTCCACGCCCTCCTCAAAGCTGAATTTCTTTGCGGAGCCCTGCGTGTAGCGTGCCCAATTCAGCGCACGAGCACTGCCCTCTCCCCAGTATTCCTTCATGTAATTGCCGTTAATGGTGACCTTATTGGTGGGGCTCTCATCAAAGCGGGCAAAGTAGCGCCCCAGCATCATAAAGTCGGCACCCATAGCCAAGGCCAGGGTCATGTGGTGGTCGTAGACGATGCCGCCGTCAGAGCAAAGCGGTATGTAGATGCCGGTTTCTTCATAGTATTCATTGCGAGCGTGTGCAACCTCAATGATGCTGGTTGCCTGGCCGCGCCCGATTCCCTTTTGCTCGCGGGTGATGCAGATAGAGCCGCCACCTATGCCCACTTTGATGAAGTCAGCGCCGGCCTCAGCCAAAAAGCGGAATCCATCTTTGTCAACGATATTGCCTGCGCCAATCTTGAGGTCAGGTCCGTACTCTTTGCGCGCCCAATCAAGCGTGAGCTTCTGCCACTCGGTAAAGCCTTCAGAGGAGTCAATACAGAGAATGTCAGCGCCGGCATCAATCACTGCCGGAATACGCTCGGTATAGTCATGGGTGTTAATTCCCGCGCCTACCATGTAGCGTTTATGTACATCCAGATTCTCCAGCGGATTGAGCTTGTGAGAGTCGTAATCCTTTCTGAAGACCATGTAGAGCAGGCAGTCATTTTCATCAACCACGGGAAGAGCGTTGAGCTTATGATCCCAAATGATGTCATTAGCTGCCTTGAGCGTTGTGTTTGCCGGGGCTACAATGAGCTTTTCGCGCGGTGTCATAAAGTCTGAGACAATTGAGGTGAGCGGGGTGCGGCTTGGGCGGTAATCCCTGCTGGTAACAATACCCAATACGCGTCCGTGAGGCGACCCATCATGAGTTACCGGCATAGTTGAGTGCCCACTGGCCTCCTTGAGCTTCATTACAGCTTCAAGGGTCATATCCGGACTCAGATTTGAGTCACTCACCACAAATCCGGCCTTGTAATCCTTGGCCTTGTCAATCATCGCAGCTTCATCTTCAATTGTCTGTGAGCTATAAATAAAGGAGAGTCCGCCCTCACGCGCAAGCGAGATTGCCATAGTGTCGTCACTCACGCTCTGCATAATAGCCGAGGTAAGCGGAATGTTTATGGTGAGCGGAGGCTCACTGCCGCGCTCATAACGCACAATGGGAGTCTTCAGATTTACTTTATCCGGAGTGCATTCCGTTGAAGAATACCCAGGTACTAACAAGTATTCATTAAAAGTGTGCGCAACGTCATCAAAATAGCGAGCCATATGTCCTCTTCTTCCTCAAAAGCCGTGACATCTAACTATACCAGAGGTGGAACAGGGGGACGGGGTTGGTGTCCCAGATTGGTACAGGAGGGACGGGGTTGGTGTACCGGGACAGAAGGGGACGGTTCATGTGTCCTGCTGTTGTCCCAGGACAACAGCAGGACACATGAACCGTCCCCTTCTGTCCCGGTACACCAACCCCGTCCCTCTGTTCCACCTAACGAGTTACTCGTACCAGCTTCTGCCGGAGTCTTTGGCTGCTATTTGGGCGCGTTTGATTTTGCCGCCTATGGTTTTGGGAAGCTCGTCTACAAATTCGATGATGCGTGGGTATTTGTATGGCGCTGTTTGCTGCTTAACGTAGTTTTGCAGCTCCTTGACCAGTTCATCTGAGGGGGCATATTTCTGCGTCAAAACAACGGTGGCCTTCACCACAAAACCGCGCGTTTCGTCGGGAAAGGCAGTAACCGCAGACTCAAGAACGGCATCATGCTCTAACAACACGCTCTCCACCTCAAAGGGACTGATGCGATACCCGCTACACTTGATGACGTCATCGCTGCGACCAACGAAGGTGTAATAACCATCGTTGTCGCGCCAGGCAACGTCGTGCAGGTTGTAGAAATCTCCGCCGACAGAAGCCCGTGTACGCTCCTCGTCGCGATAATAGCCAACAAAGAGTCCGGGCGGGTAGTTTTCTTTAAGACCACTTACGCAGATGTTGCCTTCGTCACCTTCTGGCACCTCGAGGAAATTAGCATCAAGGAGCTTGATGTTCATGAGAGGCGAGGGCTTTCCCATTGAGCCAGGCTTAGGCTCAAGCCAGGGGAAGGTTGCAAGCAGCACGGGGCCTTCACTTTGACCAAAACCCTCGCGGATACGCTTGCCCGTGGCCGCCTGCCACTTGAGGGTTACCTCGGCGTTGAGGGGCTCTCCTGCTGTGGCAAAGGTGTCAACCGAGGAAAGGTCAAATGCGGCGATATCCTCCTGCAGCATAAAGCGATACATGGTGGGCGGCACACAAAACGTGGTGATGCGGTATTTTTCGATGAGCTCCAAGAGCTTCTTAGGGTCAAACTTAATGGTGTCGTAGGCAAAGACGGTGGCGCCGGCTATCCATTGTCCGTAGATCTTGCCCCAGCCGAACTTGGCCCAGCCGGTGTCGGTGACCGAGCAGTGCAGTTTGTTTTCTTGTACCTGTTGCCAGTACTTGGCAGTGAGGATGTGCCCCAGCGGGTGGGCAAAGTTGTGGCAGCACATCTTGGCGTAGCCGGTGGTACCGCTGGTGAAGTAGATGAGCATGAGGTCTTTGCTGGTGGTTGCAGCTGCGCCGGCGGGGCGCTGCCACTCTTCGCTTGCTTCTTCTACGAGGGCGGCCCAGGAGAGCCAGGGGGAGTTTGTGTGCTTGCTTGGAGTAACGGGTGCTGGAGATTCGTTGACTGGCCCCTTCGGCTCGCTTCGCTCGCTCAGGATGACAGGTTCAACACTTATCAGGGTTTTGAGGGTTGGGCAGTCGGGCAGAGCGGTCTCTACCTGGGAGAAGACGTACTCGTCTTCCAGAGCAATGAGCGCCTTGACTTCTGCGCTGTTGATTCGATAGACAATGTCCTTGGAGGTGAGCTGCGAGACGGCGGGTATGAGAATGGCTCCCAAGCGGTGCAGCGCAACCGCTGTCACCCAGTACTCCCAGCGTTGGCGCAGCATGAGCATAACTACGTCGCCCTTGCCTATGCCTAGAGAGACAAGTACATTGGCAAAGCGCTTTGAGAGCACGGAGATCTCTGAGAACGTCAGAGTCTTCTCATCGCCCTTGTCATCGCACCAAACCAGGGCAAGCTTCCCCGGCTCAACGGCTGCCCATTCGTCTACCACGTCGTAGGCAAAGTTGAAATCATCCGGCACGTTTATTTGAAAATTGGCATAGAAGTCCTCGTAAGAGTCAAACTCAATACGGGGGCAGTATTTCTTCAAAATGTGATTCATGGTGTGGTCCTCAGAAATCGAGCGGTCATTGGTTAGTCGGTGATAATCGTGACAAATACCGCGCTTGTGCTGGAACCGCAACGTTGCCCGTGCGGTATCTGTGGGTTAAAGTACACGCTGTCTCCCACATCCAGCTCGATCTCCTTGTCCTCGAACACCAGTATGACCTTACCGGCGACGACGTAATTGAACTCCTGACCCCCATGAGTCACCAGCTTGGCGGGCTCATCGGCGGTCTCCAGAGTAACCAATAAAGGCTGCATAACCTTGTTGTGATAGTTATAGGCCAGGTCTTCAAAGTGATAGCCGGGGAAGCGGTCAACGATGCGCCCCTCCCCTGCTCGCACCACCTGATAGGTGTTGAGGTGGGTGCTTGAACCCGTCAACAGCACCGCCATATCCACCTGGCAGATGCGCGCAGCCTGCATTAAAACGCTGATGGGGATGTCAAAGCCCGTATCCTCATAAGCAGTCAGAGTCTCGAGGCTGATGCCGAGCTTTTCGGCAAACTCCTCGCGCTCATAACCGCAGGCGTCGCGGAGTCCGCCCAAACGCTGGCCGAGTTCCTTGAGCTCCGTCTTAATCTTTTTGCAATGTTGTTCCGTATCAGACATAATTCGCCTTTGTCACGCCGGCAGCTGCCGTGGGAATCTACTCAAGCGCCTTTAGTGAGCGCAGTCATCATCAGAAACGTGCTCAAAACCCAGGGACAACGCCTTCTTATTGCTCGCAGCCTTGTCAATGTACTTTGAGGTAATACTCTTATCGATGGCCTTTTCTACCTGGGCCAAGGTGCTAAAGCCGGTAAGCTGCAACAGCTTGCCAATGGCCACCACATTTGCCAGGCCCTTAAGGCCGCTATTCTCAGCGAGGCGCGTAGCCTCAATGCCTACAAATTGAATGTCAGTGCGCAAGGGGCAGACATCAACGATGGTTTTGTCAATCAACACAAGCCCGCCGGGTTTGACCCTGTTAACAAAGCTCTCATACGAAGGCACGTTGAGGGCTATCAGCACGTCTGGCTCGGTGGCAAGCGGCGAGCCAATGGGAATGTCAGAAATGATCACGGAGCAGTTAGCCGCGCCACCGCGCATCTCGGGCCCGTAGCTGGGCATCCAGCTTACCTCGTGTCCATCCATGAGCCCTGCATACGCAATAACCTTGCCCGCAAAGAGTATTCCCTGGCCGCCAAAACCGGCCAGTAGTATCTTGAGTTCCTTTATCCCGGTTGCATTTGGGGCGTCTTGTTTCATTACCGTCTCCACAGTCACCTTACTCACCCGCCTTGATGTCTCTGTACACGCCCAGGGGGTAATACGGAATCAGATTCTCCTGCAGCCACCCGAGGGCGCTCTGCGGTGTTTGGCCCCAGTTGGTTGGGCAGGTGGTGAGTATCTCCACCAGGGTAAAGCCCAGGCCTTCAGTTTGATACTCAAAGGCCTTGCGTATGGCCTTGGCAGCCTTGCGCACGTTTGAAGGGGTATCAACCGAAACGCGTTGCGCCAGAGCCACGCCATCTAGGCTTGAGAGCATCTCGCAGACCCTGATGGGATTGCCGGCCGCATGCACGTCGCGTCCAAATGGCGAGGTCTGTGTGACCTGGCCCGGCAGGGTGGTAGGAGCCATCTGGCCGCCGGTCATGCCGTAGATAGCGTTGTTGATGAAGATTACCGTGATATTCTCTCCGCGGGTGGCAGCATGCACTGTTTCGGCCATGCCGATGGCCGCCAGGTCGCCGTCACCTTGATAGGTAAAGACGGTGTTATCGGGGCAGGTACGCTTGAGACCGGTAGCAACAGCCGGCGCACGTCCGTGGGCAGCTTGAACCATGTCACAGTTATAGAACTCATAGGCAATAACCGCACAGCCCACGGGTGACACACCAACCGCCGTTTCAACGAGCCCCAGTTTATCCAGGCTCTCAGCAACCAGGCGCTGTGCTATTCCATGAAGGCAACCCGGGCAGTAACTATTCGATCTGTTGGTGAGCGCCGTGGTGCGTTCAAACAATACAGGATTTTTTTCTGCTGGCATCTTAATCACCCTCTCCCAGCTTGCTTTGGTAGGGCAAGATGTGGAACTGCTCGCCGGCGTAAGCCTTTTTGATTGCGTTAAAAACCTCGTCGGGCGTGGGGATTACGCCGCCGGCATGCCCAAAGAAACTTACCGGGTGCCTTCCGGCAACCGCAAGTTTAACGTCATCGACCATTTGCCCAGTGTTGAGCTCTACGGTGAGGAAGGCGCTAGCCGTGGCACAGGCTTCATCAATTGCCTTGGTGATGAAGGGCCAGAGCGTGATGGGGCGCATCAGCCCCACCTTAAGGCCCTCAGCGCGCGCCATGTTGACTGCGCTTCTGGCAATGCGCGCAGAGGCTCCGTAGGCTACTACTATAAGCTGGGCATCCTCGGTTTGCTCTAATTGAGCCATTTGCTCAGATTCTTTTATCAGCGCGTAGCGTTCTTTGCGCTCAAGTATCTTGTCTTCAAGCGCTTGTGCCTGGAGATAGAGGGTGTTGACTATGTTTTTCTCGCGTTTGCCACGCATGCCGGTAACCGCCCAGGGCTTGGGGGGCAGGTCTTCAAGCGCAATGTGCTCAGGCAGCTCAACCGGCTCCATCATCTGACCCAGCAGGCCGTCTGCCAAGATCATGGCGGGGATGCGGTATTGGTCAGACATCTCCAGGGCTTTTCGCGTAAGATCAGCCATTTCTTGCACCGTGTAAGGCGCAAAGACAAATACATGCCCGTCGCCGTGGCCGGTTGCGCGGGTGGCCATCCAGTAATCGCCTTGCGCCGGCTGAATGCCGCCGAGGCCAGGGCCGCAGCGATTGATGTTGACGATAAGGCCGGGCAGGTCGCCCGCCAGCATGTAGGAGATGCCCTCGCCCTTGAGGCTTATGCCGGGTGAAGACGATGCCGTCATGGCGCGCGCACCAGCGGCCGAAGCGCCGTAGAGCATGTTGACGGCTGCTATCTCGCTTTCTGCCTGAATAAAGGTGCCGCCAATCGGGGGTAGATGTGCGGACATGTAGGCTGCCACCTCCGACTGCGGAGTAATGGGGTAGCCGTAGTACATATGGCAACCGGCACGTATAGCAGCTTCTGCCAATGCCTCGTTACCCTTCATTAAGACTTTCTCGCCCATGACTACCTCTCAATCCTGATGGCCACGTCGGGACACATCATTGCGCAATTCAAGCAGTACGTGCAGCTATCCTCGTCGATGCAACGCGCTGGGTGGTAGCCTTTTTGTGTAATAACATCCATATCCATCTGCATGATTTTCTGGTCGCAGAACTCCACGCACAGGGCACAGCCCTTACAATAATCGATGTCAATTGTTACTTTTGCCATTGTTCCTCCAAAAGAATATCCGAGTATTCTCTCATAAATGTTGCCTTTAGCACAGACCCCAAAACGCTTATGTTTGCAAACATGCCTGCAAACGGCGCCGGTGTAGAGTGCACTTATTGCCAGTTTGTCTTTACGAGTCTCTCTACAGGGAGATAGATTTGTTGCTCATCCAGAGGCTTTGCAAGCTCCTCGGGTGTGGTTATTGCCACCAGTGGAATTTTAGTGGATTTTGAGATTTCTAGCATAAGAGGCAGCGACTGCTCTATGGTCTCCATTGTGGTGAACTCCGCAAGATGCGTGTTGCCAACGAGGCCATCAATGCTAAGAGAGGTGGTTTGCGCTATCTCACTTATGATCCTCAGATTACCCTCTGAGCTTTGAGTCTCAGGCCTGCGCGTGTTAACTACGATGAGCACCAACTTATTTTCAATCTTGTTGATGAACGGCGTGTAACGCACCAGAGCCCTCGCGCCGTCAGGATCGCCCCCCACATCCAAAATAACAGGCTGTGCAAGCGTGGCATTTTCAATCACTACCTCAATACCCGGCGCCAGCGAAGGCAGGTCACTAGCGGAGCCGCCAAATACCGGCCCCAGCACGCGCACTCCCTCAGCCTCCATCAACTCCCGATAATCCGTGCTCCTAAAGTAAGGATTAACAACATCCAAATCAACCAGCACAGGACTACGCCCCAAAGCTTTAAGCCTCTTAGCAAGATTAAGCGAGAGATTGGTCTTTCCACTACCATAATGGCCGAGGATTACCAACAAGGCGTGTTTTTCGTAGAAGTTGCTTTGTTTTTCCATAACGTGAAACTAATACTGCCTTTCATATGTGGAACAGAGGGACGTGGTTAGTGTGGAACAGAGGGACGGGGTTAGTGTACCAGTTTTGCCTTAGCAAAACAGGTACACTAACCCCGTCCCTCTGTTCCACTAGAATTATAAAAAAAATTGGCGTTCAAAAAGATGCGACGAGAGAAAAGTCCACATTGATACATTTATGGTCCACCACTGTGAAACTTGATTTCTACAACTTCATCATCAGCTGAAAGAGTAAAACTAATCCAAATATTTTTGCCGTCGATAAACGCAATTACGTTTTCTGGCGGGTTTTTGATAATCTGGTTATTCCTATAGGCTCGTTCAACTTCTTGTCTGGTTGAGCCAATTCCTATTTGCTGGCAACCTATTCGATAGTCTGGATCGGTTATGGTAACAAGTCTGATATAGAGATCATTATCATAGGCAGGCGCAAACAAGAACTCGGTTGAGAAGATATAGCCCTCATAGATCAAATTCATATAGCAAACATCATTTGAGCGCTCTACTGCCTCCCTCCTCTCTGGCTCTCCCCATGAATTAATTACGCCATTGAAAGTGCGATCACTATGAACAGACAGACCAACAGTTGCCCAATAATCTCTCTCTACTACCCTATTGCATGATGAAAGACTTATAGCAACCAGCCCAAGCAGTATCAGTGCCAGCAGGATTGATAGGAACCTTCCCAGCTTCATTCAGAGCACCTCTTTTTCACTTATGACCATTCTGAATGTCTAAACTATGTGGAACAGAGGGACGGGGTTAGTGTACCAGTTTTGCCTTAGCAAAACTGGTACACTAACCCCGTCCCTCTGTTCCACAAAACTTGTTCAGTTGAGTTCGTGAAATACATTCCAAAGCTGCTCTTTCTCCGGGACTCTATCTGCTACTTGTGTTTCAACCAGATAAGTCATGTACTTTATATGAAAGACTCGCTCTTTAGTTTGATTGGTTAAGTAAATTTTCACACTAATGGGATACCATGAACCTAGTTGCACCCCCCTGCTCTCAATAAGCGTGAGATCAAATACCTGATTTGATTCTAGACTCCTCTCCCAGGCTGCGTGTGAGGCATTCAAGAGCTCAAGCTCTTCTTCAGATAGGTAGTTTCTTAAGTTTTCAAGGGAGAAAGCCAGTTCATTCTTCCAGATGCTTAAGTAATTGTCTCGAAATCTACTCATTTCCTCTGTAGTTGTTGGTGCAAGAGCGCTCATATCGATGCGCTCTTGCTCATCTATCGGGTTCTCAGCCATTGCTGTGCTGAAAATATCTGGAGCAGCGGTAGTTTGAGCACTTTGATAAACAGCATATCGATTAATAGAGTAATCGAAGCTCTCAAAACCGCTTGTCTCCTCATACTCTTGCTGAGAAATTTCCAATTCTACACTATCTGATTCTTCAACTCTCATATCATCTGCACAGGAAGTAACTAGACAGAGTGTTAAAAAAAATAAACAAATAATGCCAGAAAACCTTCGTAGATTCAATATTACCACCTCCTTGTTACGGGGAAACAAAGTCTATATTTCAGCTTCTAGCGTAAACTCCATACATGAACATGTTTGCCTCGTCTACCCTTCGATCGTAAAGTCCTTGCAGGTAGTTTCCGTTTAAGTCGTAAACAATCATGGTGAAAGCACTATGGGGGTTAGCTCCCGAAAGGATTGCATCCATTACATGCACATAATTATATCCTGAGTTATATGCAAGACTAACAAAAGCATCGAATTGATTTTGGTTCCAAATCACTGTTTGCGAGTAAGAGTAATTTCTTACTTCAGTTTCCCAGTAACTGATGTCTGAAAGGAAAAGTTGATACGCTTCTTCAACTGTTATAGAAGTAAAGTATTCACCTTCTTTGATTTTATGACCGAATCCAATTGTCCAATCCCCGTTCCCATCAGCATCGTAAGGCTCAGAGTAAAAGCCTCCCTCATAATCAGCAATAAATCGAGCAAGATCCCTTGATGAGCTGGTTGGGTTACTCACATCTCGTATTTGTGCAGGTGGTCCAGCTTTTCTAGGTGGACCAGCTGACTTTCCAGGATAGCTGGGGTTGTCCGGTGTTGGAGCCCTAGTCGTGTCTTGAGGAGACTGACCTCTTGGCTGATTAGTCTTCGAAGAAGGGGGAGGAAGGTCTGCCTTACCTGGCGCAGTGCCCACTGGTGATGGTGTTTCGGCCTTACCTGGCGCAGTGCCCACTGGTGATGGTGTTTCGGCCTTACCTGGCGCAGTGCCCACTGGTGATGGTGTTTCGGCCTTACCTGGCGCAGTGCTCACTGGTGATGGTGTTACAGCCTTACCTGGTGCAGTGCTCACTGGTGATGGTGTTTCAGCCTTACCTGGCACGCTGCACACTGGTGAAGGTGACCCAGCCTTTCCAGGCGCAGTGTTTACTGGAGGTGGCGCCCCAGCCTTTCCAGGCCCCGTGTAGATTGGCGGCGGAGGTGGTGGCATGTATGTTGGAGCCTTTCCAGGGGTGATGGGGCTATATTTACCTGGATTATTGTTCGTTACTGTAGTCTTGCCTGCCTTGCCACCCGCGCTAGCGGCGGCTTGCTCCTGTTGATAGACATAAGCAAGCCAAGCAAGGTAGGCTTGATACTCTGCATATTGGCCGTACTTGTATGACTGCACTTCTGCTATCTGTACGTTGACGCTGTCTTTGGTGGCGTTAACGTGAGTGGCGAAGGTGTTGATGGCTGCCCCCGTGAGGGCGCCTGGCACACAGCCCCAGCTTGCTCCTTGGTAAAGCGCCATGGATGCCCCATAGGATATATAGGCGTTGGCTGTGGCTTGAGAGATGCCGGAAATTGAGTTAATGGCGGCAAGGTTGGTTGGGTTTACCCCATAGGCGTAGTTTAGCTGGCTGTAGAAGGCACTTGCAGCAAGGTAATATGAGTTTTGCAGCGACGTTCCAACATAGGCGTTATAGATCTCATTGATGCCACCTTGTGCCTCCATCTGGTACTCATAGGCAGAGCTGCCGATGGCGTGTCCGGAAGGGTCATAGTTATTGACGGGGTCTGACTCTGCAAAGGCATACCGGTTTTGGGAGTTTAAGGAGGCAATATGCCCTAGAACATTATCCTTGGTAAGAAATCCTGCTGTCTCATTTTCGTAGTAGCGAGCTCTCAGGTAGGTAAGGCCGCTTACAGGGTTGTACTCTTCTGCGTTGTGAGCAAAGGTGAGCTCGTAAGGCTTTATTCCTGACACCACTTCACCGAAGGGATCGTAGCGTAGTGAAGAGGAGATGTTTCCTTCGCTTGCCATTTGCGCTACGGAGCCCCTGCCGTCGTAGTAGAAGGTTACTGCCTGCCCGCTTCCGTCTACGGCACCTAGGCGTTCTCTTCCGTAAGTAAAGGAGTCCTTAAGCTCCATTCTTTTACCAAACTCACTTGCCACCTGCGTGTTGGTGTAGGAAATATCGTTAACGTAGTAGGTGAGCTCATAGTCATAGCGCATGCCTTCGCCCGGGTTTATGGGGATTATCACGGTAGAGGTGTCAAAGGAGCATTCTGGGCGAGCTGAGTATTCCGTGGGGTCTTCGCCTACAGGCTGGGTAGCACCATCTGGTACTGCGGGGCTCTCATGAGTTTGTCCAGAACTCGTTTCAGGAGATAAGGGAAGACCCTGTGGATGCGTAATGTCATCAATATCACGCTCTGTAAGCCCGGTTGTTTGCAAGGCTTCAAGGTCACGTTCTCCAAAGGAAGCCATGTCATCGTAGCGCAACTCTCGGTTGATAAGGCCAATAAAAGTATTGAAGGCATCCATGAAGGATTTCTGCGCAAGGGGAAGAAAGGCTGTATCAAGTGCGCAGGCAAAGCTCGTAAGTGACATGCCTGCTCCGTAAAGGAAGGCCCAATCGATGAAATCACCCATACTGGGAACTTGGTTTAGAAGGGCAGGTGAAGCAGGAACCTCCAAAGGTTTGATTATCGCAAATATCTCGCCTAAAGCCCTCAGACCAGAAAAATCCTTGTAGATACCCCCAAGGCCGGTTGAATTTGGAACAGAGGGACGGGGTTAGTGTACCAGTTTTGCCAAGGCAAAACTGGTACACTAACCCCGTCCCTCTGTTCCACTATCGAGAGGATTGTCGATGAAATTCATTTCTTGGAACGTCAATGGGTTTAGAGCCAATGTGAAGAAGGGCTTTTACGAGGTCTTCGACAGTTTTGGTGCTGACATCTTTGCAATTCAGGAAACCAAGCTTCAGGCTGAGCAGATTGAGTTGGAACTGCCTGGTCAGTATCACGATTATTGGAGTCACGCGGTGAAGAAGGGTTACTCCGGCACTGCGGTCTTTACTAAGACGGAGCCGTTGAGCGTTCAACATCACCTGGGGCTCAAGCCCTCTGATGCCTCTGTTAAAGGCCTACAGGGTGTAACTGAAATTGACCAAGAAGGGCGCATTTGCGCGCTGGAGTTTGAGGACTTCTACTTTGTGAACTGCTATACACCTAATGCGCAAGATGGCTTGGCGCGCATTGACCTGCGTATGACCTGGGGAGCAGGGTTTACGCGTTTTGCCTCTGAGCTAGACAAGGACAAGCCCGTGGTAATCTGCGGGGATTTAAACGTGGCTCACAATGAGATAGATCTTAAGAACTTCAAGAGCAACAAGGGCAACGCGGGCTTCTCTGACGAAGAGCGTGCTGACTTTAATCAGTTGCTTGATGCTGGCTTTACTGATACCTTCAGGCATCTCTATCCGGATTTGGCCGGCGCCTACTCCTGGTGGAGTTTTCGCGGCAACGCCCGCGCCAATAACACTGGCTGGCGCATAGACTACTTCCTGGTCTCAGACCGTCTGGCGGATTCGATTGTTTCTGCTTCGATTTACCCAGAGGTTATAGGCTCTGACCACTGCCCGGTGGGACTAGAACTAGCTTTATAATCTCTTCCAGGCTCATGGTGCCCAGGTTGCCGGCGCGGCGTTCGCGTATGCTTGCGTTGCCTGCTTCTGCTTCTTGGTCTCCCAGTACCAGCATGTAGGGTATCTGTTGCTGCTGTGCTATGGCAAGCTTTACCTTCATGGGCTCCTTTTGGCGAGCAACCTCTACCCTGATTCCGGCTGCCTTGAGTGAAGCGGCTACCTCTTCAGCGTAGTCGGCGTGGCGGTCGGCGATGGGTATAACGACTGCCTGCACGGGAGCCAGCCACACGGGCAAGGCACCGGCATAATGCTCAATAAGAATCCCCAAGAAGCGCTCTATGCTGCCAAAGATGGCGCGGTGGAGCATCCAGGGTTGTTCGGAGCTGTTATCATCCGTGCGATAGGTAAGATCAAAACGCTCGGGAAAGTTGAAGTCAACCTGCACCGTGGAACACTGCCAGGTACGACCAATGGCATCTTTTACCATGATGTCTATCTTGGGACCATAGAAGGCGCCATCGCCCTCGTTAATCTCGTACTGCAATCCGTGTGCCTCGCAAGCCGCCTTAAGCTGCTCGGTGGCAAAATCCCACTTGGCATCATCGCCTATGGACTTCTCTGGCTGCGTGGATATCTCAGCGGTGTAGGTGAAATCAAAAGTGGTCATGATATGGTCAATTAACTTAAGGATATCAACAATCTCGTCAAGCAATTGATCGGAGCGACAGAAGATATGTGCATCGTCCTGGGTAAAACCGCGAGCCCGCAGCAGGCCGTGCACCACGCCGCTCATCTCGTGACGATACACCGTGCCAAACTCAAAGAGCCGTATAGGCAGATCTCGGTATGAGCGCAGCTCGTTTTTATAGAGCAATACATGCCCGGGGCAGTTCATCGGCTTCACCGCGTACTCACTGGTCTTGGAGCCGTCTTTGGCCTCGCTCTCATCTATCTCAAAGAAGTACATGTTGTCATGATAGAAGGAGTAGTGACCGCTGATCTTCCACACTTCAGCGTTATAGATATGGGGAGTGATGACCTCCTCATAACCACGCGCATAAAGATCTTGGCGAAGCCACTCCTGCAAAACCCTGATAATCCGCGCACCCTTGGGCTGGTAGAGCGGGAGCCCCACCCCGGCCTTCTCGTCCGTCATGTAGATGCCGAGTTCACGCCCAAGCTTTCTATGATCGCGCTTCTCGGCTTCTTCAATACGCGTGAGGTAGGCGTCCAAATCGGCTTGCTTAAACCACACGGTGCCGTAGATGCGCTGAAGCATCTGATTATCCGAGTCCCCGCGCCAATAAGCGCCAGCCAGTTTAGTGAGCTTGAAAGCCTTGGCAAGCCCGGTGTTGGGCAAATGCGGGCCGCGGCATAGGTCAACAAAAGCTCCTTGCCTGTACACGGAGACGGTTTCTTCCGGCGGCAGTTCGTTAATGAGCTCAAGCTTGAGCGGGTCATGCGCAAAGATCTCTCGCGCGCGCTCCTTGGTCACCTCTTCACGATCAAAGCCGAGCTTCTCAGAAACAATGCGCTCCATGACCTTCTCAATGGCCGCAAAGTCCTCAGTAGAAAGTGATTCCTTGAGCTCTATGTCATAGTAAAATCCGTCTTCGATAGACGGTCCAATGCCAAACTGCGCGCTTGGATAGAGCTCCAAAACCGCCTCGGCCATGATATGCGCGGTAGAGTGGCGCAGAATGTCAAGCGCCTCAGGCGAGCTGGTAGTGATTATCTCAACCGCATCGCCATCGCATAAAACAAAGGAGAGATCCACCATCTCTCCTCCTACCCTGCCTGCGAGGGCTGCTTTAGCCAGACCCGGGCCTATACTGGCGGCCAGGGCGGCAATATCTGATCCTTGGGGTAATTCTTTGAGCGAGCCGTCAGGTAGCGAAACCGAAACCGACATTGCTTAACCAACCGGCGTGCAGCAATACGGGCAAACCTGCCATTCCGGGTTAAGGGCATGCCCACAACGCTTACATTCATTCTTGAGCTGCGTGCTGCAACGCGGGCACATCAGGTATTCGCGCTCAACCGGGTAACCGCATTTGCCGCACTCGCCGTAGTGCATCAGCTGGCGCTGCTTGAGAGCAAAGTCCAGGTTCTGCTCATCCTTATCAGCAAGCAGCATGGGCGGGCGCATCATTGCATAGAAGAATGCCCCAATAAAGGGAATGAGACCAATGATGCCCCAAATCACGGGATTGGCGCCGCGAAGATAGGAATCTCGGATAACCCAGATAATTGAAATAAGGTAAAAAACACCAATGACCACTATGATTGCCTGTATTGCTAAGATGACCTCAGGTGTAATTAGCGCATTAAGTAACTCTTCCATCAGACTTCCTTCTGGTTATAGATTACTGAGAACTTGATAATTCTATCAGAACTTACTGTTTCGTGAGTAAATACATCAATCTGTCAAAAGTTGCTTGACTTCTCCGGCT
>Ga0123353_10006876_pt1 | contig 15273 bp, 14 predicted proteins | sample TergutLab28metaG_3_FD_92763 | JGI IMG/M metagenome (GOLD analysis project Ga0123353, IMG submission 92763) | Labiotermes labralis P3 segment gut microbial communities from Petit-Saut dam, French Guiana - Lab288 P3 | ecosystem: Host-associated > Arthropoda: Insects > Digestive system > Gut ... | reverse complement strand
CAGGGGTGGGAAAATTTTGCGTGCCAATACAAGCCGAAGGGCCCCTTCCTTGAGTATCGGTTGCCGCCGATTTTCGCAAAGGGAGAGTACGATTGAAAGAAAACGTTTCCCTGCTCCTGATTGATTGGCGGCTTGCCGGACGGATGACAGCGCTTCAGTCGTCTGGGCGGTTCGCCATACTATTTGTCATAGCCTCCGTTTTCCTTTTGTTTTTGCTGTCGGCAGGAGCCGCCAGGTTTATCACTTCGAACTACGTCATCACGGCATTGTTGAGAGAATCAGTATCCGGCGAAGAGGCGGCGGGCCTGGCAAATCAGATTGCGGCGCTTTCGCCCGTGCGCCACGCGGAATACCGGGATCCTGCCGCGTCATGGAAAGAATTCATTCGGGCATACCCTGGCGTTGAATCGATTTCGGGCGTCGAAGGCAATCCGCTTCCGGGGTACATCGAAATCAGGATGCGGCATGATCTGTTTACCCGGTCAAATGTAAACACGGTGATATCCGCTCTTACGCCTCTCGCGCAGGTAGAAAAAGTGCTGGCCGGAGAGGAATCTCTGCGCGAGGTTTTCAAAGTCGAGCGGGCGCTGAACGTGCTCTTTATCGGAGGGTTCGCTCTGCTCGTAACGCTCTTTTTCGTCATCTGCCGATTGCAGGAACGGATTCGCTGCTCCGCTCTGGCCGGAGATTTTGAGTTCCTGATGGGACGAGGGGTGACGGAAATGAGAATCGCGGGTTTACGGGCTGCAGGTGCGGCGATCCTGGGTGGCTTGCTGGCGGCCGCGGCTGTTGGCGTGTCCGTCGTGGTCCTCAACATTCTCATCAAGAGGCATCCTTTGCTGGTGAATGTCGTCGGTCCGCGGGAGGAGCTTTTCTCCGCGCCCACTGCGGTTTCGGCCGGCGTATTCGTACTTCTTGCCGCTCTTCTATTCGTCGGCGCGTCCCTGCTCGGATGGATGCCTCTACGGCCGACCGAGGATCGATGAGAGAAACCGGACGCCTCATAGTCGTCTGTCTTGCCTGCCTGTTCATCCTGTTTTTTTCGCAGCACCAGGCGATCGCCCAAAACGAATCAGCGCAACTCAAGCGTGAAAGGTCGCGGCTTCTCGAAATGAAAGCTCAGGAGGAAAAGACGGCGGCGGAACTTACCGAGGCGCTTCGGAAAGAAAAACTGAGCAAGGAGCGCGTAAGCGATCTCCAGGGGCGCTTGAAGAAGCAGCAAACCTTGATCGCCACAATCGACCGCCAGATTTTGACCCTGACAGAACGGCAGGAAAAAGCCGGGAAGCAGGTCCGCAGCCTGGATGAGGCTCATGGTAAGGCAAAAAGCAAGCTGCGGCTGGCGACGAATACGGCTTTTGAGGGACATCGTCGAAGTCTCACATGGCCGCGGGCGGCATCGTCTCCGGAGCGGGCGCGTCTTCTGATGAGTGGTTACCTTATCGATGATCTGCAGGAGGTGAGGCGTCTTTCCAAGGCGCGGGAGCGCAAACAGCAGGAGTTATCGGGAATCGAGAAACAGGTGGTGCTCTCGGAGAAGAAAATGGCCCAGGAGCAGAAGATGGGCAAGCAGCTTCTGTCGAGCCAGGAAGCGGAACAGAAACGTCTTTCCGAGATAGCCAGGGAAAAGGAAGCCAAACAGAAGGAGCTTTTGGCTCTGCGCGAAAGGATCAAGCGGATGGAGTCGCTTGTGGCCCGCGTGGAGAGGGAGGCCAGAGAGAGGGAACGGCAGCTTCGGGAAAAGGCCAAGAAAGAGGCTGCGCGTGGGGGTAAATCAAAGCCGGCTCCACAGGCTCCGCGCCAGTTTGCCGCCCTGCCTGGCGGAGTGTCGGCGCCTCTTTCCGGGAAAATCATTACTCATTTCGGAAAGCAGCACGACCCGACATTTGATGTGACTATTGAGAACAGTGGTGTGGAACTGGAAGCGGAATCCGGCGCCCAGGTAAAGGCTGTGGGTTCAGGAGAGGTCGCTTTTACGGGATCCGTATCGGGCTACGGGAACGTACTTATACTCCAGCACGGGACCGGCCTTTTCTCCGTGTACGGCAAACTGGACAGTTTTATGGTTAAAACCGGCCGTAAAGTATCTAAAGGAGAGGTAGTGGGGAGATTACCAAAATCTCCGTCGGGTAAATCGGTGTTATACTTTGAATTACGGGCGGGAGGTACAGCAGTCAATCCGGCATCCGTAATTTCATTCAGATGATCAAGGAGCGGTTTCTTAAAAATATGGAAAAAGACAAGACGCATGATCGGAAGGATCGAGGGAAAAAGTGGGTAGGGACGGCGGCCATCATATTGGTTTTTTTCCTTGGTTTCATGGTGGGGGACCTGTCGACCTCACGTAATTCGGTTCAGGCGACGGTTGCCTACAGTAAGCTCAAGGTTTTCGGAGATGTCCTTTCGCTCATCCAGAGCAGCTATGTCGAAGAAGTAAACATGGACAATATCGTTAAAGGGGCGATCGACGGGATGGTGCATTCACTCGATCCCCACAGCAGTTATTTGACGCCGGAAATGCTGAAGCAGGTGGAAGTTGAAACGAAGGGAGTTTTCGGCGGACTTGGAATAGAGATAGGCGTGAAGGACGGCGTCCCTACCATCATCGCGCCGATCGAAGATACTCCGGCGGCAAAGGCGGGGCTTTTGGCGGGTGACAAGATCATCCGTATAGAAAAAGAATTGACCAGAAACATGACTGTAATGGATGCGGTGAAACGGCTTCGCGGGGAACCTGGGACCAAAGTTACCATAACGGTTTCAAGGGAGTCGCAGCCCGAGCCGAAAGTGTACACGCTCACGCGTGAGCTTATCAGGATCAAGAGCGTCAAGCCAAAACAGATGTCCGACGGCATTGGTTACATCCGGCTTACGCAATTTCAGCAGGATTCGCATCAGGAAGTGGAACGGGCGCTCAATGAATTCAAGAAGTCGAAGGAAGGGTTGAAAGGACTCATTCTTGACTTGAGGAATAATCCGGGCGGTCTTCTCGATCAGGCGGTTAGGGTGGCTGACGCCTTCATCGAATCGGGCATCATTGTTTACACCGACGGGCGTATCGAGGCGCAAAAAACGAAGTACACGGCTCACAAGGAAGGAACCTGGACCGGTTTTCCAATTGTCGTCATGGTGAACGCCGGCTCCGCCTCCGCGTCCGAAATCGTGGCCGGGGCGTTGCAGGACCACGGACGGGCGATTGTCATAGGACAGCGGACATTCGGAAAGGCCTCTGTGCAGACGATCCTGCCCATGGAAGACGGCTCCGCGCTGCGGCTTACGACCGCAAGATATTACACTCCGAACGGCCGCTCCATCCAGGCCAGGGGGATCGAGCCGGACATATTGGTCAGCGACGGCAGGGAAGAATCGACGGTGTTCCCCACGCTTCGAGAAGTTGACATCGAGCGCCACTTGCGCGGAGAGAACGAAGAAGCGCCTTCCGAGACGCCTGTTCCGGAAGTGAAGGGAGAAAAAGGAAAGCCGAAGAAGACGGAGCCCGAGGTCCGCAGGGAAGACCAGAAGGATCCGCAGCTCGATCGGGCGATCGAGTTGTTGAAGGGCTGGGAGATTTTCAGAACCCGGTTTATAGAAAACAAGGCGTCTTAAGACGCCTTCGTGTCCCATCGAATGCAGCGAAGTACTGTCGAGGGAAAGAAGAAACCTCGGAAGTGGTTGGGCTGGACGCTTCTGATTGTACTATCGTTCTTTTCCGGCTTGGGTATGGTGGGGATCCTGCTGTTCTGGCCCGTTGCGGAGAGACCCTCGTCGGCGCGTGTTTCTCCGTTCACTGTTCTTGAGTCGCCGCAGACCCCGAGCGGCAGCAATAATGCGGACCCGGTCGAGGCCAGGCAAGGTCCAATGCTTGCCATTGTGGTAGGCGATCTTGGGTACGATCCGGTGCGCGACGCCGACTGGCTCAACATTCCGGCGCGGATTACGCTGGCCATCCTGCCATTTGGGCCTTCCTCCAGTACCATGGCGTCGTCGGCGCAAGACCGGGGACACTGCGTAATACTGCATATTCCCATGGAACCCCGCGATGCCGTCACAGACGACCAGATCGAGCCGTATCTCATGCGCACAGGCATGGGGCGCGACGAGATAGCCGAACTGCTTTTGCGGATGGTGCAGGAAATCCCGCATGCTGTCGGCGCGATGAATCACATGGGGTCCGCTTTCACCACCGATCTGGAATCAATGGAATATTTTGCGGAAGCGCTCAGTGAGAGAGAGTTTTTCTTCGTGGACAGCGTGACGGCGCCAGGCACACTTGGGCTGAGCGCCTCACGCAACGCGAATGTTCCGGCTGTCAGGCGCGACATCTTTCTTGATGACGACCCTTCTCCCGCGGTAATGCGGCGCCGCTGGAATGAGGCGGTATCGCTTGCGAAGAAAAAAGGAAGCGCCCTGCTGATATGCCACGGTCGCCGTGAAACATTGGATGTGCTGTCCGGACTGCTGCCGGGGCTTCAAAAAGAAGGGGTTCGGCTGGTGGTTGTCACTGAATTGTTTGACAAGCTTCCGTTTGCCGACGGTTTGGCGCGGGAAGATTGAGATGTCGTATACCCGCGAAGAACTGTTTGGCTCCTTGCCTGCGCCCGAGGAAACCATATCGGTTTCAGAGTTGACCTCGCGGATCAAGCGGACGCTGGAGACTACCTTCCGGATGTTTCGCGTTGAAGGCGAAGTGTCGAATTACAAACTCCACGAAGCGTCGGGGCACCGGTATTTCTGTCTGAAGGACGACGACGCGCAGGTGCGGGTTGTCATGTTTCGCGGACGGGACCGGCACATTCGCGGGGAGATTCGCGACGGTCAGTCTGTGATCGTCACCGGTTTTCTTGGGGTATACGAGAAACGTGGGGAATATCAGGTATACGCGCAATCGGCCGAAGTGCGGGGCGAAGGAAACCTTCTGGCCGAACTGGAGCGCAGAAAGGTTCGCCTGGCCAGGGAAGGGTTGTTCGATTCCAGCCGGAAACGTTCCCTTCCGTTTTTTCCGCTTCGGATCGGTATTGTCACGTCCCGCAGCGGCGCCGCCCTCCGTGACATGGTGCGCGTGGCGCGGTCGCGGCACCCTGGGATCGGGATCTTGCTTGCGCCCGCCCTCATGCAGGGGCCTGGAGCGGCGGCGGACATTGCGGCCGCGCTGGACGCGTTGTACCGATGCGGGAAAGCGGACGTAATCATCGTGGGAAGAGGAGGCGGTTCGATCGAGGATCTGTGGGCGTTCAACGAGGAGGAGGTTGTGCGCGCCCTGGCCAGATCGCCTGTGCCGACGATCAGCGCGGTAGGGCATGAGACCGACTTCACTCTTTCCGACCTTGCCGCGGATTTGCGCGCGCCGACGCCAACCGGCGCGGCGCAGATGGCCGTGCCGGATCGCGTGGAACTCATGGAGCGTGTCGCCACGCTTTCGTTGAGATTTAGCAGGGCGGAGGCGCACCTGCGTGAGACCGCGCGCCGTGAATGGCGTATTGCCCTGGGAATGCTGTCCGATCCCCGACCTCTTCTGCAAAGGAAACGGTATGCTCTTGCGGAGCAGGAGGCATCCCTTGCGGAATGCGCAAAGGACGCTGTATTGAAGCGCCGTGAACGGCTGGAAAAGCTGTCTTCTTCCGTGCGGATGTACGCGCCGGCCGCGTGGGTGTCCGCCCGTCGCGGGGAGGTTGCGGTTCTGCGTTCCAGGATGGAGGCCGCTATCGACGCCAGGAAACGGAGTTTTTGCGCGCGGCTGGATATTCTTTCGGGGAAGCTGGCCGTTTTGGACCCGAAGACTGTCCTCATGCGCGGATACTCCATTGCGCTGGACCGCGCTACCGGCAAAGTTGTGCGTTCTGTATCGGAAACGTGTTCCGGCGCCGCGCTGGACATTCATGTGTCCGACGGTTCCTTCGGCGCAATCGTCGAATGAGGATGAAAACATGATCAGTTTCTTTCGCGTGGTTCTGCATATTGCGTTTTTCCTTGCCGTTTGTTTTGCCGCTCCAGCAGCTTCGATGACGGTTTCCGTTGCCGATGCAGTCCCTGCCCAGGGTTCGCCGCTGGTAGTGGTGGTATCCACGCCTGAGCCGGTCGACAATCTTGCTGTCGTATGGAAGGGCGTATCCTGGCCGATGCTAAAGACCGCTCCCGGCCGGTACGAAGCGCTGATCGGGATCGACCTCCTGGCATCTCCGGGGCCGGAGTCGCTTGTCGTGGAACAGGTAGTCAAGGGGGCGCGTACCCGGCACGAAGAAACGGTTCGGGTTGTCGAGAAGGCGTTTCCCGTGCAGCGGCTCACGCTTCCGAAAAGGATGACCGAATTCGACAACGCGATGCTTTTGCGCATAGATAAGGAAAGGCGGGCGCTTGCCGACAGGTTTTCACGGGTAACTCTTCCCGTGCTGTGGACGCTTCCTTTCCTTACCCCTGTCGATGGATACCGTCCCGAGAACTTCGGCGTTCGCAGGGAGATAAACGGAGAACTCCGGATGCCGCATGCCGCCGTGGATATTCGTCTTCCGGCTGGAACGCCGGTGCGCGCTATAGCGGACGGAGTAGTGGCGCTGGCGGAGGAGCAGTTTTTCGGCGGAAAGACTGTGACGATAGATCACGGCGGCGGGGTCTTCAGTACCTACATGCACCTGCAAAACTATAGCGTAAAGGAAGGATTGCGTGTTTCACGTGGTGAGACGATCGGCGCTGTCGGCGCTACGGGGCGCGCTACCGGCCCTCATCTTCATTTCGCTGTCCGCATTCCGGGCGGCCGTATAGACCCCACGCTTCTTTTTGAACTGACGGGAAAATAAACTTGAAACGCTTGCTTCCGCTCTAGTGTTTTTAATGTTGTAAACTACTGTGTTTAATCGTGTTTCATCGTGTTTGAAGGAGATGCAAGGATGGCGGGAAAGGCTAAGGAACCCCCTTTTGAGGAAGCGATGAAGGGGCTTGAGTCGGTCGTGGCGCGTCTGGAGTCGAGCGAAGCTTCGCTCGATGAATCCATCCGGCTCTTTGAGGAGGGAATGAAGCTCTCGGAGATATGCAGGAAACGGCTCGACGAGGCTGATCGAAAGATAGAGGTGCTGCTTCGCAAGCCTGGAGGGATCGAGGCTGTTACGGAGGACGAAAGCGATCTCCTTGGAAAAGAGGAGTGAGTTGGAAAATCCGGGTGCGCATGAATTCTCCCGCCTTCGGGGGATGGTGGAGGACTCCCTGCCCGGATATATTTCCGCCGATGTGTGCGGCGTTCCGTCACTTCTGCGTGAAGCCATGGAGTATTCCCTCATGGCGGGCGGTAAGCGGGTGCGTCCCATACTTCTTCTGTGCGCGGGAAAAGCGGTAGGAGGGGAGGAGGGGAAGCTTTTGCCGTTTGCCTGCGCGATAGAGTTTATCCACACATATTCATTGATCCACGATGACCTTCCTTCTATGGACGACGACAACTTCCGGCGCGGAAAGCCTACTTCGCACAAAGTCTTCGGAGAAGGAACGGCGGTGCTTGCGGGCGACGCGCTTTTGACAGAGGCGTTTCGCATCATGGCCGAATCGAAGGTCGCGTCCGACGATCCTTCGAGGGCGGTGCGGGCTATCGCTGATATCGCGCGCGCTGCGGGAGCGGAAGGGATGGTAGGCGGCCAGCAATTGGACCTTGCCGCCGAAAAGAACGATGCGATAGTGGTTGAGGCGGAGGAGATAGGGCTCAAGAAAACGGCCGCTCTGCTTGCTTCCTGCGCAAGGGTGGGAGGAATTCTTGGCGGCGGCGCTCCATCGCAAATCGCCGCGCTTGGCGAGTTTGGTACGCGGCTGGGACTGCTGTTTCAGATTACCGACGACATCCTCGATGAGACCGCCAGCTTCGAGGAAATGGGAAAAGGCACAGCCAAGGACCGGATTCGCGGAAAACGAACCTATACTGTCGATTACGGGCTGGATACCGCCAGGGAGCGGGTGGACGCGTTGGGTCGGGAAGCGCTCGAATTCCTTGCTGCTTTCGGCGCTGAGGCGAACCTGCTCAGGGAACTTGTCCGTACCGTGCAAAGCAGGAGATCCTGACGCATGAGCGGACAATCGCTTCTTTCTTCCATTGATACTCCGGAAGACCTCAAAAAAGTTCCGCAGGAAAAGCTGGTCGAGGTTGCGGCGCAGCTTCGGGAAAAGATCGTCCGCGACGTTTCGCAGACAGGCGGTCATCTTGCCTCCAACCTGGGAGTGGTGGAACTGACGATCGCTCTCCATTACGTGTTCGATTGTCCGCGAGACCGGATTGTCTGGGATGTCGGTCATCAGGCCTACCCTCACAAGATCCTCACGGGCCGCAGGGAAGCATTCGCGAGGCAGCGAACCCTCGGAGGAATTTCCGGTTTCCCGCGCATAAAAGAAAGCCCGTATGACGCGTTCGGAGTGGGACATTCCAGCACGTCTATTTCGGCCGCTCTCGGGATGGCCGTCGCAAGAGATCTGAATGAGGAGAAGCACCGGGTCATCGCCGTCATCGGCGACGGGTCGCTTACCAACGGGCTTGCCTTCGAGGGGATGAACCAGGCGGGGCACCAGGACCGCGATCTCATTGTGATACTGAACGACAACGAGTTTTCCATCTCACAAAACGTCGGCGCTTTGTCGCAATACCTGAACCGGATCGTGACCGGGAAGTTTTACACCTCTTTACGTAGAAGTGTCGGCAAGCTGCTGAAGGCGATGCCGCGCGGCGAGTTTCTGGCGCGCATCGCGAAGAGATCCGAGGAGCTTACCAAGGGTTTCATCGTTCCAGGTCTGCTCTTCGAGGAGCTTGGGTTTACCTACGTCGGCCCTATCCAGGGACACAGCCTGGATGCGCTTATAGGTACCTTCCGCAACCTGGAAAATTTTGAGGGACCGCTGTTTGTCCACGTCGTAACAGCCAAGGGGAAAGGCTATGCGCCCGCTGAAGCCAACCCGGAATTTTTCCACGGCGTGGGAGCGTTCGATCCGGAAACCGGAAAAGGCGCCGACTCCGCCGGAATCGCTACGTATACTGACGTCTTCTCAGACGTCATTGTAGAGTTGGGAAAAGAGAACCACAGGGTGGTGGCCATTACCGCCGCCATGTGCGCGGGAACCGGCCTCTCTAAATTCAGGGAAACGTTTCCTGACCGTTTCTTTGATGTCGGGATCGCGGAATCCCACGCAGTGACGTTTGCTGCCGGTATGGCCAAAGAGGGAAAGATTCCGATCGTCGCGATCTATTCGACTTTCCTGCAGCGCTCTTTCGACCAGATTATCCACGATGTATGTCTGCAAAACCTGCCGGTGGTGTTTGCAGTGGATCGTGGAGGCGTTGTCGGTGCGGATGGCGCGACGCACCACGGACTCTTCGACTTGTCGTTTCTCCGCGAGATCCCCGGCATATCTGTGATGGCTCCGCGTGACGAGGTCGAGATGGCGGGGATGCTGCGCGCTGCTGTTGAGTCCGGGCGACCGGTCGCAATCCGTTACCCGAGAAGCGTGATTCAAGGCGTCTGTGTGCCGCCGGAACTACCCGCGATCCCTTGGGGAAAAGGGGAACTTCTCCTGAACGGGAACGATATTCTGTTGATCGGGATCGGAACGACCGTGTCCATATGCCTTCTTGCGGCCGAAGAGTTACGCAAGGCAGGCGTTTCCGCCGCTGTCGTCGATGCCAAGTTTGTCAAACCGATGGATGCCGGGCTGATCCTGCCGCTTGTCCGCCGGATCGGGCGGGTTATCACGGTCGAGGAAAATGTTCTCGCGGGAGGGTTTGGCAGCGCAGTGATGGAACTGCTCGAAGCGGCCGAGGAGTTTCCGCCGCAGTTTCGCCGGATAGGGTTTGAGGACCGGTTCTTTGAGCATGGGACGATCACGGAGATCTGCGCCGCCGCGGGCTTGACCCCGGCCAATGTGGCGGAGGAAGCGCTCCGGATGTGTTCCTCCGGGAGGTCGTTATTTCCGTCCATCCTGTACGGCATCCGGTCCCGCCTCGAAAAGATTGTCTGACCGGAGACCGTTTTCCGTTCCGGGACGTCGACGGCTCGACGCCGAACTGGTCGAGAGGGGGTTGGCGGAAACCCGCGCTAAAGCCCAGGGGTTGATCCTGGCGGGAAAGGTTTTGCTTTCCGGCGAAACTTGCTCCAAGTGCGGCACGCTCGTGAAACCCGACGCGGAAATTTCATTGCTTGCTCAGACGCGTCTATTTGTTTCCAGGGGAGGAGAGAAACTCGACGGCGCTCTGGATGATTTCGGAGTTGATGTATCCGGACACGTTGTTCTCGATGTGGGAGCCTCCACCGGCGGGTTTACCGATTGCCTGTTACGTCGCGGAGCGCTCCGGGTGTACGCCGTCGATGTAGGGGAGCGCCTGCTCGACGACCGCCTTCGGAACGATTTGCGGGTGATTTCTAAAGAAAATGTGAACTTTAGATACGCCGTTGCCGATCTTTTGCCTGAGAAGGTATCCGTGGCGGTCGTGGATGTGTCCTTCATTTCTTTGCGCCATATCCTTCCTGTACTGCCGCGGTTTCTTGTGTCTGGAGCGCAGGTGATTTCCCTGGTGAAACCTCAGTTTGAGGCCGGAAAAGGAAAGGTTGGGAAAGGAGGTGTGGTGAGGGACGAGGCGGTGCGCAGGAATACGGTGGAAGGCATTGCCATGTTCGCCTCGGAAATGGGATACGAGGTAATCGGAGAAACGGAAAGTCGGGTGCGCGGCCCGAAAGGAAACCAGGAGGTATTTCTGCGGCTGTCATGGACAGATGTAAACTCATAACCCATTGGCGCTGTTTATCGTCAGGAGAGTCATTCATGAGGGAACGCCGGTTCAAAGTCGGAATCCTCGGCGCCAAAGATACTGGACCAATGCTGTTTATTGACTTATAAGTGAAGCTGAACTTTAAATGAGATTTGATTTCACGCCCTTTCTGGCGGGAGACGAGGTGTGGTGATGAGGCGGCGGACTTGGTTTGTCTGGATGATGGCGATTGTCGGGATTATGTTATTGCTTCCTTTCGGGGCATTTGCCCAGGAAGAAGATGCGGCGCCGGTGGAAGCCCCTATGGAAGCTCCTGTGGGAACTCCTGTGGAAGCCTCTGCGGAAGCTCCTGTGGAAGTTCCTTTGGAAGTTCCCCCCGGAGGATTTATTCATACGGTGGTGCAGGGTGATACTTTGTGGGATCTCTCAGCGAAATATCTTGAGTCTCCGTGGAGATGGAATGAGATCTGGGAGCTTAACCGCTTCTTGACTAACCCGCATTATATATATCCGGGCATCAAGATCGTGATCGTCCCGTCCGGACCCAGGGAAGCGGATCTCTATTTAGGTTCTTCCGCGGCGCAAGAGGTGGTTTTGCTTTCGGATCCGGATCCTGGTTTTGTGGCGCCTCCCAAAGATGAGCGTCTCACGTATTTCGACATTAGCGCCGCCCAGGTGATCCGCGCGGGACAATTCCTGAAAGAGAAACCGGTTGGGATCGGAAAAATTGATGGCGGAAAGGAACCCAAGGAAGGGTTCTCCACAGGCGATACCTTGTTCTTGTCGCTCGATCAGGATGTTAACGAAGGGCAACTCCTTGCTGTGTATCGGGTTCGCGGGCCGATTAAAGTTCCCGGCGGCAAGGTGACCTCCGGCTACGTCAAATACCTGATAGGCATACTCCAGGTTGCCCAGGTCAAAGATGGAAGGCTTACCGCGATGACACGGGAGTCGTTCGAAGACATCACTCGCAGCGACCTCGTTTCCGACGAGATCCCCGCATTTTACCGTATAGGTGTTGTTCATGCCGACGATGATATGCGTTCGACGGTGATAGCGGGCCAGTTGACAAACGCGGAATTGGCCTCCGGCGATTTTATTTTCATAGACAGCGGTTCCGCTTCCGGCGTCGAGGTCGGAAACATGTTTCGTGTCTTCAGAGCGGTGGATTTTGAGGCCGGGGCGAGCAAGGTGGCGAGCAGCGGAATAATGATCGAGGTATCCCGAGCTGTGGCGGTCCGCGTGAATGAGGATTTCTCCACGTTGTATGTACATAAAAGCGAGAAGTCGTTCGATGTGGGATCTCAGACGCGCAGAGGCCTTATAGCTAAATAGCTAAATAGTTGTTTCGCCTGACAGCTGTTTCAGGCGGCACAATTTTTGATTTGCCATGGGGGAATCCTGAAAAGGAGTTCCCCCATGGACATTCTGGATGGGTCTTTTCCCGTTTGTGACACGCTTCTCAGGCTCTCCCTTATCGAAGGCTTTACCGTTGCCAACCTGAATCGTCTGCGGAAGTTGGTTTCAGCCGGCAAAAAATTTGCCGATGTCGCGGCCGGCCATCGGGACTTCCTGTATTCACGGGCGTACGCTTCCCTTTCTTCCGAGGAAGCAAGGCGCGGCGCGGACGCCGTGCGCGAAACATGCGCCCGGTCGGGTATGGCCATTCTTTCTTTCATGTCTGAAGAATACCCAAAGGCGCTCAAGGCGATATCCGATGCTCCCCTGGTTCTCTATCGCGCGGGTACTCCGTGGCAGGAAGGGACAAGCGTAGCCGTGGTGGGAAGCAGGGCTCCAACGGATCCCGGGTTGAGGTTTACGCGCCTGCTTGCGGCGGATCTGGCAGCCGCCGGTTGTGTTGTCGTAAGCGGGATGGCGCGCGGGATCGACGCGGCGGCGCACCGGGGAGCGCTGTCCGCCGGAGGCAAAACCGTCGCGGTTCTGGGCTGCGGCCTGGATGTGGTCTACCCCCCGGAACATACGAAGCTGAAAGAAGAAATAACGGAAAAAGGGACGCTGTTCTCCGAATATCCACCCGGATCAAAGCCGATAGCCCACAGGTTTCCGGCGCGCAACCGCATAGTAAGCGGCATCTGCCGCGCGGTTGTCGTTGCGGAGGCGCCAGAGCGAAGCGGAGCGCTGATTACGGCCAGGCTTGCGCTGGAGCAGGGAAGGGAAGTCATGGCGGTGCCGGGCAGCCCGTGGTTTGCCCACACGGCCGGGAGCAATCGCCTGCTGCGGGAAGGCGCCGCCCCGGCATGTTCCGCCGCCGATGTTCTCGGAGCGCTGGGCGTATCTTTGCCGGCAAACAAGGGCAAGCTTGCGACCCTGATCCTGGATTTCCTTGACAGGAAGCGGCATACGGAAGAGATCGCTTCAGCCATCTCTGTGGGAATGCCGGAGTTGCTTGCGTCGCTCATGGAACTGGAACTGGCGGATCTGGTTGTAAAACGGACCGGAGATTATTATGAGAGAAAACCTTGAAAACCTATTCGAGGGCTGTGTTTGAAATGGAGTGGAAGAGCCTCCAAATCCTGGCGGATGTCCGAGCTACTTTGGCGAGGGCTGTGTTTGAAATGGAGGGGAAGCGCCTTCGAAAGCGACAAAAAATGTTAATACGGCTGCTTGAATGACAATTTTTGGCTGGTTTTACTGCTGCCGTAGGGACGTTTATGGGTTCGAAAATGGACTTTTTGTGAAAAGTTTTACTCTGGAATATCCTCGGAACCGCTAATGAAAACCGCATAAAGCTAGCGAAATTATTGAGTATTTTTCAAGATTGTCTGTGAAAACACGAGACCGGCTGGTCTTTATTCGGAAAACATTTTAAAACTTGGCCTGTCATTTGCCTATAAGACGTGTAGCCAGGGTTCAAGTTTTTTAAACCAGAAAGAATGAGGAAACAAAATGTTAAACAAACTCAGAAGCAAGAAAGGCGCGAAAGGCTTCACTCTTATCGAGTTGATGATCGTTGTTGCGATCATTGGTATTCTGGCCGCCATCGCCATTCCGAACTTTCTGAGATTCCAGGCGAAGTCCAGAACATCAGAGGGCAAAACGAACCTCAAAGCGATCCATATCGCCCAGGGCTCGTACTACGGTGAGCACAACAATTACTCGGATTTCGCGACAATCGGCTGGACTCCGGTGGGTAGAACCTTGATTTATGGGTATACCCTTCAGGCTGCCAACCCGGCCGCTGCTAACGCGGGTACGGCAACCGGCGTTATTTTGATTTCCGGCGGCAACCTTGAATATTTGTCTTCGAATGGAATCGGGGGCACCATTTCCTGGGCTGTGCCTGCTCCCTACAACGCCACGATCACCAGTGGGACTCCGGGCATTTTTGCCGTGAGCGGAGTAGACAATCAGGCCTTCATCGCAGGCGCTGCCGGCATGGTGGGTCCGCGCTCCCTGGTCGCTGACTGCTGGATTATCACCGACACCAACGTTCTGATAAATACCCAGTCCGGCATCTGACTGATTGTGTAGGGAGAGAGGGTCGGAGTGCCGCTCGTCGGTACTCTCCTTCGATCCCTGTTTTCTGTTGGATACCTCTTTCCCTGGTTTGTCCGCTCCACGCAAAAATGCATCTTGGCAATATCCAATCCGATACGACATACTTTTTCCATGGCTCGCCTCTTTGTTTTCAGGCGAGCCTGATGTGTTCACCCATGGCGCTCAGATGCCGTCGAGTCTATGACTCTCAAGGGAGCGGATCTATTCCATCAACTTGGTATACTTCGCAGCAAAGGCGGAGAGGCTTAAGAGTTCGAGGGAATAGCGCAGCCGGGCATGCCAGGGAAATCGCGCTTGGCGTACCCGAAGGAGAGGGTCTCATTTGAAAGAAGCCGCTGTTGCTGACCGGCGGTTTTGGCCGCAAAGGCGTATCAAGGAGTAAAAGAATGAAAGAATATGTGCTTGTTGTCGACGACGAACAGAGTCTCCGCCAGGTTCTCACTATCTTTTTCAGGAAGGACGGGTTCGAGGTCGATACGGCTTCTTCGCTGGAAGAGGCGGAAAAGGCGATCGAAGAAAAGGCGTACGATCTTGTTCTTACCGATCTTCGTATGGCCAAGGCCGATGACGGGCTTAACGTTTTGCGGGCGGCTGTAGGTAAAAATCCGTGGACCCAGGTTGTGGTGATGACTGCTTACGGAACGGTCGATACGGTGAAGGAAGCGATCAAGTTTGGCGCTTACGACTACCTCACCAAGCCTTTCGACAACGCTAACCTGCGCGAGATTGTCCGTGCCGCTCTTGCCCGCAAGGAAGACGATGCCGGGAAACGGAAAGCGCTCAGGGAATCGGTGCAAGGCACCTCTTCCTTCGAAAAGATAGTAGGACGCAGCGAGTCGATGCTCAGGATCTTCGAGCTTATTGATCGTGTGGCGCCGACCGACGCGAACGTGATGATCCTTGGGGAGAGCGGGACAGGCAAAGAACTGGTGGCCGACGCGCTGCATTCCCGAGGCTTACGCAAAGAGCATCCTTTCGTCCCCATCAATTGCGCCGCGATTCCCGATACCCTGATCGAGAGCGAGTTGTTT
>Ga0123353_10006875_pt1 | contig 15275 bp, 14 predicted proteins | sample TergutLab28metaG_3_FD_92763 | JGI IMG/M metagenome (GOLD analysis project Ga0123353, IMG submission 92763) | Labiotermes labralis P3 segment gut microbial communities from Petit-Saut dam, French Guiana - Lab288 P3 | ecosystem: Host-associated > Arthropoda: Insects > Digestive system > Gut ... | reverse complement strand
GTACTTCCGTTGGCATGTAGATGATAAAATACAGTGGGTCCTAGACGAAAATTGGATATATACACCATTTAATCTTTTCGGCTATAAAGCACAGGGCTTTGAAGCAGGAATCAAGGCCGCACTTACACCCGCTATCAACCTAGGATTAAACTATACCTATTTGGACGCGGAAGAAGAAGACATGGTAAATATGAAAATTGTCAAACGGCGGGCCGCATACACCCCAAGAGGGCTATTCAAGGGTAATCTTACCTGGCGCACGGAATCAGGTTTGATGGCATCGGCAACGGTACGTTACACAGGCAACCGCCTGTATTACACAGGAACAGACACCCATACTTTAGAATCATACTGGACAGGAGACTTGCAAGTCGAGCAGCGATTCCTGAAGCATTTTATCCTTTCCCTTTCCCTCAACAATATAACGAACAGTAAATATGATACTCGCTTGGGAACATTCTATGGGAATCCTCTTGCAGGGAGTTCGCAGCTCTGCGGTTATCCCGGCTCCGGCAGATTTATGTTTCTCCGTTTAACTTATAACTTTTAGCTAAACTCGCTATCAAGTCTCGGCCAATACTGACTGAAAGCGGAACGGCCGAGGATCGGCAGCTTTAACCACACAGCCAGCCATTCAAGCGGTCACCCTTATGGAAAATAAAGAAATGAGGTTGGATAAAGAAGAAAAGGGGGAAATTATTTTCCCTGAAATTGTAAAACGTCGAAAAACATTCTGCTTTTCTGGTAAAAACGAACGACATTTTCTAGTCGTAGCAATCTCTACTTCCCTTATTTTGCACACCTTAGTTACAGCTTACTTTATTTTATTATTACGAGATATCCCCATAGAATCACAGCATTTCAGTACAGCGATGCAGATCATCCCCGTTTCACTGGACAAGGAAGATACTCTGGCTTCACCTATGCGCCATGTACATTCGCTCCAACCAGAAAAAACAAGTCATCACAAAGATACACCAAGATTGTTATCTCCGAATGATGGTATAAACGTCAGAACGAAAACCGATGAAATGAAATTTAGTCCGCTAGCAGAAGGAAGTACCAATTCTACGTATGTTCCTGAAACCGCTTACGCAATATTCTCTGACCTGATTACCCATGAAAATCTTTTGAAGGGGCAAAAGGATCACCAGAATCTTACAAAAAGTTTGGACGCACTGACCATGCCACGCTATCTTAAAACCCCCAAACCACCATATCCTCTTAGTGCACGGATCAAAGGGTATGACGGCGTAGTTTTCCTCCGCGTCGAAGTGCTTAAAAGCGGACGGGTGGGCCATATCTCCATAATAAAAAGCTCTGGATATGATATTCTTGATAAAGCAGCTCTAGACACGGTTACACGATGGCAGTTTGAGTCAGGCAGAAACAAGGAGCAAATACAGGATATGATTATTGATATTCCCGTGCGCTTCTCGTTGAATAACTGAACAGACCGAGCAGCAAAACAGGCATGACTGCTTCTTCGCTTTCTTGATATTTGTGCCTTGGATGCACAGGCAGGTTTATAAGTTTCCCTATTTATTGAACTACTGCCCTTTAGCCATTGAAATTGACCCCTCATAAACAAGTGTCATCTTACCGTTTACTGTCCGCGGCGTGTCCATCGTCATGCAACTGTAAGTTTCTTCGACATAATCAAGAACTTTTCCGGTCAATTTAATGGAAAAGCGTTCGCTTCACGAACGCTGTGCAGCTTGATATAGTTCGGTTACTGTATGTGCAGGCCACCTCCCACGGCCAATTTAATCGGTGCTTACTTAGTTACTTTTCAAATGCCTTGACAAGAGATGAGACGAGGAGGGCTACAAAGATAAAAGTCTATTATTTATCAGAGCAATTGGCAACAAGAGCATCCGTCATTTTTTTAAATCTCATGGCCTCCGCACGAAAAATCTGACGCAGATCACCGGGAAGCTTGTTATATTCCTTGATAAAATAATCCTTATCAACAATACCTACTTTCGTATCACCAACAGCTTTCACTGTTGCTGTTCGCGGTACGCCTGCAATAAAGGCCACTTCTCCGAATATTTCACCCTTAGAAAGAACAGCCACAACTATTTGTCGATTTTGAACCTTTTTTGAAATTTCAACAGAACCTTCCTCAACCACATAAATCCAATCACCGTGGGTTCCTTCCTGAATAATCACTTGTCCGTCATGAAACTCTTCATACGATGCAATACGGAACATAGAATCCTCCTCTCGTTGAAGCAAGCGCAACAATTATATTTTCATTTTCCGGTACAAAGATAACATCCATGATTTTTTTGCTATCCCAGCATCAATTTCTTTGTCAACAACATTTTGTGCATCCACATTTTTATATACTTTGACATGAAATTGTTCTTTTTTCCAGCAACAATGATTTTGAGTCATGCCGTTTTAGTCGATAGTCCAACTGGTACCTGACGGACCATCTTTTACAGTAACTCCACGGCCAATAAGAAGATTTCTGATCTCGTCCGCCTTTTGCCATTCTTTTTGTGATCGGGCAATATTCCGCTCTTCTATGAGGCATTCAATATCTGAAACATCTAGTCCCCTTTTCGTGGCTTCTCTATGGCAGTCTTTACGGAAATACTCATAAGGATCATCTTGGAAAAGACCCAATATCTGTCCCGTATCAAATAAAATATCTCGTACCATTTTCGCCACGACAATTTTCTGAAAAAGCGAAGCATTCTTTGGGGCTTTTTCAAAATAATGATTGGCCTGATGAACTATTTCAAAAAGATGTCCAATGGCCCGCGCCGTATTAAAATCATCCTCCATAGCTTCCACAAAGCGTTTCTTCTGGAAAGCCAAATGTTGCAATATCTCTTCCGTCGCAACCAGCAAATCTTCGCCGGATAAGCAATCCGTTTGTGAAAAATCTTTCGCTGTTTTCAGAAGAGCATAAAAGCGTTCTAGCCCCGACCTGGCCTCCATAATAGAGGCTTCAGAGAAATCAAGAGGGCTACGATAATGACTTTGAAGAATGAATAAGCGCAAAACCTCCGGATGATATCGTTCCAGCATGGACCGGATGGTAGAAGAATTACCCAATGATTTCGACATCTTTTCATGATCAACTTTAACAAAACCATTATGAATCCAATAGTTAGCAAATGGTTTACCAGTTGCGCCTTCGGATTGGGCAATTTCATTTTCGTGATGAGGGAAAATCAGATCTTCCCCTCCTCCGTGGATATCCAACGTTTCTCCCAGATATTTCTGACTCATGACAGAACACTCAATATGCCATCCGGGCCGCCCTTTGCCCCAGGGACTTTCCCAGAATGGCTCCTCTTCCTTGCTTTTCTTCCAAAGGGCAAAATCCAGATAATTGCGCTTCTTGTCATTGATATCAATACGAGCTCCTACCATCATATCGCTCAAATTGCGCCCCGACAATTTGCCATATTCGGCAAACCGTTCAACAGAATAATAAGCGTCACCGTCAGAAACATAGGCTATCTCTTTTGTCAGCAGATTTTCGATGAGTTTGATGATATCATTTATGTGATCTGTTGCTCTTGGTGAAAACGTGGGTCGTTGCACACCCATAGCGTCCATATCATCATTATGCTCCCCGATGTACTGATCGGCAACAGCTTTGATAGAACTGCGCAAAGCATTTGCTTTGCTTATTATTTTATCATCGACATCAGTAAAATTCTTTACGAACGTTACTTTGTATCCCAAATAACGGAAAAACCGGGCAATGACATCAAAAACAACGGCAGAACGTGCGTGACCTACATGACATTGATCATAAGCTGTAATTCCGCATACATAAATGCCAACTTTATCCGTCGTAAGGGGTACGAATACCTCTTTCTTCCTCGTTTGCGTATTATATACTTTTAATGCCATATTTACTCCTGCGTTATCATGGAAAAACTTGTCTTCCTCAACAGGAACGGATGCATTCCTTACGGGAACAAAGGAACCATGTTCAAACCGGCATTTTCCGGAAGACCATAGATAAGATTCATATTTTGAATGGCTTGCCCGGCAGCCCCTTTGATTAAATTATCAATTACCGACACGATGATTGCTCTGTTTGTTCTTATATCAACAGACAGGCCAATATCGCAATAATTTGTTCCTCGCACGGATGATAAATTAGGGGAAATTCCCACAGGGCAGACGCGCACAAAAGATTCGTCCCGATAAAATTTATTATAAACACCGCACAGATCTTCTGTCTTCAGATTCCGGTTCAGGTTGACATAAATTGTGCTAAGGATACCTCTGTTCACAGGCAACAGATGAGGCGTAAAGGATATCCTTACATTTTTCCCGGATAACTGCGCCAGGCTTTGTTCTATCTCCGGTATATGCCGGTGCTGGCCGCCTATTTTATAGGATTTAAATCCTTCGTTTACCTCACAAAACAAAGTACCTGTCTGCGGTTCACGTCCTGCACCGCTGGTGCCCGATTTTGCATCCACGATAATGGAGTCATGATCAATTTCATCCGATGCCATAAGAGGCGCCAAGCCCAATGCTATACTTGTAGGATAACATCCGGGATTGGCAACAAGGCAGGCCGTCTTAATATGGTCACGCCACAATTCAGGAATTCCGTATACCGCAGAAGATATCATATCGGAAGCGCTGTGCTGACCATACCATTGATTATAAACGGCGATATCCGCCAAACGAAAATCAGCGCTCAGATCAATAACTTTGATTCCGGATTTAAAGAAAACGGGAGCAATACGCATAGAGGTACCATGTGGCAAGGCCAGAAAAACAACATCCACCTGGGACACAAGTTCCTCCGGGGAGGCATCCACGAACTTAAGAGATGTCAATTGCCATAAAGAAGGATGAGCTTCTGAAACCATTTTCCCGGCAAATTTACGTGATGTTGCGAAAACAACTTCCACTTCCGGATGCCGGATGAGAATCCTTAACAATTCCTGTCCCGTATAGCCGCTCGCCCCAAAAATGCCTGCCTTGATCATAAAATTCTCTCATCCTCCTCAAAAAAAAAGGGAGGCTCTGCCTCCCTTTCGGATTAACGTTTCGAAAACTGGAAGCGCTTTCTCGCCCCGGGCTGGCCATACTTTTTCCTCTCCTTAATACGGGCATCCCTGGAGAGAAACCCTATCTTTTTCAGAGCTGATCTCATTTCAAGATCATATGCCACAAGCGCCTTGGAAATACCATGCTTGACTGCTCCTGCCTGACCCGCAATGCCACCCCCATGAACATTGATATAGAGATCAAACTGATCATGCTTGCCCACAATCTCAAAAGGTTGCCGTATAAGCATCTTCAGGCTTTCCCGTGTAAAATAATCGTCAAAGGTTCGCTTGTTAACCACGATGGCACCGGAACCTTCTCTCATATATACCCTGGCAATTGCAGCCTTTCTTTTTCCTGTCGCGTAAAAGCGCTTCTCCATTATCAATTTCTCCCAATATATCGATCAATTACAAAAATTATGACTAGAACGAAACAACTTTAGGACATTGGGCCTCATGAACATGGTCCTGTCCGGCATATATCTTCAGCTTTTTCAACATCGCTCTGCCCAGGGTATTTTTAGGAAGCATTCCCCGGACGGCCTTTTTCAAGACTTCTTCTGGTTTCTCCTGAAGCAATTTCCCCGCAGAAATGGATTTAATTCCACCCGGATAACCCGTATGATGATAATATGTTTTGTCTTTCAGTTTATTGCCCGTCAGAACAACTTTGCTTGCATTGACAACAATAATAAAATCACCTGTATCCACATGGGGAGTATAAATGGGCTTGTGTTTTCCTCTCAGACGGGCAGCGATTTCCGTTGCCAGGCGTCCCAACACCTGACCGTCCGCATCGACAAGAAACCAATCCCGCTGAACCTCTTCTTTTTTTGCACTGAATGTTGCCATGGCTCCACCATTTTCCCAAAATTTAAAGGCGGATGCTATGAGGTTTCATTTGACTTGTCAAGTAAAAAAACGCCTTTATGCGAGAAACCATCAACTCATTCCTCTTATATTATGTTTATATCGCATATATTTTACCTTCAAATAGAATAACATGACCGTCGCCCGCATCACCATTGAAAACAGAAAAATCTTGACAAAAATAGTATCTCACCTAGTATATAATGCTTTACTTCTCTTAAACAGGAAGCACCAAGCGGGCGTAATTCAGTGGTAGAATGTCAGCTTCCCAAGCTGAAAGTCGCGGGTTCGAGTCCCGTCGCCCGCTCCATTTCTGGAAATGTCAAATCTGGCGCTTTTAGTCATGTCGTTTCTTAGAGCTTTTTAGATGCTGTCCGTCACAAGATTTACAAGGATTTATTTCTCGCGGAGCATGATAAAACTGAGTTGGCGTCCTGTTTGTTCTCCGTCGCGGCGATATGAAAAAAAATGCTCACCATCGCAACAGGTGCAGATATCCGCGGTTTCGATCTGACGTGCGGGAACGCCCTCGTTTTGTAACTGTAAGCGATTGGCGGAAATCAAATCCAATGTCCAGTGATCCTTGTTTGCTGACGGTTTAAAAGGATCGACCTTTGATCCTGCCGTGATAAATTCACACCGTATGCTTTCATCCACCTCATAGCAGCATGGGCCAATGGATGGTCCGACGGCCGCCCATATATCATACGCCTTTGAGCCCCATTGTCTTTGCATTTCCCTGACTCCTTTTGCGGCAATAGCAAGGGCTGTTCCCCTCCATCCCGCATGAATAGCAGAGATGATTTTCTTTTTTCCGTCAATAAGAAGAACTGGAACACAATCGGCGGTCTTAATTCCCAGGACAAAACCAGCGTCTTTCGTTGTGAAGGCATCGCATTCAGGGAATTTTCCCCCTCTGGGAAAATCATGATCCGAGGGTACATAAAAAATATCCCCATGAACTTGGTTGGCCAGAATCAGCTTTTCAGAAGCAAACCCCAAAGAAGCGGCAATAATCTCCCGATTTCGAGAAACATTATCTTCTGTATCTCCCTCTTTCACGCTAATATTCAGGCTGGAAAACGGATCAGGGCTGACACCACCTAGGCGTGTACAGAAACTGTGAGATAAAAAATCAAATTGGGCCAGTAATTCGGACTGCAGATGAACAACGGAACCGGACATTTGGAAACGAAACATTTTCTTTCCTCATAAAAATCTACAAATTTGTATTCTCTTCGCAAATCTATCAAAACATTAACAATGAGATTCCAAGTAACGGATCAGAGCTATCATATCGCTGGGTAAAGGAGCTTCAAATTCCATCCTCTGACCATTTCGCGGATGCACAAAACCGATACGCCACGCATGAAGGGCGTGGGCCGTTAACCGTGTAAAACATGCACGAAGGGAGGTATCACGAATGCTTTTGAAGCGCCCACGGCCACCATAGAGTCGATCTCCGACAACAGGGTAACCTTCGGAGGCAAGATGAACACGAATCTGGTGCGTTCTTCCTGTCATAATTTCCACACGAAGAAGACTTACATCTCCATAGCGCTTGATTACCTGCCAATGGGTCAGAGCATCACGTCCCCGACGACTTTTTGTAGACATCTTCTTACGATCTTCGGGATGACGTCCCACAGGAGAAGAAATACTCCCCTTGTCTTCTCTCGGTTCACCAAGAATAAGAGCCTGATATATTTTTTTCACTTCATGCTCCTTAAATTGACGGGCAAGATGAAGATGGGTTTTATCGTTTTTAGCAACCAGGAGTACTCCAGACGTATCTTTATCCAATCGATGAACAATGCCGGGGCGAATAACGCCGCCGATACCGGAAAGATCATCACAATGATGAAGAATGGCATTGACCAGAGTCCCGTCATAATGGCCGGGAGCAGGATGAATAACCATGCCGGCCGCTTTATTAATTACCAGGATATCATGATCTTCATGGATAATGTTCAAAGAGATATTCTGAGGTGTTATCTGGCTAGGTTGGGATGGTCGCGCCGTTATTTCCACGATATCGCCTCCCTTCAATCGCAGACCAGCCTTGGAGACAGGGATATGATTAACCGTCGCATCCCCTTCCTCAACCATCCTTTTCACCTGTGAACGAGAAATAGAAGGGGTTTTCAGTGAAACAAATACATCAAGGCGAAAATCATGTTCTTTATCCGAAACCGTAAATTGCTTCCTTACTCCAGGCATCATCGCATTATTGAGGACATAAAAGATTTATTTCTCAGCGGAAACGAGGGATTTGAACTCGTTGCAAATCAGGGGGAATTCCCCATCACTGATGGTACGGACATCCAACAACACCTCATCACCGTCAATCCGTGCAATAACAGGAATAGTAAATTGGCGCATGATTCTCTCAAGATGATTTGATGATATTTGGGAATGACGAAGGGATACCAGCATCGTTTTCATTTCCTGTACTGGCAAAGCACCGCCTCCGACGGCAGAAACACCATGGCGAAGCGAAACAGACAAGAAGGGATTTTTTATACGTTTTAGAGCCGAGGCCAATTTTTTTGCTCGTTTCTGCGTCTGTTCAAGGGATTCCGTGATGGACCGCAAAACATTGATGGTTTTAATGGCTTTTCCCGGGTTCAGATATTCAATCAGGGTTGCTTCCAAGGCGGCCAGAATAAGTTTGTCAACTCTAAGAGCACGATTAAGAGGATTTTTCATGATACGAGCAATTATTTTTGCCGTTCCCAGGATAATACCTGCCTGCGGTCCGCCTAATAACTTATCACCGCTGATCGTCACCACATCCACACCGGTTTTCATGACCATGGGAACTGTCGGTTCATCACCCAAGCCATAAGGTGACAGATCCACCATACAACCGCTTCCCAGATCATCCATGACGGGAAGACCGTATCTTCTTCCCAAAAGGACGAGAGAGTCCAGAGATGCCTCCTCAGTAAAGCCGATAACACGGAAATTACTGGTATGAACCTTCATGATCAGGCCAGTTTGATCAGAAATCGCCCCTTCATAATCCTCTAAACGTGTACGATTGGTTGTTCCTACTTCACGGAGTACGGCACCGCTTTTTTCCATAATAGCGGGGATACGGAACTCACCACCAATTTCCACAAGCTCCCCTCTGGACACAATGGCTTCCTGTCCTTTGGCCAGCGTATCTAAAACCAACAGAACCGCCGCAGCATTATTGTTGACCACCAGAGCATCTTCCGCACCGGAAAGAGCGCGGAGTAATTCCCGCACATGGTCGTAACGAAGCCCCCGTTCCCCTTTGTTTATATCATATTCAAGATTACTATATGAGCTGGATACCTCTATCAGACGGGCCAAAACGCTGTCACATAACGGGGCACGACCAAGATTCGTATGGAGAACCACACCTGTCGCATTGATCACACGCCTCAGACGGAATTGGGACAAGGCATGCAACTTTCTTTCAACCCGCTCAAGAATATCGTCAACCAAGGAATGCGGCAATCTTGATGTATCACCTGTGATCATTAACTCACGCGCTTCCTCAATCACAGAACGACTTGCGGCAATAATATGCTGCTTCCCGTAAAGGGATGACACCCCTCTCTTTTCCAACGCCAAAAGGATGTCGTCCATTTTGGGAAGTTGTCTCAACAGGTTCTTTTTCTTTTCATCCAGTTTATTATTCTTTTCCGCCATGATTTTGCCGCATTGTCATATGTTTTATGATCAAAATACTTTCTAAATCTTAACACACTTCACACATAAAGACACGATATTTTTACTTTCTCAAAAGAAAATCCTTATTATATTCCCTATTTACATGAAAAGTTTTGCCTAAAATACTTTTTTTCTTGCATCTCTTATATTTCTTGTATATGAGGTGCCCTAACCTGTAGCGTTCTTGGTTATCTGGAATCTCATCTTTTTGGATGAGTTCATCTGAGCATACGTTCCATGAGTGTCACATCAGGCTCAGATGATGGGAAAATTTCAGGACGGGGTGAGAAAATTAACTCTGTCACTGGTGATTTCCCAGAAAGGAGGATTTAGATCTATGAAACGCTCAAAGGTTTTTACCTGTATTTTGTGTTCGGTTTTGGTGCTAGGCTCTCTGCAATATACCACTCTTGCCCCCTCAGATTCTTGCCGGGGAAAAGAAGAGATGGTGTCCATCATCTCTCAGATCCAACAACATTTGAAGGTAAAAGCCACAAAGTTAAGTGGCGCGGATATTGATCTCATCGCCCAAATTATTTTCGAAGAATCCCAGCGTTACGGCGTCGACTATCGTCTCGTTTTAGCCATCATGAAAATAGAAAGCAATTACAGAAACCACGTTATTTCCTCAGCAGGAGCACGTGGATTGATGCAGGTTCATCCCTCTCTTGCTAATGGGATTGCTAAAGAAGCTGGCATTTATTATACTGGAGCGAAAGATCTTTTTGATCCTCGTAAAAATATTCGCTTGGGCATTCATTATATTTCTATGTTAATAGACCTGTTTGATGATATACCTACGGCACTCTTTGCGTACAGTGTTGGCCATCATAAAGCGAAACGTCTCATGGCTGCGGATAAAAATCCCAACACACCTTACACAAAACGTGTGATCTCAGAATATCAAAAAAACACAAATAAAATGGTAAGTTTATAATATCGTTCATGGATACACGATTTTACGAATGGAGATGCTCTACAGAAATTGCAGCACCGATTAAGCCCTGCATGACCTGTATATCATATCATCGTTTTGCGGTACCGCAATAATGTTCGCTGTGTATTACCGCTATTTTTGATGGAATTTTTATGATTCATTAGGGAAAAACATCTTGACAGGGAATATATTTCCCATGTAAGGGGACTGGAAGTTCGAATAGGCGTGTACACAATCTCCTGCCAGAGAAGACGTTCCATCGCTTTCACTTAAAAATCTATCTTAACTGTTTGTCTTGATTGTTACGAAAAGTGCTGTTTATCCTAAAATTTACAATATTCCACATTTGATGGGATTTATGATAGTTATTTATTCTTCCGGTTTTTCTGTGGTGAATTTCTAAGTTAATAAATAAGGGATCTCAACATGAACATTGAGGACATTAAAAGACAACCTATCAGCGAACTAGCCAAACTTGCAAAAGATCTGGGTGTTGCCGATGCCGGGGGGATGAGGCGTCAGGATCTCATCTTTGCTATCCTCCAAACCCAGGCGGAAAAAAACGGTGTGATCTCCGGCGCCGGAGTTCTTGAAATTCTCCCTGATGGTTTCGGTTTTCTCCGAGCCGTCGATTACAACTATCTGCCCAGTCCAGATGATATCTATATTTCTCCATCACAGATACGTCGTTTTAATTTACGGACGGGTGATACCATCACAGGAGAGGTCAGGCCACCCAAGGAGGGGGAAAAGTATTTTGCTCTCCTTAAAGTTGATACTGTTAATTTTGAAAGTCCGGAAATAGCCCGCGATAAGATATTATTTGATAATCTAACCCCTCTCTATCCCCAAGAAAAGTTATCCCTGGAATCAGACCATGAAAACATGTCCACCCGTGTGATGGATATGTTTACTCCCATTGGCAAGGGGCAAAGAGGGCTTATTGTATCACCTCCTCGAGCGGGGAAAACCGTGCTCCTTCACGATATTGCCCATAGTATCACCAAAAATAATAAGGAAGTGACGCTCATGGTTCTACTGATCGATGAGCGCCCCGAAGAAGTGACGGATATGGAACGCAGCGTTGCCGGAGAGGTCATTTCTTCAACCTTTGACGAACCTGCTTCGCGGCATGTTCAGGTGGCGGAGATGGTGATTGAAAAAGCCAAGCGGCTGGTGGAGCACCGCAAAGATGTTGTCATCCTGCTGGACAGCATCACCAGACTGGCCCGCGCTTATAATACTGTTGTCCCCGCCAGCGGAAAGGTTCTTTCCGGAGGAGTGGATTCCAATGCTTTACACAAACCCAAACGCTTTTTCGGCGCGGCGCGAAATATTGAAAATGGCGGCAGCCTGACCATAATTGCCACAGCTCTTATCGATACAGGAAGCCGTATGGATGAAGTCATTTTCGAAGAATTCAAAGGAACGGGCAATATGGAACTGCATCTTGATCGTCGCATTGCAGATCGAAGAGTTTTCCCCGCCTTTGATCTTATTCGCTCCGGAACCAGGAAAGAAGAATTATTGATTGTGAAAAACAATTTAAACAGAATTTGGATTTTAAGACGGCTTCTGCAAGAGATGAACCCTGTTGACGCCATGGAATTTATCCTTGATAAACTCCACAAAACACCCAGCAATCAGGAATTTTTGGACTCCATGAACCAGTAAAGCAAAAATCTTTCTTGAAATTATTATAAAAAACATTATAACGTCTTCCGTTTTCAAAGTAAATTTCCAGAACATTGCATCATTAATAATCTAAGGAGAAAAAACATAATGAAAAAGGGTATCCATCCGGAATATACAGAAACAACCATCAATTGTGTATGCGGGAATGTCATCAATACCAGATCCACGCAAAAAGATATTAAAGTGGAAATATGCTCCAGTTGTCATCCTTTTATGACAGGAAAACATAAGATTGTTGATACAGCGGGAAGAGTCGATCGATTCATAAAAAAATACACTTCCAAGGGAGATGCTGCTAAAAAATAACCTTGGATTTTTCCATTCTCAGGTTCGACTGGCTGGCGAAAATACCAGTGTTTTGCTGATTTTCCTCTCATAGAATGCGGGGAAAATGCTTTCCGAATTATTCCGCTGAAACGTATTCCCCCTTGCAATAATGCTATAAGAACAAGCTCACGTTACGGAATGGAGCTTTTAGCTTACTGATTAAAAGCTTTTAGGTAATCTTTATGTTTGAGAAACTGAAAGATATTGAAGAGCGATACCGGGAATTGGAAGGACTTCTTAGTGATCAAAGTGTAGTTGCCAATGGCCAACTTCGTCAAAAATATACAAAGGAACACGCTGATATGTCCGACCTTGTCGAGGCTTATCGTGAATACAGAACCACATGTGAAGAAATCGAAGAAGGAGAGGCAATTTTACGGGGAAACGACCAGGAGCTTATAGAAATTGTAAAAGAGGAATTACCTAACACCAAAAACCTCTTGAACCAAATCGAAGAAAAAATCAAAATACTACTTATCCCTAAAGATCCCAATGATGAACGCAATGTTTTTCTGGAAATACGTGCCGGAACAGGGGGAGACGAAGCCGGTCTTTTCGTTGGCGATCTTTTTCGTATGTATGGGCGCTATGCGGAAATGCGGCAATGGAAAGTGGAAATCATTAGCAGCACTTCAGGAGGTGGGCTGGGAGGGTTTAAAGAAATTATTGCCTCAATTACTGGCTCCGGAGCATATAGTCGCCTGAAATACGAAAGCGGTGTTCACCGAGTTCAGCGAGTCCCTGTTACGGAAGCGCAAGGGAGGATTCATACCTCTGCCGTTACAGTAGCTATTCTACCCGAAGCAGAAGAAGTAGAAGTTAATATTGATCCCAACGATCTGCGGATTGATGTCTACCACTCAAGCGGGCATGGCGGTCAGAGTGTCAATACAACGGATTCGGCGGTACGAATAACTCATCTGCCCACAGGATTAGTCGTTACATGCCAGGATGAAAAATCTCAGTTAAAAAATAAATCCAAAGCAATGAAAGTTCTCCGTGCCAGGCTGCTGGATATTGCCACGACAAAGCAGAATGCACAAATATCCGAGACAAGGAAAAATCAAGTGGGGACAGGAGATCGCAGTGAACGTATTCGTACCTACAATTATCCCCAGGGACGAGTTACAGACCACCGCGTAGGGTTAACTCTGTACAGTTTAGATAAGTTTTTGGACGGAGACGTAGATGAAGTTCTGGACACACTTAACGCACATTACCGGGCAAAAATGCTGAACAGCGCCGCAAATGAAAGGACATGAAAACTATCGGTGAGGTACTTCGCGAAACAGAGGCAGCGTTTAGAAAAACAGGTTCACCAACATCTCGTCTTGACGCGGAAGTTCTTCTCTCCCATTGCCTGAAAACCAATCGGGTTAGTTTTTTCACTCATCCCGAGCAGATTCTGGATGATAAAATGCTTGCAGATTATGGCGATGCAGCAAAGAGACGCCAAAAAGGTGAGCCCGTATCATACATCATTGGCCGTAAGGAATTTTGGTCTCTGGTTTTTCACGTTAATTCCGCTGTTATGATTCCCCGACCGGATACGGAAATTATCGTAGAAGAAGCGCTGGCAGCTATGGCAGAACAATCGCAAGATCACTGGACTATTCTCGAAATAGGGACAGGAAGCGGTGCCATTGCTATTGCCTTGGCCTCAGAACAAAAAAATGCAAATATCACCGCCACGGACATATCCGAAAAGGCGCTGCATGTGGCCAGGGAAAATGCCCAGAAGAATAACGTGGCGGATCGTATATTTTTTATACAAGGCGACATGTTTGTCCCCTTGGATAATCAGCGGTTCGATATGATTATTTCCAATCCCCCTTATATTTCATGTCAAGATTTTTTCTTGCTGCCGGAAGGAATTCGCCATTATGAGCCACACTTGGCCCTGATAGCCGGAAACGATGGAACGGAATTTCACCAATTACTCATTGAGGAAGGATTATCTTACCTGAATCCAGGTGGATGGCTGATCATGGAAATGGGGGCAGGACAGGGAAAGACCATCAAAAAATATTTTGAAGCTGCCAAATGTTATGAGGATATTAATATTCACTGTGATTATGCTGGAATGGAGAGGGTAATCAAAGGCAGGAGGATAAACCATGGATAAAATGATCATCGAAGGGGGAATTCCCCTGCAAGGAGCGGTAAAAATTAGCGGAGCTAAAAACGCCGCTTTACCCATCCTCGTTTCTTCACTTCTTGCGGAAGGAACCCATATCTTTCATAACGTACCGCAATTAATAGACATCAAGACCGTGATTAAACTTCTTTGTGGTCTGGGTTTAGAAATTGAAGGGGAAACCACGGTCCGAATCAATGCAAACCATATTCATAATATAGAAGCATCCTATGATCTGGTAAAAACCATGCGTGCCTCTATTCTTGTTTTGGGTCCCCTTGTGGCCCGTATGGGGAGAGCTCGTGTATCTCTTCCCGGAGGATGCGCAATTGGAGCAAGGCCCGTTAATCTCCACCTCAAAGCGTTAGAGGAAATGGGAGCAACTATTACCCTGGATGGAGGATACATTGAAGTGACAGCATCCCGTTTAACCGGCGCCACAATTTATTTCGATATCCAAACGGTAACGGGAACAGAAAATATTATGATGGCTGCTTGTCTGGCCAAAGGAACAACCGTTTTGCAAAATGCGGCCAAAGAACCAGAAGTTGTCAATCTT
>Ga0123353_10006873_pt1 | contig 15276 bp, 14 predicted proteins | sample TergutLab28metaG_3_FD_92763 | JGI IMG/M metagenome (GOLD analysis project Ga0123353, IMG submission 92763) | Labiotermes labralis P3 segment gut microbial communities from Petit-Saut dam, French Guiana - Lab288 P3 | ecosystem: Host-associated > Arthropoda: Insects > Digestive system > Gut ... | reverse complement strand
GGTATGTGGACTGGATTGGGTTGGCCCAGGATAGGGATAGGTGGCGGACGCTTGTGAGTACGGTAATGAACCTTCGGGTTCCATGAAATGCGGGGAATTTCTTGACTAGCTGCAAACCAGTTATCTTCTCAAGAAGGACTCCGCACCATGGAGTAAGTAAGTAAGTAACCCTTGTTTTACGCCCCGCCTGTTGTATGCCATTTTACCTTAACTCCCCTTGCCAATTACATTACATCTTAATTTAGGCCCTTGGGCCGCGCTGTCCTACACTGTCATCATTTATCCTTTTTTATCCACGCCCACTTACTAAGAAGCTCAATTCCGACGTACAGCAAGTGCTGCTGGTACTGTACGTACCGCCTGCTGTGCGGATCGGAGACGCTGCATTTGTGTGGTTCATACAAAAATCGGCGAGTTGAGCAGAGTCAACAGATTGGTCTTAGCAATGCTGCGGTAGAAACTGGATTTGTATACAGAAATGGAATTAAATTTTGAAATGTGTTATTTGTAAAATTAGATTTGTAGAGCCATACGTGTTGAAAGTGTTAATGTCTGGACAGAGAGTCGAGTGAAGTAACACTAAGCACAAAATATGCACGAAACGCGTTAGACACTTCTTGAGGAGGGAAGTGCTGTGCACGCCCCCTTCCCCCGCCTCCTCCCCTCCCACCCAGACTTACAGACAGCTCCGAACATTAAGTATCTGGGCACAGATGACGGCAATTGCAGCGAATTCGACGTCATAACGTCGTCTTGGAATCTGCGGTTATTTCCGTGTAGACTGAAGCACAGCGTTCAGAGAAGCTCAGCTAAGACTTCTATTATTAACGCGTGTTCTGACACGGACGGGCGGACGGATAGACGGACCGCCAACCTTGACATTTCCTGCCGCTGCCTCATCGTGATTCCAGAACCGTCATTCACCTTTGAACTTAACGCGAGCGCACGCGCACTAGCATGTGATAGATGCTGTGCAATGCTGAATAGAGAGCGCGCGCTACGGCCCACTTCAAGGCGTGTTAAAAATGGATGCAGCGAAAGGAGGCGTGTTACGGGCACAAAATGCATCTGATCATGCTGCACTAACCTGTACTGCAGCCTACCTACCGCCTATTGCATGCTGCCTATGATACCCACCAATCTTCACATGTACTTCGGCCTTACGTGCTACGAATTTTCACTGCCATTTCACATATGAATATAAATTCATTATAGTACTTGGTGTACGCCTACGTATACAATTATGCCAAGGCCGTGTTTCACATCCAAGTTGTGTTCCTTAAAAAGTGGGCGTAATTAAAAAATTATATTCCCGTAAAAAAATATTTAAATACGTGGAAATAAACCAGCCAAAGATTTTTAAACGGAAAAATAAGAGGACGTAAATTAAGAAGTGGTGTAGACTGGCATGGGGTTTTAAAGCAATAGGGCTTAAAATAAACGAGTGTAAAAGAAGGCAACCTCCTTATATTATTTACTGCAACTGCAGCAGGCCGCCATCGACGCTATATAATCTTAATAATTGACAGCGTCGTTAAATAAACACGCCTACATTCTTTAAAAGCGCGAGACAGACTTCATGGTTTTTGTCAACTGAGAACGAAATACCAAGATTTTTAGCCTTGCAAAAGGAGGCGATATGTAGTTCCGAAACGTTGGTAATTCTTCTGAAGAAAAGAGGCGTCATGTGTAGTCAGCTGAATGAGGTGAAATGTGCAGGGTGCAATTGAAGTAACTGAGGGTGTGTGTGTGTGTGTGTGTGTATATACATATATATGTATATACATATATATGTATATACATACATGAATGCATTTTTCTGGTTTATTTATTATTTCGTGCCTTCTGTCTTGTTCAGTGCGTTTCGAACTGCTTAGAGTATGCGATTCGAAAGTAACGGTGAATTGAAAGGGACGTCGAAGGATCAGAAATGACTCTCTGTAAGGAACTCTCCCAGGATTTACTTGGAAGAGGCAATGAAGACCGCGAATCTCTCAGGGATATTACGTCCTGTTGCAGCGAGCCGTATGGATGCGTGTGAATGGCTGCTTGTGAGGGGTGCGGTTGAATGCGGACTGTTAACCTGATCGCCACAATGTAACGTTTGTACAAACGTGCAGTGGCAGTCACTGTCCGGTACAGTGGTCGAGTTTGGTGTTGTGCGGAGGGGCGGAACGCAGTGATGCCTCATAAACTACAAATACAGTTAAAATTAAACTTACAAATATCACGGGTACGTCCTTACAGTGTGGGCATTATTTGTCCATAAAGTTCCCTTCATTTAAAGCACGCTTTTCCCTCCTTTTGTGAGACGCTGTATGCTTAATACTATTAGCTGAAGCGTTGGAGTTCTTCACTCGCGCTGTATCTCAGCTCATCGTCATCCGCCAAACGACGTCTTCGGAGTGCGTCCTTGAGGGGCCAAAAATATGGCAGTCGGACGGTGCAAAATGGAGACTGTAGGGCAGATGAGGGAGAACAAATTCAAAAGTGCGGTTAAAGCGATGGCTGGCGTCTTGTGGGACAGTGCAGGAGTCCTGCTTATGTAATTCTTGAACAGAGGTGCCACAGTCACTGCACAGCGACATGTGCGGACATTACAGGAGTTAATAACAAAGAACTGTAAGAGTTCGACCAAACAGAAAGATGAATCAAGGCCTGATCCTGCATGATAACGCCAGACCGCGGGGTAGAATGTTCTCCCTAGTCTCCATTTTGCGCCCTCCGACTGCCACCCTTTTGGCCCCTGAAGGAACCACACCGAAGACGCCGTTGCACTCTGCAAATTCCTAAGGATGTGTAACACCAGTATAGATGAACGAACAAGTATGGAGCAATGTTGGAATGATGACAGAGTAAGACTGAAGCACTCGGTGAGAAACCTGTCTCATTACCACTTTGTTTGCCATAAATCCCACTGGACTGACCGAAGATCGAAGCTGGGCCTCCGCGGTGAGAGGCTGTCGACTAGCCGCCCGAAATATGGCGCGGCCGTGTTCGTCATGTTGAAGGCAGAACAGTTACCGAAACTCTGAACTTTGATCTTGAAACTGCTGGTTGTCCGAACGCTGTAGATGCTAAAGAGCGTCGGACTGCTTGATGCTTGTAATTGACGTTCATTTTCGGATCGAACTTTGAAGTTAGGGCTACTTCGTATTGGAGTTCGGTGCTGGTATACTATTACTGCATGTACTTCCAGGATGGAAAGTAGGAAAACAGTTCAGGTCACACCTCACAGAAAGCACATCGTATCCGTTAAACGTAATAAGCACGTAACGCTGTTCGTGAAAATTTGTTTTTAAGATTGGCTGGAAACGCATGCAGTGTGTGGGCAAACTACTGTGTTTCATTTTAACACAGTAGCCAGCATGCTTTGGGCGGTTAAACGATCAAATTGCGGTTTGCACTGTAGTCACTTCAAAGAGGTGAGTGAAGTTAAATACTCAATTTAGGAAGTGTAGAAATGCCGTACGGTGATTGGAAACAGCTCTTCCGTAGATTGTTGATGAAAGCCGAATTTGTGGTACTCACTAAATGGGTCTGTTGTTGAGAGAATATAGTACGGTAATATTGATCCGTGTATCCGACGCCTTTAATTCCGACGGGCGTCGTGCCAAAAGTGAGCAAGAGGCCATTGACCCAGTTGGCAGTCAACTGCCTCACTTTCAGCAGTTCGTATCGCTAACCTTGACTCAGCTCTCATTTTCAGCCGCAGTAAATCTGTGCCATTTTCATCGCACCTTCCTGCCTGAAAAATACAACAATCATACTCTGTACACGTAGACCACCGTGCTGTCTCCGTGTGTGTATGTTTGTCTCGGGGGGCGACTGAGGTGCCGGGTGCCAACTGGCATGTAATATGAAGGTTACGTGGTTGGAGAGCACCCGACTTTCCTAAAATCAGTAGTAATAACATGGCGAAGTTGCCAACTTGTGTCTGGCTTGTGACACTAGCACCACTTACTGTGTGGTTTCAAATGCTGAAAGGCGTGCGACTGAAGTCTTTCCGTAGAACGTGAAGTGACGGAGTGTGGCCGGTGTGAACATTTTCTGTGCCTTTTGTCTTGATAGTGATTAATTAATTCACCATTGGAGTCAGGCGTGTGAAATTTGATACGAAGATAGGCCATGGACACTGCGTGTAATATGAAGGAATGAATGCAGAGTAGAACGGTGACAGGTAAAAGTAAAGTTCGCCCTACAGCAGGCCGTGAGTGCCCAAAGGGGAAGTAAGGGTAGCTCTACTTTTTCTTTGACATGGGCGCGGGGTGGGGGAGTGGGTGTTCAATGCCACACCCCGACCGTTTTACCCCGCCCACTGTACTGGAGGCTGGGTAGGCCCCGGCGCCTGTCAGGACGAGTGTGGAAAATCTTGCGGCCGGTGGGATTCGATCCCCGGACCGTCCAGCCGGTAGAGACTCGCCGTACCGACTGAGCTATCCCGGCCCACGCAGATAAGTAACACAACCGAATTGGGCTACAATTCCTGCCGTGCTGTTAAAGCTGTACGTTAGCAGTTCAGTGTCACGTTGCAACACGGCTGCGGGACTTCGCACGCACTTCCACAACCCGGACAACACAGACTCGACACTTCCGCTTGGGAAGTGAAGAAGTGACCAAAGTGTCTGCAGTTTGTTTTTTCACTTCTTCAAGTGTCAAATGGTTTCGATCGTCGCACGTCCTCTTCTGTCGAACCCCAGAAAAGCAAATCACATGAAGTACGACTGGGTCTACGCGGAGGCCATCGAGTTGGACCGGGCAAATGGCTGGCTGTTAACCGCCTCTGGGAACCGCGTACAATGATGTTCGTTCTGCTGGCATTATTAAATCATTTTAAAGCGTATACACCGCCATTTTATGACTCCGTTCCTAAGATAATCCGTTTGACAGTGGTCACGTGATCACTTCAAACGTCCTATAATCTGTCAGAAAGTAGTTAAAACCTGGCGAAGACTAAAACTTAAGGTTGTGTTCTCAAGCAGCATTCAACAAACCGCGATACCAACAGTGACAGAACTGAGAGGCCATCAACTGTGCAAACGGAAGGTATGTTTGACGTGTGGCCTTGATTCTTCTGGATGTAGCGCTGGCGACGTTTCGGGACAGCATGTCGGTTCCCTCTTCAAGGGTGAAGCGGTGCAAGATGAATGACATCTCTCGTGGTATTGAAGTATTATGCCGTATGTTGTTCAGCTGAGTAAGACAAAGACGTGAGCCCAACTAAGATCTTGTACTGATCATAGTATTAATACGCTTCGATTCGCACGCGGTACACCATTTTTAATGTTCCTGGTGACAAATTGCGATTCGATCCTTCGAGTTCCGTAATTATAGGTGTTGGCGCCTTGCTCTGGTTCAGGGGAACAAATAAGCGTGAACAGAAATTAATCTGTTCATAAATAATGTCGGTCAAAGCAAATGTAATTAATATTTACTATTAGGCACTACAGATGTAAATTTGTACACTATCTAGAACTGGTTAATGTTTCATGTAATTTACTGTATAGTAATAAGGTGGTAGCAGCAGGTGTTTGCCTCGTGCATAACACAAGCTTATACTTGCCGTAGTGGCATCGGTTATAAATGAACTTGTTACACTGTTCACTTGACATATTGACACTGACTTGTGGATTTTTATCAACCTTGTGATAACACAATTGTAATTGCCTTTTGCAATATAACTGTAGTGGTTTATGTTGCAAACACACAAGCTAGGCTGTTAACTATATGTGCCGTTGGCTTGGAGTTACACATGAACTCGCTAATATTGACACTGATAATATGCGCACAACACTTCTTGTCAGTTGGACATATTTCAGATGATAACCTTTATATTAGTAGAAATTGCAACCGCCTCATGCAGCATGCAATTTACACGTGTGGATAAACACAGAGCCAATTGATGACTTGACCAATTATACTGACGATATTGATACCACAATTATTGATGATTGTTGCACTGCAATGCGCCCTATGTACATGTTTCACTAGTACGGTTTCCCCCTTGAAAACTGCACTTATTGTAGGATGGCTTCTCCCCTTTGAAGACATGCCTGTACGCGTCTGGTCGAGCGCGGAGTTGGTGGTCAACTAACTAGCAAGCGACACCAATCGCCCCCGAGTCCTGGCTTGAGACAATGGAAGTGAACCAGTTTGAACTGGATAAAGCCCTGCCACATTAGTAGGAATATTCTGGAACAGTCTCGTGATGATTACATCATCTACCTACGCCCTGGGAATGTTACACAGGCATTAGGAAATGCACTAGCATGATGCAACCCTTGGTAACAAATGTATACTTGAAAATAATGCACAAAATTAACACAAAATTGGACCCTTGCATGAACAATAGGCGTGGCATTCACCGAACGCTGTCGGTATCCCGGGCTGTTGGTAGGACGATCGGTGAAATGGAAATGTGTGTAAACGGAAGAGGACTCGACACATTTGAGGAACCGTGTCATCACTTGGCTAGGAAGACTGAGAAAACTAAGAAACATCAGAATACCCGGTGTGTGGTCGGAATTTAATTCCTGGGCCTCTCGAATATGACGAGAGTTTTGCTAAGATAATCGAGAGATTTGGCTGTTGGAACCTGCTATACCGTGTTACGTTCTAAGGAGAATTACAGTGTGAATATGGAGCGACGCTTTCTCGACGTATGGAGAGGGACAGTGCCAACTGGAAGGATTTTACAAAGTAAACATTTCATAGCGTACTGGCACTTGAAAGTAACATAAACATTTACATTTAACTCCATATATTGGTCACTGCTGTATCAACTGCATGAGTTCTGTTGGGTCATCATTTGATATAAAGGATGGTCATAATTTTCGATTACTTGTGCATTCGAAAAGCATTTTTGCGCTTTTCCAGAGCTACGGAAAGCGGCTGCTAGCGTCTTCGTGTCTGTCTGTCCTATGTATGTATGGCAACCGTCCGTTCGTCTGTCCGCGTTGAACAACTCGACCTTCGCCGGACAAATTTACTTTAAATTTTATATCGGGGCACTTCTGAGCACTACCTTATGTGTACATGTGCTGTGTAATTGCTGCAGTTCACCCAACACTTTTGCAATTGAAAGCAGCATTCTTGAAATCGCCGGAATTAAGAGAGGGGTCAGTAGTTCCCTTGTGAGGGTTCGTAAGGGTAGTGATGATGCGTTGACCTTCTGAAATGTGCAGAATGTGAAAGTCCTGTGTTTACCCCTGAGAGAGTGGGGGTGGGGTTGGGGAAGACGCCGCGGGTTGGGTTCTTCATGGATGTTTGCCTTTAAATCGATAGCTACTCTGTGAGCGTAGGCGTGTGCCCTATATCACGCGAGAGAGAGAGAGAGAGTTCGCTGTATCCCGGTGGTCTGCCGTCACTACAGTTCCCCGACGCTGTATCACACACATGTCGTAGACATTTACCCTATTTATATAACATATACAGCCCATCTCAACACCATATTCGTTTGTACGAACAATATAAATTGTGATTTTAGTGGTGCGGTTTCCTTCGGTTGTTTGTTCCTTCATTTGTTGTGGCTCCAAATATCATCCTGAGCACCTGTAAATTCCTTCAGTTCGTGTCCTTCCCTCTTAGCCAGAGCCCAATATTAACAGCCACAGGCAGCACTGTACCGAGGTATTTAGTTGTTTCCATGTTGCCTTACCCTTCCGTCTGTGACACGTCCTAGTTATTTTAGCGACTGGCCGCCACTGACCGTAACGCCATGTTGGCCGAGACAACTGTAGTCATGTCCAGCTGATATAAATCGTAGGCCCGTATACAGCGTCATTACCTTACAGAACACACCGCATGACAGCGGTGAAGGTAGTTGAGCCACAGCCGTTCCGTGAGATTATTGTTACTTGTCCTGAGAGCAGTTGCGTTTTGCCGGCCGAGGTGGCGGGTGGCATGTTTGCCGCTCTGTCCGTTCAGCGGGTGCTCTGTATTGCTCTGAATGCCGACGTGTCTCTCTTCCATTTACTGGCCGCTACAGTTATACCTTTATTTCACACAAATGTGTCTTAACATGCCGATTGGCTGTCATAACGTAAGGGAGGAAGTGTGCTTGCGTTTATCGCACATCCGTATTTAAATGTGCGTGGTAATTAGGTTAGGTCTTTCTGAACCAAGCAACATGCGTGCACCGTACAGAACAGGAGTGACTGACTCAGTGTGTACGCTGCTGTCGACGGCAGATGACATTACTGACCTCGTACAGCGTCAGTCTGTCTCTCACCTGCAATTGTCTGTCGGTGTGGGCAAATGGGGTGGCCGCGACATTTCCGCTTGTGAGAGACTTCCGGCAGAAGTTTTGGCACGCTGTCTGTACTGGTGGTTAGAAGTCAACAAAATCATGTGCATTTGTACATAACTGTTGTTGACACAACTTTTAATAATATTATTACTAATTGTTAGATATGTATAGTATATGGTAATAAAACAATAGTAATAATAATAAACCGTGTTGACGGCAGATGGCTGCTAATTCGTAATGCTATAAATCACAGCGGGATGTCTGAGATGAAAACAAATCATTTACCTTTTATGACTTGTAGCGAAGTTTATTAGGCCACTTGCTGTGATAAAATGGCTACCAGCAGCTGCTTGTAATGGCGACTGTAGGCGAACTGCTGAAGCAACGGATTCCTCTTACCGTCTGCGACATTCTATTGCATTTATCTTGAACACATGAATAGTCGTTTGTAAAGGATCCAAGTGCCTGGGAGTTTCTGTGCGCTTCTGCTGGCTTGCATCGAGGCAGTCTGACCATCGTCAGTGGGCAGGAGAAGCCATCCACAGCAGCGGATGGGAAGACGTAATGGAGAACAGAGCCTCGGAGTTTAGCAATGCCAGTTGCCATTTAGTTCATACTTGCACATTTGGTTTGTCCCTCAGAAAGTGTAAGCTGTGGGACGTGTGAAATTATTAATTTTATCACAGTAAAGGTAAAGGTCGCCCCATGATAACCAATTCAGGGACAGAGGGTGGGGCGGAGTTATAGCATAAACCCATTCGAGACTCGGTACTAGTAAGAGGTGAATGTCAGCGTCACGCTTCGACCGCTTTGTCCCGAGAAATACCCGGTACTCGTTTTATAGGATGCCGGGTGGGCCAGTCTGGACCGGTGCGGAAACTCTTGCCTTCACCGAGATTCGATCCCTGCACCGCATAGTCCGCAGCAAGTTGCTGTACCGACTGAGCCATCCCGGCCGCCAGTACTATTACTCATCTGATGTCATATAACAAGTTGTCACAATATTCACGCGCTACTCCGCGGCCTCTTAATAATAATAATAATAATATAACTGAAAATGGGCTATCACCTGGTGGCAGTGGTTATTATGCATGTACATAAATATGAAATAAGGATCTAAGAAATTTAAGTCGAGAGGGCTACATGAGAAGCAGGCGGTAGCAACTTGGAGTCTTGGAAACCATCTCAGCATTCGCTTATAGACACAGGGAAACGAAGAAAAACCTGTGCCAAGGTGGCCGGTCACAGGACCTTCCGGATACTGACTTCTAGCCAGCAGTCCGGCATCTAAAGTATGTGAGACAGCAATAGTGAGATGATTCTCGAAAAGTTCCGAAAAGGCATCTCAGTAGACATTGCAGTATAGGCCTACTGGCAAGCAGCGCTGCCATCTAGCGATGTGCTGTGAACTGTCGCCAAGGTGCACAGTGCTGCACCCTCTGAGCAGCATCGTGCACTGCCATCATCTGCGGCAGTTAGTAATTGCCGCTTATTCTGCCTCCTAACATGCATAGCAACAATCGAAGACGTTTCGATGTAAGGTTAAACGAAATCTCGTACCCAGTCGTAGTCATCACTTTGCAGCGTCTGATTGATTATCTGAATGTTTACTGTGGTGTAAGATATTGTACTGGACTGCAAAAATTCCAGTTCAGTTAAACGCGCACCGCACGTGTATACTTCGTTGTCAGCTCTCACTGCAGACCACACTCATTCAGGAGAGCTGCTTTCCGACTGCAGCCGATTCACATAGCACTTTGAGCCACATTTTGTGTTCTGGCTGCACACCGTGCATACCGACACTCTTCCTGGCACTGTCAGTTGCCAACAGATATTTTCAGTCCATCTTCCCGTTGCTCAGAAATAATGCAAATAAATAACAGACAACAACCACGTCAGGGTGACGCTGGTTGTACCACAAGAGTGCTGACACCCTTCTGTGTTTAGCAAGTTGCTAGCGAAAATGTTTTGATTCGCAGGAAATGAAATGTGCAGTACTTGAGAAAATTACTTGACGAATAACTTCATAGCGAACTTCATAGTATTCTGTCGTTTTAATGTGATGATTCTGAAGCACTGTGGTTACCGTGTGTACCATCTGCATTGCCCACAGACCGCACTGTGGTTACTATTTGTACCATCTGCATTGCCCACAGACCGCACTGTGGTTACCATGTGTACCATCTGCATTGCCCACAGACCGCACTGTGGTTACTATTTGCACCATCTGCATTGCCCACAGACCGCACTGTGGTTACCGTGTGTACCATCTGCATTGCCCACAGACCGACACTGTGGTTACCGTGTGTACCATCTGCATTGCCCACAGACCGCACTGTGGTTACCGTGTGTACCATCTGCATTGCCCACAGACCGACACTGTGGTTACCGTATGTACCATCTGCATTGCCCAGAGACTGTACCTACAGTTCTCCGAGTCAGAAATTAACCGCTTTCTCTTTGCACTGGACATGCCACTAGACAGCACCCACTGCGAAAAACTCATAATCGACCGGACGACATTACTGTGCATCGTAAAACACCGAGCGTCAACATGATTATGAACCTTCGGTTGTCACACACGGCTTGGAATTGCCAGCCCATCTTATCAATTGCTGTCGAACGTGTGTCCTTCAGATGAAACAGACCTGACTTCGTTTAGCCCTTGGACCGACCGTAAGATCGAGCGATTGGCCACTGCTACTTTTCGTTGTTGCAGCAGCCACAGTTGGCTGTCAGCATAACGTGACGTTGTCAGGTGCACATAATTATGCAAAAGTGGGTCGGTAACAGTTTCAGATTCAGTGTGTTTTTCAGGACGATGCTAATAAATATGGAGTGTGATGTTTTATTTAACGCGTTGCGCATGATGTGTGACAGTGTTGGTCCCAGCACACAGACAGACAGACACGTGGGACACCTTCGTCAAGGGTAAAACTGACTACCAAGTTTATTTACCAGTCATGACGACGGCAGATGGTCTGTATGCAGTACAGCAATAAAGTTCGCGTCCTTCTTGTGTGTGTGACGTCAGGCTGCCGCCGCGGTCTAAATGAGTTCTGCGCTCTTCTGTGGCCTTACACAGCCTAGACTGGTAGTTATGTACAGATGTTGCGGAATTGCTTGACCCTTGAAGATGGGACCAATGGGTTGTCCCGAAACGTCGGTAAATAACTACCAGTCTACCCTGCGTAACATCCCAGGAGAGCGCAGATGATTTCATTGCAGGCTTGCACGGCCGTCCGAGTGTGTCGTCATTCTGATTATGTTTTGGTGAAGGTGCTTGAGTGGGGGGACATTGCTGGTTCCTTACCGCGGTATAAACATTGTCGAGAGGATAATGGGAAATGAGAAGGGCTGAAGGCAAGGGCCCAGAGAGATGTGGTGGTGGTGTCATTGTGGGCCATCGGACAATAACCGGTTCGTTCACACGGCGCGAAACCAGAAGCACGTAGCATGAGGCCATTAGTGCTGCAGCAGTGGCGAGATAGTTGTGTTGGTATAAAGAGTTAAGGTACGTGGGTCTGTTGGTAAGGTATCGTTTAAGGTACGTGTGCCTGTTAGTAAGGTAAAATTTTCTCCGAGAAAGTCAGGAAGGCATTTGGGGGAGGGGGTTATAACTCGCTTCACACGTAACCTGTGTACTTGAAGTGGGTGGAGAGCTTCGCACCCTGACCACTTTGCTGTCTGGAAAGGGCTCCGGTGCCGATCAGGACGAGGGGAGTAGGGCAATATTTGTTGCCCTTGCTAGGGGTCGAAGGACGATTCGTCGGCCGTCCTGCCCTGTTAGTGGAGGACAGTCCATTGTGTAGATATAGCCAGTAATAATCAGCACGGCTGTGTGTTTATTATAAAGTAAAAAGCTAAATGTTCCAGTTTCACAAGACCATCATGCTGCATGTGAAGAATTTATACAAGCAAGAAAATTAACTGTAAAGCCTGTAAACTGTACTTCACGGGAGATACTAGATTATTGTTATTGGAATTTACAGTTGTGTACATATTGTCTTTATTACGTGCTTCATTATGTTGGGAAGTGTGTGTGTTTTGTTTTGTAACGTTACTACACTGTAACATTTCTGTTTGCTGCTGTTCAATATGTTCACGCGACTATCTGATGAAGTTTCAGTAACAGATAACAAAATGGTTACTTCTAGCTAATTAGTACGTCATTCTAAGTTTCCATTATGATGTGTGCAGTGTGTAGGACATGCACAGGGTGCCAGTTCCGGTGGATTGAACTGCCACTGTGGGATTTCGTCGCATCAGGTTGTGTATTGTGTTAAACACTACACATCGGTAGCAGCAACGTTCGGTGTGGTAGATATTGCACTGAATGTGTCAGCGGGAACTTCTACCGTGAAGCACGCGTGGTTTGGCATTTTGTTTTCTTGCTTGTATGAATTATTGACGCCCAGGCTGACGATGGACGATGTAGCTCTGTAGTTCGTAATACACACACACGTGTTGCTATTGTCAGTGGCTATAAGACTTGCTCCCCTCCGGCACTACGCCATCTGAACACGCACAGGCCATATTCCTCTTCAGTGTAATGGGCAAAATCGTGTTCTTAGGTCGGACTAATAAGCATGTCAAAAATATGGCGCAGGTTCAGGTCTTTGGCTCAGGCGGTGACACGACGTCACTGCATTCGCGATTAAATTAAAAGCAGATTGAATTCAAGGAACTGTTGTTGCTGATCCTCGCTTCAGAATATGTTGTGTGCCCTTCTGCTGTCAGTAGTCAGTCTGCCTAGTAATTTGGAGGGCCAGGGATATTCAAAATGGCCTCGCACATGGTGATAACTGAGTGGTATTGTTTGGCGAACTGCGGATTAGCAGAACTATCGACTCTTTCTGAAAAACTATCTGCTCCACCGGGTTTCAGCACGTCGGTGTGTTGGTTTGAGGGCCCCCAGATGGTTCTCTACTGCCACACATTCTTGTCTGCTTATGTTGTCCTCTCCACTGAAACTGTTGGTCGACTTTGCCTTCGCCTTCAGCACTTCCTTGTGAATCATACGTTTAATTCATCCAGTCAGTCATTTTCCTAGCCTCAGAACTAACAAGTGGCCGTTACATAAACAAATAATGATTTCAGTCGTGGGCAGTGGAGCCCTAAATTTCAGAATCGCTAATGCAGTGTGTCTAAATTTAACAACATGCTGATGAAACGTGACATCGTTACAGGATGAGAAAGAAGACATGAAGTCTCCAGCTTGAAGACGGAGTATGCGATTGTTTGCTGCCCATTAGAGGCTCAGAGAGCAACAGACGAATATGGAGCAATGGTGGAACTGTGGGTAGCAGGGGCAAACCGAAGAAACACTTAATAAAACCTGCTGTGCTTGTCGCTTCGATCGCCATGTTGTTTGGAACTGAACTCGAAGATAACGCGTGGGAACCCCCATCTAAATGTCGGTGCTTCTGAGCTACCTGGACTGAATAACTAACAAACAAACATGTGTCTGTTTATACAAATTTTGTATTATTGGCGTCTGCTTCCATTATGTTAGTTCAATACGACGATAACAAAAGCAGACTCCGTCGTTGTACTCTGAAGAGTGTGTAGGATTGCCTGCTCCTTTCTTGTTGCCTTCCAGAGAAGTCATGTCTTTGGAAGTTGATAGAGCGCTTATTAATAGCACAACTGACAGTAAGTGAAGTGTTTCTTCAAGAGAGGTCAGGACTGAAGGGCTGTTGATAATACGCCCGTCACCATTCTGTTCGAAGAGACCGGCCGACTGCCGGAGGTACCACCTGGCACCGACAGTAGCCTGCGTACTATTGGACGTAGTGCAAGGAGTGGATTGTGGTCGTGCTATACACACGTCGTCATATTTACAGCATGGATAGCTTAGTGGACATAATGACGCGGTTGTGGACTTTAGGGTCTAAAAATCGAGGTTCGTTTCCCGGCGGGAGAGGAGATAATTATTACTTACTTCCTTACTTACTTAGTTACTTTACTTACTTACTTACTTTACTTACTTAGTTACTTTACTTACTTACCTACTTACTTACTTCCTAACTTAGTTACTTTACTTACTTACTTTACATACTTACTTACCTACTTGCTTACTTACTTACCTACTTACTTACTTACTTCACAGAGTCTCGACAGGTTCTGAACCCCACACAAACCCCATCTACTCGGGGGCTGTCGCCGGGGTAGAGCGGCCGGAGAGTGAGGGTGATCAGTCACCTGCATCTTGTGATGAAATTTAGTGTGTGCAGTAATACCCTCGTATCCATAGTGGTGCTTAGTTAAGCACACCGAGTACTTTAGTTTCGTCTGTAACTTTGTAGGTTCTAGGTTATTAGTTGCCATTAATGTGCTGGGCAGTGCCCAATGGTCGAGGTAGTTTGAAACACACTGTACCTGCCCCTGATAACTAGTTGTCAATAAAGTTATTGACAGTCCTTGTTAGTTGGGTTCGCAAAATTGCGAAAAGCACTTATTAGCTTCGTCATGTCTGTCCGCGTGGAACAACTCAGCTACCACTGAACTGATTTTCATGAAATTCGATGTTTGAGTATTTTTCGAAAATCTGTTCAGAGAAGTCAAGTTTAATTAAAATATGACCAGAATAACGGTACACTACTGTACGTGAAGGCCACTGTTCGTTTATGATAACAGCTCGCTCAATTCTTCTTAGGATGAGAAATGTTTCAGACAAAAGTTGTAGAGGAAGTCAAAACACACATTTTGTGTTCAATAATTTTTTCCCGAAAATCTTGCCTTTTGTGAGATAATGTGGAAAAAGATAGTAGAGCCAGACAAGCCGCAGATAACAATATTGTAGATCACATGCGTGTTGCGTGCTGGGTACCTAACACTACAGACAAATACTCGGCTATGGGATACTTGTTGCTTTTCCACAGCAACAGTGGTTATGCGAACGCGCCGCAGTGTTACGTTGCACATACAACGGCCGTCTTGGTTCATTGCCGTTCCCGGTCCCCAAAAGCGCCACGAAAAAATGATAACTTTACCTTAACTTATATATCTGCGACATCTGCCCTCGG
>Ga0123353_10006872_pt1 | contig 15276 bp, 16 predicted proteins | sample TergutLab28metaG_3_FD_92763 | JGI IMG/M metagenome (GOLD analysis project Ga0123353, IMG submission 92763) | Labiotermes labralis P3 segment gut microbial communities from Petit-Saut dam, French Guiana - Lab288 P3 | ecosystem: Host-associated > Arthropoda: Insects > Digestive system > Gut ... | reverse complement strand
TATGTCGCCTATCTTGTACGCGGCGTAGTCTGTCATAAAACTCAAGGCGCGCAACTCCTCGGTGAGCGCCTTTATATCGTCGACCGGCAGCGTCACCAATGCCTGAGAATGTTCCAGTGCCGATCTCTGCGCTATGCACAATTCCTTTTTGCCGCTCTCGGAGTCCAACATCTCCTTGACCTCGGCCAGACCTACATACCTCTCAGCCATTTTGATCACTTTAACAGTTGCTTCTCTTAAGGTGCTCCGGACGAGCCACCACCATCTTCAATTTGTTACCGTCGTAGACGTTGACCTCATAGGCCGCCCCTCTCTGTCCGACGACGACGCCGGTCAGCCCGTGGAACCTGGAGAACGGCATTCCCTTGTGGACGCTCGGGTCAATGATAATGTTTACCTTGTCCCCGTCCTCGAACTCCTGGAATCCTTTTGTTATCGGTGAAAGGCCGCGTGCCCTCGGCTTCTTCGAGAGAACCGAGCGGGTCTTTGTCCTTGTGCCTTTTGATGCTTTCATCTGATTACCTCGTGATCGTTGATCGCCAACACATCAAGAGCCTCCACGCGGCACTGAACGCCGAGGGCCTCGGAGAAGTTAGGCCTGCTCCTGCCCTCGTCGCCCGACACGAACTCTTTGACGTATGTGCCCGACTCCGTTTCCAGGGTCAGGTCGAACGTCTCATCGCCCGTCGGCTCCGCCTCGACCCAGAGTATCTTTCTGTTCCGCACGAGGTCGGCACGTCTGTGCTCGACCCTCGCGGGAGTCCTCTGGTCAATACAGAGATTCCTGAATGATTGGGCTACCTCAATTACTCTTTCTTTATTAACTTTCCCATATGCCCTTACTTTCACCCTATATGTTTTAGATGGGGCCGCTGTTTTGACGATCTTCACAGTCTCACGTCCGGTGTACGACAGACCGTTGAATTTAGCGATATCTGAGAGGTTCGCCGCCTTCTCAAGTTCAGCGAGATCGATGTTGCGTCTGCGTGGTTCACTGATCTCGAGCACGAACGGACGTCCCGTCCCGAGCATGAGCGCATCTATGTCCTCGCGCCCCATGCCGTGCATGAAATGTTCCTTTCCGCCGAACATGTTCAGCGCGATGTCCCCGATGACCTCCTGCACGGAGGTCGTATACATCTTTCCGATGCCGCCGCATCTTTCGCATCCCTTGCCCTTGCACATCCTGCACGGCCATACGGTCTGCGGTATCTCCCTTGACAGTTTGTTATAACGACCGTAGATGAACACCGGCGCCAGGTTCAACGTGACATCAGCGAATCTTGTGTCCACACAGGCGACCGCCTGCGGGTTCTTGAACTCTACGGAACGGTTCACGAGCGGTACCGTCAGCTTACCGATCTCCCTGTTCAGTTCAGCCTTCAGCGGCTCCGCGTCAACGGTCCCCAGCTCTTCCCAGAAGGCCTCCTCCTTGGCGGATATCTCAGGATCGACCCGCGTACCTATCAGAAAATTATCGGACTCCACGGACATTATGGCCTCGGCGGCCGCCTCTGCGAATCTGTCCAGAACGTCAAAGACATCCTCACACAGGGAACACATATCCGGCGCCTCGGACGGGATGCCGTTAGTTCTCAGTGCATCTCTGATGATGCGTCCTCTCTCCGCATTCGTCATCCCCGTCCCGGACTTTCCGAAGAGGCGTCCGAGGCAATGGTCACACAGACCTTTATCGGATGCGGCCTCCGCCGCCGAAAGATCACCGCATACCCAGTCACTCAAATTAATCACCATCAGATGTCGAATCCCATCTCAGCGATCCTGAGTCTAGGGCGCTGATTCTCCAAATATCTGTAGACGGTGGAATGCTCGCTCCCGTTGAGCAGCATCTCTATCGCTTGCAGCGCCACCGGAAGGCTCACCGACGATCCGATTATGGCGACGGTGTTCCCGTAGACGGACATGCTCACTCCCGTGAGGTCCTCTATAAGTCCTCTGGTCTTTCCTTCGCGACCTATTATCCTGCCGCGTATCCTCGCCAACTGATTAGAACGGCCGCCGACGAACTCCTTCAGATCGATCACCTCAAGGTATTCGTCATCGTAGTCGAACAGCTTCATCGCGCGCTCCGGCGAGAAACCGCGACCCATGGCCTTTATGACATCCATGAGCTTCAGCGCCATGAGTGGGTCCTTGGCGTTGTCGTCGTATATCGTCACATCGCCTTCGGTGCTCACATCTATCTTCACGCCCGTCCTTTTGATGAGCATCCTCTTCGTCGCGCCCTTATTCCCTATCACGATGCCGACACGGTCGCTCGGTATTCTGACGGACCTCATTCGACATCATCCTCCTCGCATTCGTCGTATTCCTCGTCGTCGTAATCATCATCCTCTTCGTCATCATCATCGGATGATCCTTTGAGGGTCTCTTCCATTATGATATCCTTGCTTATGATGTCGGCGCCGCGGTTCTTGAAGAAACGGTTCACGTTCTCTATGTCCCTGAGCAGAAGCTCCTTGGCGTTGAAGTGATCGGATGTCATCGCCTGCCCGCAGTCTATGAGTATCGGGTCCCCGTCCATCATCAGGATGTTGTATTCGCTCATATCGCCGTGTACCAGATGCGCCACCTGCCAGCCGTCTATTATGAACGATATCACCTCATCATAGATGTCGTCCGGGTCCTCCAGGAAAACATCCTTCAGCTGGGGCGCAGGTCCGGTCTCGTCGCCTATGTATTCCATCGCAAGGCAGTTCTTGTTGAACGCCACCGGTTCCGGTACCGGTAGTCCCGCTTCGCAGTATCTCTGCAGGTTGCGGTACTCCTTGTTCGTCCAGGCGTAGATCATCTTCCTTCTGTTGCCTGACAGTCCTTTGAACCGAGGGTCGCCCTCTATGTATCTGCCGACCCTTTTGAAAGTGGACGTGGACGTCCTGAATATCTTCAGTGCCAGAGGCTCCCCGTCCTCTTCCTCCGCATAGAAAACGTTACCTTCCTTACCCGTAGATATCGGGAACTTGACGGAATCTAAGATACCGCCGGTCATGAGGTCATATATCGCCATCAACGTCTGTCTGTCGAAAACCTCGTCGACGGTCTGACGTTCGTCTCCCGTCTTGTTCGTTTTGAGCGCGTCGACACGCGCCTCCAGGTAGGAATACATCTCGTCGTATGACATTTGCGCACTCAGAATATGTCAAGGTTCTTCGGTACCTTTCCCCGTTTGCTGAGGTTCACAGCCTGTGTCTTGGTGTAACGGAACCTCACGTCGCATTTGTCAGGTTGGAAATCCCACAGCGATATTATCAGGAGGTCGCCTTCGCGTATCCACATCCTCTTTTTTATCTTCCCGGGGATGCGACCCATCCTGGATACGCCGTCCTCGCACATCACTTTGATCTTCGATGCTCCGAGCAGCTGATCCGCTATGCCGAACATCTCCCCTTCCTTTATGTTCGGAAGACGTACGCGCGAAACATCCTCTTCCGGACTCTCCAGCGGTTCATTGTCGCCCATGTTATCGTTCGCATCCATTATATGAATATATTTAAAACATTCCAATACCGCAGAATAAGGGCATCACGCGCACAGATCTAATCCACATGGTCGCTTGCATGCCTATTTTGACGAACATGTTCCGAACGGTCCTGTCATATCATCAGAATTTTCCGAACGAATACCGCAAGGCCTCCACCGCCGGAAGCTCCCTTCCGAGAAGGAATTCCTCCAGCGCCCCGCCCGCGGTGCTCACGTATGAGAAACCATCCGTCATATCGAATTTGTCGGCGGCACTTATCGTGTGGCCGCCGCCTATCACCGACTGACCCTTGCTCTCTATCATCGCCGCCATCAGTTCCCTTGTTCCCATGCCGAAGCCCTCCTTCTCGTACAGGCCTGCGGGACCTGTCATGAATGATGTCCGTGACAGTTCCAGGACCTTCTTGAACTTCTCTATCGAGTCCAGCCCTATATCCAGCGCCGCCTCCGGCGACGGGAGGTCGCCTATGAGAACGTTCGTTCTCACCCCGTCCCTCTCGACGGCCACGTCCGTCGGCAGGAGTATGTTCCTGCTGTATTTCGTCAGCATCTCCCTGGCGGCCTCGATGTTCTCAGGGGTCATCTCCTCCTTCAGAGCATCCAGGCTGGTGTCGCCTATGTTCACTCCCCTTGCGTAGAGGAACGCATTCCCGGCGAGCCCTGTCAATATGACCGTGTCCGCGGCCCCGGAGCCGAGGACGTGGTCCAGCATCGGCGGTATGTCCCCGAACTTCGCACCCCCCAGCACGAAGACCGAAGGTCTCCGCGGTTCGTCGAATATCGCCTTCAGCGCAAATATCTCCTTTGCCATCAGTCTGCCGGACGCTGACGGCACTTTCATCGGGAACCCGACGATCGAGCACTGCGACCGGTGGGCGGCGCCGAACGCGTCGCATACGTAGTAATCGATCAGCGGCGCAAGCGCGGTGACGAGGTCGGATGCGGCATGACCTTTCATGTCAAGCTTCGCCGTCTCTGAGTCAAGCGACCTGACGTTGCCCAGCAGCAGCACCTCCCCCGGTCCGAGCGACCGTATGCCCTCCTTGGCAGCGTCCCCCATGATGTCGTCGATATACCTTACCGGATGATTCAGATGTCTCGCGAGCCTCTTTGAGTGCTGTTCCATGGATATGAAGTCCCACTTTCCCTTCCTGCTTTGATGTGCCAGTATCACGACCTTGGCCCTCTTTCCCATGAGTTCGCGCACGGTCGGGACGATCCTTCTGACCCTGGAGTCGTTCACGATCTCCAGCGTCTTCTTGTCCAGAGGACAGTTGATATCCGCTCTCAGCAGCACGGTCTTGTCCTTGAAGTTGAAATCCTCCATGGTGTGGAAATCCTTCATCGCGATTCCTCAGATGCCCATCGACCTGTCCGTCTTGCGCATGGACACGGAGGCGTCCTCCTCTATCTTGCACATGGACCTTATGCAGTCTATTATCTCCGGGATGACATCGCTCTCCTGGTGGACCGCCTGATAGAAGTACAGCGTATCGCCGACCACCTTCACACCATCCTCCCACACTGCGATCTCGTACATGTCCCCTCTCGGCCTCCCGAGGTCCCTCGCCAGCTCCATTATCTGCGCTGATGATTTTATCCCGCTCTTCCCGCTCACGAGCCTGACCCGCGGGGCCTCCTTCCACAGCTCTATGATCTCCTCGGTGGTCGTTTCCGCCCCCAGTTTCACCGTGACGGTGTGAAGATGCATTATCGTCGTCGGCACCTTGACCGCCATCGTCTGTATGTTCAGCCACGGCATTATGCTCTGAACGTCCGGTCCGTGGTGCGTCGGTATCTTCAGCGACGGTTCCACGGCGTTTATCGGACCGCTCTTGCTGTTGTTCGGGTCGGCACCCCTTCTGATGAGCGTCGCGAACACGCTCTGTATCTTGAACTTCCTGTCGAGCGGGTACAGCGTCCTTATCAGCCCGGTGGTGTTGCACGAGACCACGCGCGAGAACTGAGCACCCCACGACTCCTTGTAGTTGGCGGATGCGTTGAACGAGATCCCGGTCAGACTGTGGTCCTCCCCGCCCTGGAATATGCCTTTGACGCCCGCCTCCGCATATTCCTTCTTGTACTCCTCGGCGACATCGCCGGGAGTGCAGTCCACAATGATGTCGACCTTCTTGTACATGTCCTTTATCGTACCGGCGACCTTGATCCCTGCCTTCTTGAAATCATCCGCGGACGTCTCGGGTACGTACAACGGTAATCCCAGCTCAACGGCGACGGACGCCTCGTACGTCGGTCTAGTCTTCGTGACGCCGACCACTTTCATATCATCTTGTTTGTTAATCGCCTCAGCGGCCCTCTTTCCGATGGTCCCGTATCCGTTTATGCCGACCTTGACAGTCAAGTTATCACAGTCTCGTGTATGTGCGAGGATAAGATAAGGTTTGCTTTCGCCGGATGGGCACAATTAGTCGTGACCGTCGAGGTTCCAGTACTTTCCGAGGTGTTCCCTGAGCTTGTCTATCTCTGCCGACCCCTTGATGTTCTCGAACCTCTCCTCGTTGTACTCCGCCTGTATCTCGGTGCCGTTCAGCACCGCCATCACGCCGGCGACCACCTCCGCGGTCGAGCGCAGATGATATCCGCCTTCAAGGATGAAAGCTATCTTTCCGTTGCTCTCATCGATGAGGGACCTGCAGAGGTCGATGTAACCGTTCGTGTTCAGGTTCATATGCGAATTTGGATTACAGTAATGTGCATCCACGCCGAGCGACACGACGATGAGGTCCGGTTTGAACTCCCTCAGTATGGGGATGGCGATCTCGTCCATGGCCTTCTTGTAGACCTGGTTCCCCGATGCCATGGGTATGGGGATGTTCACGGTGTACCGTTCCCCTTCGCCGTCCCCGATATCCTCCATGGCCCCTGTGCCGGTGTACAGGCCGGCCTGGTGGAAGTCTATGAATAGTATGTCCGAGCGGCCGTAGAATATCTCCTCCGTCCCGTTGCCGTGATGAACATCCAGGTCCACGATCGCGGTCCTGAGTCCGAGCGCCTCGACGGCTATGGACACATTGTTCAGGTAGCAGAAGCCGCCCATGGTGTCCTTGCCCGCATGGTGTCCCGGAGGGCGGGTGACCGCCAGGGACGGCATGCCCTCACTGGCGAGACGCACGGCGGTGGCGGCGATCGATGCCGCCATCATCGCAAACTCATAGGTCTTGTCCATAAGCAGGGTGTCCGGGTCGATATACATGTTCCCCCCTGTCTTGAGGCGTTCTAGATGCCTCTCGGTGTGCACCTTCAGAACGTGGTCGTCCGTTATCATCCTCGGAGGTATGACATCGTTCCACAGCCCCTCGTTCATCAGCTTCTTCTTGAGCGTCTTTATCCTGAAGGGGGATTCGGGGTGACCTTCCCACTGCTCGTGGTCAAGGACCTTTTCATCGAATACTATGACCATGCGGACATTCCGACACATCAAGGAAATCCTATTAAATAACTATTAGCTTTCAAGTCCCATAAAAACGGAAGGAAACCGCATGAAAGGGTCTAGAGCGCTGCTGAAGATGCTGGAGGACAAAGGGGTGGAGACGATGTTCGGATATCCCGGAGGTCAGGTGATCCCGATATTCGACGAGATACTCAACTCGACGGTAAGGCACGTCCTTGTAAGGCACGAACAGTGCGCGGCGCACATGGCCGACGGTTACTCGCGCGCCTCCGGTACGCCGGGCGTATGTCTGGCGACGTCCGGGCCGGGCGCGACGAACCTCGTGACAGGAGTGGCGACCGCGTTCGCCGATTCCGTGCCGATGATAGTGCTCACCGGTCAGGTGTCCACCCGCGTCCTCGGCATGGGGGCGTTCCAGGAGGTCGATGCGTTCAGCCTCATGATGCCGGTCACGAAATACAATTACAGGGTGCTCGACCTGCAGATGCTGCCTGAGGCGGTGTCCAGAGGATGGAACATCGCGCTCGGCGGAAGACAGGGGCCGGTGCACATCGACCTTCCGGTGGACGCGATGAACTCAGAGATAGACGAGTCACTGCTCAGCAGGAGGTTCGATCCGATAGATGTGCGGGAGGACCTTTCGAATCTCCCGTACGCGCTCGGTCTGATCGGAAAGGCACAGCGTCCGCTGATAATCGCGGGAGGAGGCGTGATATCGTCGAACTCGTCCGCGGAGCTGATGCAACTGGCGGAACTGATACGGGCGCCGGTGATAATGCCGCTGATGGGCCTCGGCACGATACCGTGCGACCATCCGCTGTCGTTCGGTTCGATGGGCATGCACGGGAAGATGTGCACGCTCAACGCGCTGAAGGAGGCCGACCTCGTCATAGCGATAGGCACGAGATTCTCGGACAGGAGTCACAGCATGCATAACCAGATGTCACAGGGATGCAAGGTCGTACAGATAGACATCGACCGTGTGGAGTTCGATAAGCACAGTCAGACCGCGGTGAACATACTCGCGGATGCGAAGAAGGCGATGCAGCTGATAATATCGCAACTGAAGAGGCCGTCCCCGTCCAAGGCATGGTCGGAGAGGACCGCGGAGCTGAAGAGACGGTGCTCATGCGACAACATCGGCGATGACAGCGAACCGATATCGCCCAGGCGTGTGATGGCCGAGATCAACAAGATACTGGATGACGATATGATAATAACCACGGACGTGGGCCAAAACCAGATGTGGGCGATGCACAACCTGAAGATCAGGCGCCCAAGGCAGCTGATATCGTCCGGCGGTATGGGAACGATGGGTTTCGGATTCCCTGCGGCGATGGGCGCGAAGGTCGCCAAACCGGACAAGAACGTCATGGCCATAACCGGTGACGGAGGTCTGTTGATGGTCATACAGGAACTGGCGACCGCGGTCGCGGAGGATATACCGGTGGTGATATGCCTGATGAACAACGGCTGGCTCGGAATGGTGAAGCAGTGGCAGAAGCTGTTCTGGAACGAGAGGTACTCCGGTACCGTGCTGTATAAGTCGAACCCGGACTTCGTGAAACTCGCAGAATCATTCGGTGCGAAGGGCATACGCGTGGAACGCCCCTCCGAGATAGGGGACGCGTTCAAAGAAGCCTTCGCATCCGATAGGGTGTGCCTGGTGGACATCCGTGTGGATCAGGAGGAGGCGGTTCTCCCGATGTTGCCGCCCAACCCGACGCTGCCGATAATAAAGGGAAAGTGTCCGTTCTGACGGCTGCCGTTGTGAGAGATAGCTTTTAGTTCTATGAAAGTATGCGTGCGGTAACCAGGTGTTAGTAAATGGACATCTATCATGATTCGGATGCGGACTTGAATGTTCTCAAAGGCAAGAAGATCGCGGTGCTCGGTTACGGGGCGCAGGGAAGGGCGCAGGCGCTGTGCCTCCACGACTCCGGTCTGGACGTAACGGTCGGTGCGAGAAAGGACGGGGCGTCCTGGAACAAAGTGAAGGAAGACGGCCTCAAGGTGGCGGAGATACCAGACGCAGTGAAAGGTGCGGACGTAGTTATGATGCTCCTCCCGGACGAGGTCCAGCCGGATATATACAAAGAGATGGTGGAGCCCAACATGAAGAAGGGCTCCGCGCTGGAGTTCGCTCACGGTTTTTCAATCACGTACAAGCTGATAGACCCTCCCGAGGGGATCGACGTGATAATGATGGCCCCCAAATCACCGGGGGACATGGAGAGGATCGCGTTCCTGGAAGGCTTCGGCGTTCCGGCGCTGATATCGATTCACAGGGATTTTACAGGGAACGCGAAGAGCACGGCACTGGCATTGGCCAAGGGAATAGGGTCGACGCGTGCCGGGGTCTTCGAGACATCCTTCGATTTCGAGACCAAATCCGATCTGTTCGGTGAACAAGCAGTACTATGCGGTGGTGTCACGGCGATGATCAAGGCCGGATACGAGACGCTCAGGGAAGGCGGCTATCCTCCGGAGATAGCATACTTCGAGGTTCTGCATGAGGTGAAGCTCATAGTGGACCTGATACAGGCCGGCGGTTTCTCCAAGATGTGGCATGTGGTCTCCAACACCGCCGAGTTCGGAGGTCTGTCGAGAAGGGACCGTGTCATAACCGAGGAATCGAAGAAGGGCATGAGGTCGATACTCGCAGACATAGAGTCCGGACGGTTCAAGGACGAATGGCGCGCGGAGTGGAGGAACGGCCTGAAGGAACTGAAGAGAATGGAAGCGGACGATGCGGCGCTCGAACTGGAGACGGTCGGTAAAGATATAAGGGCGCTCTTCGAGAGAAAGAAATGAGCAACCGTATAAAGATAAGGACACGGAGCGGCGAATGGACGGCCGAGCTGGATGATTCCGATGTTTCGAACGAGATATGGTTATCGCTGCCGTTCTCCGCGGATATCAACATGCTCGGTTCACAGATGTATTTCGAGATGATCCTGGACTCCGAGTCCGTCGGTGATTCGAAGATATTCGAGAAGGGTGACATAGTCCGGTGGCCGTCGGCAGGTGCGATCTGCATATTTTTCGGTCCGACGCCGCTGAGCACCGACGAGAGGCCCGTAGTATCGTTCCCTATGAAGAGGATCGGTCGTGTGATCGGCGAATGCTCCGACATGGAATACTCCGGCGACAGGACCAGGATAACGATCGAGCGTTCCTTCTGACGTCAGTTCCCCGCCAGTTCGGTGCCGGAGAAGCTCATTGCCGGCACCGTCGCATGTCCTGTGTTCACAGCGTCCCTGCCTATTAACTCGATATTAGCCAGTGCATCGAACATGTTGCCCATGAGCAGCGCATTGTTGACCGTTTCGGTGATCCTCCCGTTCCTTATCAGATGGCCGCATCTGACCTCTAGCCCGAACCTTCCGGTCAGCGGATCCGCCTCCGGCCACGCGAACTTCTCAACCAGTATGCCGTTGTCCGTTTGTGACACGATATCGTCAAGCGAATATCTTCCCGGCGATACGATGAGGTTCATCGGCTTCACGGAGACCGCCGCGGAGTAGACGTTCTGCGCGTCCGTCGGATCGCGGCGTATCCCGTTACCGGTGCTCTGACCGATGAAACTGTCATGTATCGACCTTCTGAAGATACCGTTCTCCACAAGGACCTTCTTCGTCGCCGGTGAGCCCTCGTCGTCGAACTCGGAGCAGAGCGGTCCGGGCACGGTCGGGTCGTCGACGATCGTCAGTATATCTGACGCAACCTTTTCATTCATTTTCTCGGTCCAAGGACTTCTTTTGTAAAAGATGTTCTCGCCATTGACAGCTGATCCGACAGATGAGATGATCATGTCGCCCAGCTCGCAGGGAGGCAGGACCATGGTCATCACCTCCTTTCCGGCGAACGGTTCCGCGGAGGCGGACTCTTTCGCTTTTCTTTCGAGTTCGCCGCCTATCCGCTCCGGGTCCGCCGATAAGGACGTTCCGTACAGCGATTCCGTCCCCTCGCCGTTCCTTCTCCCTCTGTGCATGGATGTGAAATGACCGTACATCATCGTTCCGCTGTGCTCGGCAAGGAGCCCGTTGCTGTTGGCGATCGCCGATCTCACGGACGACAGCCGCAGTATCCCGCGCGGAATCTCGCAGCCGCACGCGCCTATGACGGCAGACAGCAGGTCCTTAAGCTCACGGTCCGTGATGTTGTCTATCTTTTTGTCAAATATGTCCTTGACGCTCACGGCCGGACGCGAAGGCATGGGATATCCCTTGAAACCGTCGTTCTTCGGTGAGAACGACGACACCTTGACGGCTGTTTCGGCACATCTCCCGGCGGACGAGGTGTCGTTCAGCGTGGCACACGCCCTTCCGAGCCTGTTGCCGGAGGCGACCCTCACGGATATCCCGGCGTCCGTCTTCGTCTCGATGTTGCTTATCCTGCTCCCGTCGATGTACGCAGAGCGGGTGACGCTCATTATGACGTATGACTCCGCATGATCCGCCTTCGCATGCCTCAGCGCTTCGGCGGCGGCCTCGTTCACGTTCATCATCCGCCTCCGATGATGATATTGGACCTGCAGTACGGACCTCCTGACGAGACGTTCACCCAATCCTCGATGCCCTTTCCGCACATCCCTCCGTCAAAGATGACCTTTTTGGTCGCAGCGTCAACTGTGGTCAGTATCTCCAGCGCCCTGCCGGTAAGCGTGAACGACCGCAGCATGTCGGTTATCTTACCGTTCTCTATCAGGAATCCCCTGAGGACCTTGGCCTCGAACCCTCCTCCCACGGGGTCTTCCATACCGTTGACCATCTTGTCACACAGGACTCCGTACTTAGTGTCAGCAATAAGATCGTCCAGTGTACGGTCGCCCGGGCCGAAGAAGGTATTGGTCATCCTCGCCCATATCCTTTTTCCGAAGTTCTCGGCCCTTCCGTTACCGGTCGGTCTGACGTTCATGAGGGATGCCGATTCGAGGGTGTGCATATATCCCTTGTAAATTCCATTCTCTATTATCGCGGTGCGCGACGCAGGGGTACCCTCATCGTCGTACAGTATCGTACCGTGCGCCCCGTCCACCGTTCCGTCGTCGTACATCGAAACGGCATCGGACGCGACCCGTCTGCCGACGGCGTCCGTGAGGAACGATCTCCTTTTGACGACCTCGTCCGCCTCGGACGCGTGTCCCATCACCTCATGGGCAAGCAGACCTGATATCATGGGGTCGCTTATCACACACGACGGTCCGTTGGGCGCGCGCTTAGCTTTGAGAGTAAGCACAGCTTCGCGGGCAGTGCTCCTACCAAGTTCCTCTATGTCTAGGCTCTTTACCAATTCGAAACCCTTCGTCCCGTCCGGTCCGGCGTAGTATCTTTCCATCCGTCCACCGTCGGACGCGACGCTCATGACCCTGAAACGTGTTCTGACCTCCTCCCACTCAATCTCGGAGCCGACGGAGTTTATCAATATGTTATCGTTTACCTCGTCGCTGTAACTTCCGATGCGGTTCAGTACCCCGTCAGTGGTCTGCGCCGAGTCCGCATCGAGGACGGCGGAGACCTTCTCCCTCATGTCGACATTGTTAGGATGGATCTTCACATTCTGTTTCGCTTTCTTCCTGATGTCCGCGACGTTCAGTTCCATGCTGCCCTTCGGGGCGCCGGTCGCGTTCATGACGGCGATCGAGGCGGCCTTCTCCGTCTCATCGTCGCGGAACGACGTGGATGTGTAATATCCCCATCTGCCGCCGATCCATGCGCGCAGGCAGACGCCGCTCATGATCTTGTCCGAGAGATGGCGTATGTCGCCGTTCACCGACTGGATACCGATGCTCTTGACCGTCTGCGATCTCGCATCGCAGAACTCGGCACCGAGCCGTATCATCGTGTCCACCGCCTTCTGAAGAGAGTGGTGCATCATATCACCGTCATTTCCTTATCGAAATCCGTCAGCCTTTCCGCGCCGTCGTTCGTTATGAGGATCGTGTCCTCTATCCTTATTCCTCCGACGCCCGGGATGTATATGCCGGGCTCGGCGGTCACGATCATCCCCTCTTTGAACACGTCCTTCGAGAGATGCGAGACCGACGGGCCCTCATGGGCGTTCATCCCCAGCCCGTGACCGAATGAGTGTATGAACCTCCCTCTGAACTCGCTTCCGTCGATGACCTTCCTGGCGGCGAGATCCGCACTCTTGGCGCGTCCGCCGGCACGCATCTTCTCCATCCCGGCCTCCTGTGCCCTTTTGACGGTTTCGTACGCTCTTATCAGAATGTCATCCGGCCTTCCTAGGAACACCGTCCTCGTGAGGTCGGAGCAGTACATCCCGTACCTTGAGCCGAAATCGAACAGCGCCGTATCTCCCCTGCCGAGCGTGCGCCCGGAAGGACGGTGATGCGGCTCCGCTGCGTTCGGGCCGAACGCTGCGATCGTCTCGAACGCGTTCCCGTCCCCGCCGTCCGCCCTCATACGGGAATCGATGAGCCAGGCAGCCTCCTTTTCGGTCATGCCCTCCTGTAATATGTCAGGTATGGCGCGTGCGGTCCTTGACGATATGCGGCACGCCTCCCTTATCTCTGCTATCTCCTTGTCATCCTTCACCGCGGTGACATCCGCTATCTCCTTCGAGACGTCGAACAGCTTCGCATTCGTTATATTTTTGATGTATTCGGAAAAATTGTACGTTACCGACCCGCCGGATATCCCGATGCGCCTGCATCCCTTCAGAAGCCCTTCGAGTATCTCCCTCCGCTCCTCGCGCCTCTCGTACACGTGAACGTTGCCATTTCCGCTCCTTGCAGTGGTCTCCTCCAGCCGTCCGGTTATGACATCAAGCGAACCGTCCCTGAATATGATCGCCATGGAACCCTCGAACGAGCCTGAGCGCTGCTCTGTGACATACCAGAAAACAGGGTCCAGGAACGGCATGCCTCCGTTTGCAATGATGACCGCATCCTTCTTTGCCCGGTCCGCTATCCTTTGAGTTCTCATCAGATGCCTACCCAATCGTTCCTGATGACTCTCTTCAATGCCGATATCGCCGATAACGCTGCGAGATGACTCGTGGACTGGTTGTTGAGGTACGGGACGTTGCTCGTTCTCGATACGATCTCGCCGAACTCCCCTTTCACGATGAGCTCGTGCGAATTGGACCGTGTCGCCGGGTCAAGGACTATCTTCACCTTCGTCCTGTCGAAACCGATGCCCATTATGCTCACAGTGGCCGCGACGTTCACATTCTTCGGGAACAGTTTCACCGCCTCTCTGGCGGTACCTTCGTATATCACGGTCGGTCTGTCGATCTTGCTGATGTCTATCCCATTATCCTTGAGGTAGGGGACGTCCAATAAACTCTCCGGGTTCTTGGTGGTGGTAAGTTCCACTTCGTCTATCCGTCCGACGGACGCGGAGCTCAACCCGTCGGTGCCGCACACGGCCCCCGATGGGACGAGTATCCTCGCGCCGGTGTTCCGGGCGGTCTCGTAGACATTCTTCCTGTAATCGTCATCAGCGAGTGCACTGACGGACATTATCATCATATCGACGCCTCTTCCGACAACTTTAGGGATAAGGTCGCCGGCGGCAGCCTGGCTGGCCGCCTCTATGACAAGGTCGCAGTGATACAGTTCCGGTTCGATGGAGCGTATGGCCACCGCCTTCTTCAATCTGGATGCGAGGGCCTCCGCGGCCAGTCCTCTCTGATCCGTGAGATAAATCCTCTTCACTTCCGCCATCTCGTCGGCGGCCTCCGCCAGCTCGCCGCCGATGGACCCGCAACCGATGATCGCTAAGCGCATAGCGTCGATTACCGTCCTGCAGGTATATAAGTTGTTTCGGACGCGAAAATAAATTAACGTGATGCGTGTTCTCCGCATGATGCCGTACGAGACGCTTGAGCACACAGCCGACATACTTGTGAGATGCACCGGAAGGACGATGGAGGAATGCTTCGAGAGCGCAGCATTCGCCCTTTTCGACCAGATGGTGAACATCTATACGGTGGGAAGGACAAAGAGATTCTCCTTCGAGGTAGAATCGGACGATATCGAGGGAAGGCTCTATGCGTTCCTGTCAGAACTACTCTATATCATGGACGCCGAGTCTGCGGTGCTGTCCTCGTTCACCGTGACGTTCGACGATCGGAAAGTTATATGCGAGGCATACGGTGAGACATTGGACACGGGAAGGCACGATCCGAGGACGGAGATAAAGGCGATCACGTACCACATGATGCACGTGGATGAGACGGAACCGTCAGTAACGGTACTTTTCGATGTATAGAAATACTCCGATGGCATAGCGGCGGGTATGCTCAGATTGGGTTGGTTCTCCTCCGGAAGAGGCCCCGGTTCAAGGGACCTCCTGAGGACGGTCATGGAAAAAAAGAAAGAGGGTGTGCTCGAT
>Ga0123353_10006871_pt1 | contig 15277 bp, 9 predicted proteins | sample TergutLab28metaG_3_FD_92763 | JGI IMG/M metagenome (GOLD analysis project Ga0123353, IMG submission 92763) | Labiotermes labralis P3 segment gut microbial communities from Petit-Saut dam, French Guiana - Lab288 P3 | ecosystem: Host-associated > Arthropoda: Insects > Digestive system > Gut ... | reverse complement strand
GGCCACACCGGTCCTGTAACGGGATCATTTTATCTTTACTATACCAGATGCTGTATTAATACAATTTGACCTCCTGATGATGAGCACAGAGTCGCTCGAAACATGTAGAGGATTCTAATAATAAACGTATTATATAATGTAATTGTGCATCAAGTTGGTCATTTACCCAGAGTTGTGCCTAAAAGAGCTACGTAAATGTGACACTACACGGTAGGGAATTTAATGACACAATTTTATGACAGTACAGAATGTCTTCTGATAAAATTGAAGCTTTGGCAAACGCGAATAAAAGTCAAAATTTAGTGCATTTTGAAACACGCAACGAATTTCATATACATTCGTCAAACATAAGTTAAACTGTCAATTGGAAAGTACTGAATTGCTGCGAACCGACATTTAAAACCGATTTCAGTGATGTAAGTTTAGGGAAATTAAATTGTCACGCTAAGTGCACCGTATAATTTGAATTTGATAGAGCGGACGAATATGCACAAAGTGCACTGACGCAGTTCTAATGTGATTCAGTTCTGAAGCAAAAATACAGTAACTGCTGAGTACCAGGTTTTATACTTACCTACATGCCAATAGATTTCCAAAGTCATAAAATTTGCTTACCAAATATGTGCGATATTTGGTGGCACATATTTGTGTGAACAATTGTTTTCACTCACGAAAAGAAACAACAGCTCCCAAAGGCCAGGACTAGCAGACAAACATTTGCCATAATTGATTACAATGGCAACAATGCGCAGTTTAAAACTGACATTACTAACACACGCGTAAATAAAAAAAAAATTATATCTCTGGAAAATGTCCCGATAGATGTGAGACATCAGAGTAGTACACGACCGGATAATCTAATTTAGACTCTTAGACTTACGGTAAAACCTAACAAAATATTATTATTTTATATACGAAACCGGTAGCATGGTATCTTTAGGATAGTAAACTTTCTCTTTGTTTTTAAAATTTTGCAGCCAAACTTCAAATTTCTTAGCTCACTGCTGCCCGCAAGCAAACATCAGTTTCAGCGACCGCAACTAAGATATAAAGCCTTGCCCCCACCCCGAATCGCTCACTAAATCAACGTAACACAAATAACAGCGCAGTGACCAACAATTAACGACGCTGAACAAGGTTCCTTGTACGTTATATAAATTGGGGCACGATAATATCTGGTCTAACGCCTTATGGAGGATTTGTGACATTCGACACTTCTACTAGGGTTTAGCGGACTGCTGGACCTCTACCGCAGCGGATGATTTGCATACCCACGTCACAGCGTAGACCCCTACACAAACATCTCGCTGACAGAAACAGAGTAAGCCATGTCAAGTACGGCCGGTTCAAAATTAAGCCATCACATATCCTACAGCCTTAAAGCAGCAGCTACTGTACATACAGCCAGCTTTTAAAATAACAATGTTATGCATTTTGTAACAGACACGCTGAATGTGGTTTTTGAGGTAGAATATTAATTTTTACGTAGCCTATTATTTACGTGAATTTTAAGTTCGAATGAATAAATTAGTCTTCTTCGTTTTGTAGCAAATATTCATCACGCCATTCCGTGTCAAGTGTCTGACGTTCTTTCCCTTTCTCTTCCGCATTTGCATCACAGTTGTCCCTGTTGCCTTCTGATACCCTACTGTTGCCAAACTGACTCCAAGTACCGCAATCCATCTAGAAATGCGATGTGAAGTGACTCTCACGAGGAGAGAACAGCCATTTGTGTCGAAAGATTTACCAATTTCCGTTAAGCTGAGATTTCACGATCAGCGTCAGCAGCAGAGGCATCCGGACGGGTTTAACATACGGCGTTTTTCCCCCTTTCTTTTCCCCCCGGACATATTCTCTTTTCAGGACACAAAATTTACGTCTGGGAAGATTTTATAAGGGCGAACGTGTCCGGGTTTTTGACAAGGATCTTGCCACTAAGGGAAATAATAACTACGATTCATTAAGGGTGACGAGCGAAAAACTGTACTTCACAGGTTACATACATGCGAATTACAGAACTATAATTCGCGTACTCCGTGGCTAAATGTAATTAAATCTTGCTATTTCGCTTCTTTAGTCCATCCTGACTGGCGTTCTCCAGCAGTAAAATTACGCATCCTTCTCATCTTCGAATGTCCTTCAGTCCCTTCAGCACTCATACTGCAGCAAACAACAGTGCACGGTGAGGAGATGTATGGTTTAGGTAATGTCGATAATAGAAGTACTGGGAAGAAGGAGTAATTCAAAGTCCCGCGACAATTTCACATGGCGGTTTAATAAGTATTAATGCACATGTCATCTTATTTCAACCTTATGCTAAGTATTCATCGTTATTCCCTGAAAAACAAACACTCTTGTTTGCACATCCCGGTAGGAAGAGTACAGCCGTTGAGTTCGATCGAACACTTTAGTGCCGTTCTTCTACTATGTTTGTTTTGCTGGGAAAAGCACATGGGCGGGGTCGGAGTCGGGGTCATTTGTTGTCTTAACTCTGAAGTTTCTATTCCTTATATCGTGTGGACCAGCTATCAACGCTAATTTATGCTGTGAATGACAGAACGCTTTGAGAATCCCGAATAAGTCTGCCGCTTATTAGCTTTAGTTTTTGCTGTATGGAATTTTAATTCATTCTGACTGTGATCTGCCGATGTTCGTTCCCTACAACTGCCACAGCGTAAATGCAAATTTATGGATAAGGGTAAACAAATATTGGTGTTTTCGGAGTGACCGTAACGAATTCGATGCTGAACATACAGCTTGTCTAGCAAGAACATTAGTATTAGTTGCTAACAAACGATTATGGACTTGCAGACACAAGTAGAATCAGCAAAACACAAAAAGAATACTCAAGCTGAAAGCAGTTCTTCAATGACAACAGCCTACGTTTTGCAACAGGCTCATGAAGTGAAGACGAACTTTGGTCTTTCATTGTGGCGAAGCAGCACAACAGTTACAAAGCAACGGACTGCACCAGCGGTCAAATGAACTTTTTCCAGGGCCAGGCTCAGTCCGGAAACTTTCAAGTGCGCACACAGAAACCGAGACAATTTAGAGATGAAGTTGCGTATGAGAATCTATGAAAGGTATCTCTTTTTCTTTTTTAAGTGCTGCTGATGCAAGTGACCATTTCGCTTGAAAGATATTTCCAATACGGATTCAATACTCTGTGTGTAAAAAAGATGGACCGCAAACTAAAGTAACAGACACCAAATGAAAGAAGTGAAACACCACACACCATGGCAGAATATCTTTATGGGACACTTAAAGGGACTGATACTGTTGGAAAGTGCATGACATTTCCTGGTAATAATTGTAAAATACTGTTGACGAGCGTAGCATGCCTCCTCACGCATAGTGCCTTTGCTAAGTTGAAGAATTCAACAAAGACATCTAAACTGGTCAGAGTTCTGCAGTTCATATCTTAAATCATTCTTTGCAACGTGGGATGGAATATTTATGTCTGATATTCAGTCCACAATCTAGACAGTTTGTAACTGCTAGTACCTATCTGCACACACTGGAAGAACTGAATCGCTGAAGACTATTGTAGTTTCTTGGACACTGAATATAAACAATGTTGCATCACTGTGAGATAAGATGTCTGTTGTTTTGTCCAACACGAACAATTGCCACAAATGTCTCCAGCACTGACGTCTTCTTTCCTCTCTCAACCAAGAACTGCTGTTGTAATTAGAAGATTTTAAAACTAGTTTCAATAATATATGTTCGTGGCACATTCACTCTTTCAAGAGCATTTTTCACGTAAACGCAGGGGTACGGCAGAGGAAAGGAACATCTATAATTGAAATGCATTCAGTTCTCGCCCTGTACAAACATCAAATGTAAACGGACTGCGTCAACAATAGAATGTCAAAGATGATTGAAGATGGCTGTGCAACGGAGCGAAATAGTTGTGTCAGCACACTGAAGAACTTTAAACTCCAAGTTTAGAGTAATTAAATATGCGGATGAAACAATATGATGATTCGTGGGCTTGTCATTTTTTAAGTGGTGAAACATCGTGGGTGATTTTCAGCATGCGCTTCAGTGTGTAATCTCAAAACGTCTTTGTATTCAAGACAAAAAGTGCTTTGTTGATTTTATCACCTTCCAAAGTATGTAAAAGGCAATGAAAAAAATGCAGAGTTCTCCTCTCTCTTATCCTAAGAAAAAATGGACAGTAGATAGTAGTAATACACTAGCGCTGCCAACCACCCTGAACTACTAAAGTTGGCGCCATCATTTTGCCATTCTTGCATGTAATGTGAATGAGGATCAGCCAGTTTCTTTTTCTAATGCAAAGTCAATGGATAAAAGACAGTACAAGACAGTCTGCAGAATCAAAAACAGGAATTCCAACTGTCTAATTTAGTTGCAAGAATGTATTCTGTGAACAGTTTTATAACCATACCAGTGGTATTCCTCCAACATGAATTCCAGCTGTCAAGTTTAGTTGCAAGAATGTATCCTGTAAACAATTTTATACCCATGCCGGTGGTATTCCTGCACTTTAGAAGAAAATCGTTTCAGCTGAAAAATACTTGTTGCAGAAATCACATTCAACAAAATGTTATGTGAAGAGTGTCCTACATGCAGAATTATCAGGTGTATTTTAAAGCAAATAACCAATTAATGAAATATGTTTTCTCTTTTGACGAGAAAAATGTCAACCTGGTCTCCAGTGCTGTTATTTTTGTTCCACCATCTGGTTTTTAGACAAGAGGTCCTCAACTCTTCATATATGTGTGTGTGCGTGTGTATTTACGTCCCTTGCTTCCAAATTTATTATACATTCGTAACTTGATATAAAGTAGTAAAAGTTATTTTGACGTTTTGCTGACCGTGCATCTCAGTTTATTTATCTCAGTATTTAACCAACTTGATGCACAAAATTTGTTTCACAATAAAACTTATTGTGAAACAAATTTTGTGCATCAAGTTGGTTAAATACTGACATAAAAAGTAAAAGTTGTGTTTATTTATTAAACAAGTTTTTTTATTTTATCTCTTTCCACTCAAAGTCTAGGAGTGTGACGCATTACAGCCGAATTCTATGTGATTACTTCATATTCTGCAACACAAATAGGAGCTTAATTCCATGATATGTTCAAATAAATATTTGTATGGAAATTAAATTGTACCAATCTCTAGGCCAGTAGTTACAAATATTCGCTGAGCCACAGACAATACGAAAAGAATTAAATCCGTATCGATTTCCAAGCCAAGTTATGTTATGCAGCGTATATTTTTTTCCAGAGCGTGAAAATAAAAAAAAAGCATAAATATTAATTCAAGAAATGTTGAAATTCGTAGTTTCATTTTTAGTTTCGTTATCTTCTGGGCAATATAAGGAGAAACTACGTATCTACGATCCATTGGCACCAACATGTCAGACTAGACAGTCGTGAGAACTTCGCACCTTGTATGCACATAGAATTGTTTGTAAATATTTATATTTTTAATTTATTGACCAACAAACTATCGCGCAAAGCACGGGTTGCTCACCACTGGTCTGCAACAGAAATAACCTCTAGCCGTAATCCATATGATCCGAAAGACAAATTAAATTACACGAGCGTTTGAGCTCGTCAGTTCCTGAAGTTCTCTTGGGAAACGACGTGCAATCTCCGGTTCTTCCTTCGCCGTCTCGAGTACGCGGCTCTTGTCAGCAGTGTGAAGTGTTGTGTCACATGACGCCATCTTCACATTTCAGCTCCTCCACCAGCGTGTATTTTCTATCGTTTATATCCTCTGTGGACCGAATCCACCATACATTCTGTTCGTACCGGACAGTCTCATAAACAAACCTGTAAGACTGCATCTAATTTTAGGGCGTAACCGAAGGACAAGCATGTCGACATTTTCTATAGTAGAAAGTTTTGTTTAAGCTGCTGTCCTTTCTAACAAACAATTTTTACCTTTCTTTTACACTTCCAAGTTAACAAAAAATATGTTAGTCTTGATAAATCAGGTAGTGGCTTCAGCAAGGCTTAAGGTATTTAAGATGAACACTGGGTTAGGAATAAAATTTTAAAAATAAATTCCAAGAATAAAGTACGAATCTTAAAAGGCACGAACACAATACAGACATTTGTAGTGGGATCCACGTGTTGCTTCTCGTATAATATTGAAAGGTTTTTAACTCCGTAACTCTAAAGTACATTGAAGTTCTAAGTCACAGATGCGGCTCCAACTGATGAAGGAATATGTAAGAACATGTTGGCTCGTAGGAGAATCAGCGGAAGTGCGAATGACAACAAGAAATCGAAATAAGTTGCCCTGGACACGAATCCAAACCCTAACGGTAGAATATGACGTCTAAGACACACAATCCTGACTTCGAAATGCCGCACATCTTCAATCATTCAAACTCTTCGGCTCACCGCATATTATCGGTTAGCGAAAACAGAGCATGAGTCAAAATCACTACTCATAGCGTAGAAGATGAGTCTCTGTACATCAACAGAAGCACATTTCTTATACTTAAGTTGCAATAAGTGGTGTTGCAACATAAGTAAGTGTAATTAAATTTTTATAGAATGAGTCGGTTGGTGGGCCGGGATAGCGTTTTCGGTATGGCGACTCGCTACGGGTTGGACGGTCCGGGGATCAAATCGTGGTGTAGGCGAAATTTTCCGCACCAATCCAAACCGGCCCTGGGGCCCACCCAGCCACCTATACAATGAGAACCGCGTCATTCCCGAGGCTAAAATGGCCGTGGCGTTAACCACCCACCGCATCTAGCGCCGAAGCTAACAACAAGGTAGAGCTATACCCTTGAAGCCTTCATGGCTTCTTAGAGGGCAAATTGTTACTTTACTCTTTTTTCTTGTGATTTATGGTGGTCACACAATGTTGTTAGGGTAGTGAGTACAGTGGTTCGTGCATGGCTTTAACCACCAACCTACATCTAGCACCGAGTTTAAAGAAAGAGTAGAGATGCTCCCCCTTTGAGCAGTCACGGCCTGTTCTAGGGTGAGCTTTACCTTTTAAAGAGGCGGATGCAACATTAACACAAAGCTGCAACCTGAAAGATTTCCGTTTGATAACATTATAATGCCGTGTATCATGAATACAACATGCATAGGTACTTCACATTAACCCTGTATAAGGAGCTCTTAAGCCTACAAAGGGAAGGTAGCACTGACGCAAGGGGCATTCAGCACACGGCACGGGACCACGACAGAATGGAAAGGTGGCGCGTACAGATAACAGGTGGCAGACTGAACACGGGAAAAACCAAATGAAAAATCGTTTATTCGTCTGTTTTCCTTGCGGGAGACCGCTGTCGCTAAGGACACGAGAGCTGTCGCTTCTCCGTCTTTTAACCAGCAAACAATAAATGTCACACGCCAGCTGGGTTGTCATCGACGTGAATATTTAATCGATTATAACAGGCACCAGTATCGTCAGGGAATTACAACCTCTTCAGCAGAAGGGGTCATCTTCAGGTCTGCACCCGAACACAAAATAAGGGACTGCGAGTATGAAGTCATATCTGCACAGGATGACATGGGACAATGTCCAACAAAAGTTCTGGACGCATTTCTTCCGAAGTTGGTATGAGTGGTCTCAAGTGAAAGTCGTTGTAATGAGATCCGCGATATTCTGGGATTTTACGCGGCCTAGAATGGCAGCTTCTTGTCGAAGTTTTGTGACAATCCATCGGTCCCATCTTCAAGGGTCAAGCCAGTCCTAAAACGTCGGTACAGAGCTACCAACCTGCGCCGATTTACATCCCACAACAATGAAGACGTCGAGCGATGATTATTTTGAAAATCACACGAAAAAAATACACTGTGTGATAAAAATCTGGGGTTTATTCATGTTGCAGCGGGTGGTACGTATAGTTTCCGCGAAGTTTTGGTAGGTCAAAAATTTAAAGAATAAGATGCACCAATTAATAAATAAACCCTACATGCAACAAACAACCACCGACCTGTTTGTGAAACACCCTGTCTCTGTCATTTCCGTTACGGTAACAAACAAAAAATACGACTGTTGACTAATTTCAATAAATAACAATGGATTCTGCAGCAGTTTCCAGTGAATATGCGAATACAAGGCTACCTCACAGACTCGATCAATCCCGGATATAACAATCAGTCATTTTTTTCAGAAGGCACTTGCAAGGAACAAGAACGCATGGCATTCGATGGGATTCAGGTACAAACACGGTACATGCAGTAACATATGAACTGATGTCGTGTTCCTGTGAGAAGTCAACATAAAAATCAACGCAGGTTTTAAAAGTCGGGACGAAGCACTTCACAAACATAGTGTTCTCTAAGTGGAAAAGATTGTTGTTTGTTTTTGGCGCGAACCCCCCCCTCCCCGGTGGGCAAGGCCTCCTCATTTTCACGAAGTTTCCAGATCACATACAACGACGCACCACAGTCGGTAAGACTCCTCAGAACGAGTGATCAGCTCGTCGCAGAGACCTCTACCTGACAACACACAAGACTCACAACAGACAAACATCCATGCCCCGGTGGGATTCGAACCCACAATCTCAGCAGGCGAGCGGCCGCAGACCTATACCTAAGACCGCGCGGCTACTGCGATCGGCCGAGTAGATCTTGCCATCGAGATATTACAAGCACGCAACCATTAACGTGAGTATGAACTTCAATCCACCAAAATTCTGTATCATTTCATATTTCCTACATAAGAGGCCTATACGAAGCCTATCTAATTACTGTTATTATACCAACACCGCTATTCTCAGTGACAAGAAACGCGGCCTAATGAGCTTGAGAGAGTCCTGGGAAACGTGCGTCCTCAACACAGACCACAGAATGCCTCACGACTGCGACCGGTGTCAACATCTCATCCAAATGCATCCCTTGTACTCAAGCAGCGTTCAGTGTGGTTGCTTTCCTTTATAAGCCTAATTATGTCGGAGTGTTGAACATCTGCTACGCTGTGGTGTATAAAGCGGATAGCGCAAGGAAAAGTGTGGGTGCTATTGGCAATTAATGAAGGTAAGAGACATTTCCAGGTGATAGATGACATCGCGTACAGTAGGCACTAAGTGATAACCACGAATGTCCGAGGTTTTCTCACAGACGTGCAGTAGTGCAGAATACCACATGCTTTGAGTATGCGCTTGGATTTGCGCAAATTTAAAGGAAAAGACCTTAGCCATATACGAGCCACAATCAGTGCTAATTTTACAACAAATTTACTTATTTAATATTACATGACGTGACAAATAAAATATACGTAATATATACAATACACAGGGTGCAGCGAAACTCACTGGACATTCGACGTTTAAAACATGTTACCTCTAGTGGAAAGTGACTTCTGCGCTACCCTGTGTGTTACGTATATTCCATACACTTTAATATTCCAGTTTTACACAAACAGATCGCACTGCAGTGGATACCAGGACACTGCCAAATTACAGGGAACGAACAAGCCGACGTACTGGCCAAAAAGGGCAACTAAATTACACAAACACATATCAGAGAAACATCCTACCACTCTATTAAACTACATTTAAAGCAGGCGTTCCGAAGCATATACAGACACGAATTAGAGACAAGACTATTCCATAAACCGTGGGCGCAAGAAATATCCAAGGTAACAGACTGGCCTAGAAGAAGGGCAGTTGCAGAGTTCCGACTGTGGGTTGGGCATGATTGCTTGGGTGCGCATCTTCACCGCATTGGAATCCGCCCTGACCCCTACTGCACGCTATGCAGCCTCCACGAACCCATGGATAGAAACCACCTAGGACAATGTACCGCATTATCTAATAAAACGGAATGTGAGCGATACTGGGAGGTCAGGACAAAAATGATGGAAAATTTACTTTGTTATTTTATTATTACTATCTTTTTTGTGACTACCCCTTAGCATTAGGACTTTATATTTACCCTGAATGTTTCCTTTTTTTCGTGTTTTTTTTGTTTTTTTTAAGTGTAATTCTTTTTTCTTTTTTTATTGGTCGCATAGGTCAATGATAAACACTCAATGTACCTGCCATTAGTAAAATATTCCAGTTTTTAATTTTGCTTTGTGTTGGGCCTGAGTCGAAAGCTACGCTTTACCCACACTCGTTACAGCTGTTCCTAAACTTGTAATGTTATTACATTCATTCAGTTTCCACTGCTGGTTTTATCCCACTTCTGCTTACTATTTTCATAAAAAGTATTAAGGGAATGAATTTTTTTTTAAAATTCCGCACGACGCCTTCCTGCAGTATAGGAGTTGGTGCGCCGTGTCGATCAGTTCATCTCCCAGCGGAGGACTCCACTTAGGTGTGCAGGAAATTGTTTTCCCGAGAACAAGGAAGAACAAGAAACTGAGTAACATCACATGATTGTATATAAATAAGGCAGATGTCTCACCAGACCACAGACCATCTCCTTGCACCAGAAGCAATGAGTCTCCTGCAGGTGGTCAAGATCCTCCTAAAGCAGAATCTTCATGGGACACTGTCCAAGATACGCATAAGGTTTTGGAGGCTATTTTACCTTAGATCTTTAGGTTAGAAACTGAAATCACTTGCGCAGTATTCAGCTGGGGTTGCACGTAAGAGTAATGCTCTCGACAGTCATTCTCAATTACTCTCGACAGCCATTCTCAGTTACTCTCGACAGTCATTCTCAGTTACTCTCAATAGTCATTCTCAGACACTTTCGACAGCCATTCTCAATTACTCTCAATATTCATTCCCAATTACTCTCGACAGCCATTCTCAGTTACTCTCGACAGTAATTCTCAGTTACTCTCGATAGTCATTCTCAGTTACTCTCGACAGCATTTCTCAGTTACTTTCAACAGTCACTCTCACGTACTCTCGACAGTCATTATCACTTATTCTCGACAGTAATTCTCAGTTACCCTGGAAAGTCATTCTCAGTTACTCTCGATAGTCATTCTCAGCTACTCTCGACAGTCATTCTCAACTACTCTCTAAAATGATTCTCAGTTATTCTCGACATTAATTCAGTTATTCTGGAAAGTCATTATCAGTTACTCTCGATAGTCATCCTCCGTTACTCTCAACAGTCATTCTCAGTTACTCTTGTAGTCACTCTTTGTTACTCTCGACAATCATTCTCACGCACTCTCGACAATCATTCTCACTTACTCTCGACAGTCATTCTCAGTCACTCTCTAAAATAATTCTCATATACTGTCGACAGTAATTCTCAGTTACTCTCGATAGTCATTATCAGTTACTCTCGACAGCATTTCTCAGTTACTTTCAACAGTCATTCTCACTTACTCTCGACAGTCAATCTCAGTCACTCTCTAAAATAATTCTCTGTTACTCTCGACAGTAATTCTCAGTTAACCTGGAAAGTCATTCTCAGTTACTCTCGATAGTCATCCTCCGTTACTCTCAACAGTCATTCTCTGTTACTCTTCACAGTCACTCTCAGTTACTCTCGACAATCATTCTCACGTACTCTCGACAGTCATTCTCACTTATTCTCGACAGTCATTCTCAGTCACTCTATAAATTAATTCTCATTTACTCCCGACAGTCATTCTCAGTTACTCGCGATATTTATTCTCAGTTACTCTCGACAGTCATTCTCAGTTACTCTCGAGAGTAAATCTCAGTTACTCTCGACAGGTTGTTTCTCACCTGCAAGCGCCTGGGACAGAAGGCGCCAAAGTCATGTTAACCTCATGAATAACTGTCTCAACGTAATCATCTCAACGCCTCCTCTCAGAGGCACTAATAAAAAGACCAAAAAAGTCGGTTTCGTTGTTCGTAGCTTGACAGCAAATGCATACACAGCCCAGCCAACTCGGAATATTTGGACAGATACGGAGACAATATAGTTAATACGTCCCTCCTCTAGTACGCCCAAAGGTTGTAAATACCACACTCATTTTTATTTAGACAGTACACGTTATGTGGCCCAAGAGCTGCATAATGCGTCAAGGATCACCGAAGAACTTAAATGAGTGAAGATGTACAGGAATTCAGATGACTGCTGGGCATAATCAAGTCTCAGTTCCCCTACGAGCTACCGCTGTGCTTCTACTTTCAACCCAGTCTTAAATCAAAATTTTTTTCTGGCGTTCCTTACGAACTACAACAATGCCTTGATGCAGACCACGTCCGTCCGTACGCCTAACTAGTGTCAGCGACTGAACCGTTTGGCAGTATTTCGTTACATTCTGTAAAGAGGTGATTTACAGAAAGTTGTCCATGAAGGTAAAATTCGTGAAAATAGACTCAGTGACATTCGTACTTTACTTAAGGGAGTCAGTGAGTTTCTCCCTGCTCTTTCCATATTTACTTACTGATTTCGGTGAAATTCGGTACAGGAAATATCCAACTACTACCGTCCAAATATTGAGTACTTCTCATGATAACCGGCACAGGGAACACCATTCTTTAATTCCGGGCGCAAATGGAATTTTACTAAACTTTCTATATTTTTGTCAACTCTCGACAAAATGCAGTATATATGTCCATTAAAAAAAGTGTTGAGTGACAGAGTTTCGTGAAAATCGGCGCATGCTTTACTCAGAGGCGTAAATCAAATTTTATCGGAAATTTCCATATTTATTGTCCGATTTGGGGTGAAATTCAGTCTGTAAATAATGCCTTTCAATATTTGTGTTTGTCGTGAAAACTAGCCAAGGAAGGCCGTATTTTCTTATGGCAGTAAAAAAGATATTACAACTAAGCGTGTAACGAAAAACCATATGGTATTTTGAAACAACAACTTGGTAAAGTCTGCGTACTACAGCGCAATGTATATCATTCAAACTGTTCTTTCTTATTAACAACCAAGCGGAATGCACGACAGCCCAGAATGTTTCTTCCTGAAGACCAGCCAAGTCTGGAATATGACCGGACATTTCTGAACTCTCACCTCAGTTCTCTCACGCGTGTTCAGAGACACTGATTTGGCCATCGCTATGTTCGCCTACCATAACTTTCCCTCACAACTACTAGAAGTTTGCTTGCAGGTCGAAGAGAAAGTTTCGTATTGTGAGATCTGTCGCGTGTCCGATGCTGTCTCGAACACTCATAGACATTCAGCTCGCCAGTAGTTACTCTCACGTCTTACAATCGTTGCTGAATACTCTTGACTAGGTTCGCGACAGTCTGCTATCATACCTACACCCAGACGTAGATCTTATTATGTTCCACCTTTGTCTTTTCGCGTCCGCACACACTTCTACTATCGTCAGATATATCGAATTGCTAAATGATGATGTGTTTGATAGCCTTGTCCACAAATTGGAAACAGTCTTTGGCCTGAAACGGAAAAGGAGAATTGGGTTGTGGGGTGTTCGAACGCCGTATGAAAGTGGCAAAGAAGACTTCCAACAAGATACACCTCGAGGATAACGGTGGAGGAAGAAGCCTTACATCATGGGAGAACATAGTCAGGAGTCAAACGGTTGGCAGTGAATGGTATAGGCTGTAGATGCTAAACGGAGTCATTATGTTCCACCCACAAACGACAGAAAAGGTGATGGCGATGACCTTGCCAACATTTAGCCAACCATTTAGAGCACGGTGCCTAATATTTCCCAAATGTTTTAAAACAAAACCTTGCATTCCACACGCGGTATGTGGTTCGGATAAAAATTGCAACAATCGCTGAAGATTTTCCTAACAGCATTAAAGACTGGTCTTTAAAATGAAGAAGCACTGTGTTTTCCATGACACAGGAACCGAAATATTGATATCACTTACATAAATGAGTTTCAGGATTACAGCAAAAACAGTACTCAAACCTGTGACGTGGACCAATTTGGAATCTTAACAGGATCCACTGGCGTAATATTGCAGGATGACAGCGAACTACCCATTTCGTAAAAAGAGATAAATTATTAAAAACTTGAGCGACTGGCACTTCACAAGAATAAGTCTACTACGCGGAATGAACGTACTGCATGCAGGAAATACTTCAATTACACATTCTATATAATACTGTGTCAATTAGATCTAAGGTTTTCAAGAGGTTCACCAATAAGATTCTCCCTTGGGTTATGACACGTACTCTGGTCGGTGGGTATCGTTTTGGAAGACATTGCTGCGTCTAGTTTTAAGGTTGAAGTGACGAGGGTAAGCATGCAGCTTCTGCCTCTCGTGGCTTTTACTAATTACATCTCCTGTCGTCTTACCAACTTACAGCGTTCAGGAATTTGCGCCTACAAAATTCACCAAGCGACTCCTCAAAGAACATATGGACAAGAATGTCCCTTGCAAAATTTTTTACCAAACCACATTTTATGCAGAAAACGCGATCAATGGGGCAAATATGCGGCGTTGCCACACCGAGTTAAGCAATAAACAAAACATCGCCAACAACGGCATTATCAGCGAACATGACGCGTCTATCATTCGACAGCGTTAATTTCACTGCTTGTCAAGGAATCTTATGGTGACTTACACAGGGGCGAACTCACGACAATTCCGTGAAAGCAGGCTAACAGAAATTTTGATTTATGGGGGGCCATGGGAGGGAAACCCGTATCTTACACTGATGCCTTCCACCCTAAAAAATAAGAGGAAGACGGAGGAGAAAGAGGAGACAGGCTTCTCCAAAGCACTGGCACCTGCGTGCAAGACGACATGGTGTCACGGTCTTGGCGGCCATAATCCGAAAACGCACTACTTTAAAAACCAGAAAACTTGTATGAGCTAGCGATATGCAAGATGAATAAGACGTGGTCGTGGTTTGCCTGGAAGCTCTGTCGGCATGGACAGAGAAACGCCTAGGCACAATCGCGCTGACGACAGGTGACAGCAGAATATTTGTGCACAGCAATACACAGCCGGCGGTTCGGCTCTTGTTACTCCACTTTTTGTTTTTTATTTTATGGTAATGTTAGTAACAGACTACATAGCACGTCGATCGGAAGAACTTAAATAGATTTGGAAGAAAACGGTCGTAGCCTTGCCGGGTTTTTGCGGGGTAAGACCCGCATTCGCCTAAAAACCGCATAAAGCCCGAGATGATTCGGCTGAGCTTTCAACAGGCATATTTCCAATATAAGTTACCTCTAAATAGACCGCTCAGAACTTGTATCCGCGCGCATCAGTTTTTTTTTTCTAATATCGTCTTTCGGAACACTTACACAGGGCTCTAGTGAACGTTGCAGGTAATAATGAGGCAGAAATGTAGCGAAGTGAGTGTACAGGGAGGGCTGCGTCGGCCCTATTGTTGCATTTTCACGTGACGTTAGCAAACATTAATTCAGACAAAATTGTAACTTTATATAATACATACAGGATGAAGAAAGAGACGAAACTTGTAAAAAATAACGAGAGAAACGTGAT
>Ga0123353_10006870_pt1 | contig 15277 bp, 9 predicted proteins | sample TergutLab28metaG_3_FD_92763 | JGI IMG/M metagenome (GOLD analysis project Ga0123353, IMG submission 92763) | Labiotermes labralis P3 segment gut microbial communities from Petit-Saut dam, French Guiana - Lab288 P3 | ecosystem: Host-associated > Arthropoda: Insects > Digestive system > Gut ... | reverse complement strand
TTTCTTGAAATCCGACATAAATGCTATTATCGAAATGGTCTTCAGATACCGATGATGTTTGATGGATGTTACAGTAGTGGCAGACAACCGACAAGGAGTTGTTTTCCAGGTTGGTGTGGAGGCGTAATGTTTACATAGCACAACTGCAAGGGATGAATTATTGTACGTCATTTAAAGGATCCACATAAATGGGGAGTTTTCAGTGAAATGTATCCCTTTTTGGACTTAACGGCGCGTAAGTGTAAGGTTTCGTGACAGACATTCATTAGGTAACTGAGAAACTTAAGTAGCTTACGCCAGGACTTTAATAATTTGCAAGGTTGGGGGGTTGGGGGACTGAAATTAGAAAAAAAGTTCCCATTGAGTGGCAGATATAGAACTGCTCCAAGCCAATTATTATTGATATTAAAAATTGCATTTGTCGGCCGTGATCACTACATACATATTTGTTTCAACAAAAATCTTGCAGTTACGTTTCAGGGTGGCGGCTTGTTTTCCGAAATTACTTCCCGCAGGAAGACTGAATATTCACCGTCATAGTATTTAAACACTTAATGCAAGCTACGATATAAGACAGTTAATACATTCTGTTCCGTAGGTCTAGTCTTGTGGAGTCACGAAAGGCAGACAGACTGATAACGGACCTAACCTTTACGGAAAGTGTGAAAGCCAGTCTGGAACAAATATTTTTCGTCCATAAACACCGAATGTAATTTATCACATTATTTAAAGGCAAGCGCAGCTTGTTATATCGACTATGAAAAATCTCGTGCTTTAAAAGGGGAGACGCCTTTGTTGAAATGCACGTAATGCATTCAAGGTACCCAGAAATTTTCCAAATCGTATCAGCTTAATGGACATCAGATAACATAAATCAGGGAATGGGTTTGAATAACTTGCATCACCCGTGTGTGTGTGTGTGTGTATATATATATTTCTTGAATGTGAATATTTGTGTGTGTGTGTGTGGGGGGGAGGGGGGTGATTTAAGAAGAAATGGCATCGTGTCCTGTGTTTAGAAATAGGAAATGTTTAATCACAAAATAAAAAAAAATTAGGAGCCGTCATGAACGTAGTGTAGTTAGGCAAAGTACACAAAGTTAGCAGACAGATTTGTAATCATACAGTGCACCAAATCGTCCATGCCATCTGCCGTGAGGCCTGGAAGATTTCAGGGTGTAGTATGTATATAGTAGCCGGGTTTATGTAGTTCTTTGGTGCAGAAGAAATTGCTGACGTTTAGAGGTCCATATTTTTCCTTCGAAACGTCTGGGGCCGCATAAAATAATGTACGGCATTAGGGTGGAAATAGTTCTGCACTTAACGTGGGTCCTGCTTATAGTCTACACGAAAGCGGTATGAAGTGTATTTAGGTGTGGATATCTGTTAAATCGCTTCAACAGCTGCTTTTTGGACGAAACCCAAATGCAACGACACGTTTGTCTTGAAGTTTTGAACGAAAGAACTGGTGAATATTTCACGTTATGTCGATGCAAACTGCGCCACTACCTCCACCGCCATGTATGATTTTAACATTAAGAAGACAAAAGTCCAGATTATGTCACATCTGAGTCCGAGATAGCTTACTTTAAGGGAGAAGTGGCACCTTGCATGACACTCTGTTAATGCCTCGACATTACAAATAAGGAGTTCAAAGTAGAAATCACAAAGCTGCTTTCCAATTACAGAGGTTTCTAGTCCAGATTATATTTTATTATATCTTTGCATACAGCATATAAATAATTATGCGTAAGCTAAGTTTGGTGCATGTGATCCCAACGTTTCACACTGTCAACAACTTTGTGACTGCTATTTTATAAACAGCGTTTTATACTCACTGTAGTGTTGTGTTATGATCGATTTATTTATCAAAATTCTCTTGTGTAGCTGCAGAGGTTCATCAGTTGTGATTACCACGCGAAAGGCATTAGCTGACTAGCCTAAGGAAGAACATTGAAAATTTTTGTCAATGTATGTAACTCCTGTACAGACCTAGAAACGTGATAAAATTTTCGATAAAAGTAGGACATTTTATATTGAGTGTTAAATCAAAAACCCTTTTCACAGTGTCCGTCACAAGTAGGCTGCTGTTCATGATGTACTCTTTTCGACGTCTGTACCGGTGTCATCTTCAACGCCGACCACTCTAACGTAGGTTGTGTTTATTTTTTGTTCCGTATTCTTTAAAACTGGTTTGTTTTGCTGTTTTAGTACTTAGTATGTGTTTGTACATTGTGTTTTATTTGCGTTGTTACACGTATCTATGCTACTGTTGTCATTTGCCGTTGTGTTTTTCTTGTGTTCGTCACGTGACGTCCTTTTTTCGGATCGTATTACTTGGTGCGTGCATGGCTAAGTTATCCTGTGCAGAAGGCAACCCTTTGTGTTGTGATGTTTGTTGGATTGCTGCAGCACAGGCATTGCGTCTCTAGCATGTGTTCTGTTGTCAACTGTGATATTTTGCACGCTTCAGCATCTCACCCCTTCATTTTTTGTAAAATATAAATAATGGATAGTTTACGAACGGGAGAGGGCAACAGGAACTGCAGGCGCGGTATCTATCCTGCGGATTCATCAAAGTCCACAGAGAGAAACGAGCGTAGCAGTGATACTGTGCGTGCCATCTGAAGCACTTTCCTAGAACTGATTACATTTTGGGAATTACATCACCGATATTCTTGTCCTATTAGGTAAGTGCGAATAAATTCACCGTAAGTGGGATATGCATATGAAATGGTGAGAAAATCACCTAACGGGTTAGGTTTTGGCATTACATTCTTGACTGTGCATCGTTCAGATCTACGTTGTCAGTTTTGCCAGCTGGTTTTTATTTAGCGCTTTTCACCTCTGTATAACTCCCATTGTGTCATTTTATGAAAAATATGCCACCCTCCATAATATTCGCATTCATTGTTTCATTTTTAGGCGTGTTCGCGAAATTGCGAAAAGCGACTATTACCTTCGCCATGTCTGTCCGTCTGTCCTTTCACATGCAACAACTCGACTCCCGCTGGACGGGTTTTTATGAGATTTGATTTTTCGAAAATTTGCAGCGAAGATTCACGTTTCATTAAATTGGACAAGAATAAAGAATACTTTACATGAAGACCAATATATATTTTTATCATATCTCGCTCATTTCTTCTTAGAATGAGAAATGTTTCATACAGAAGTTGTAGAGAAAATCAAAACACACATTTTGTGTTCAGAACGTTTTCCCCCGAAAATCGTTCCGTTTATGAGAAAATATGGAAAAATATTTTAGAGTGGGGCAGGCCACAGATGGCAATATGGCTCATGCGCATTGCATGCTGGATACCTAAGGCTACAAATACACACTTAGGCTGTGTAATACTTGTTGCTTTTCCACAGCAACAATGGTTGCAGGAACGCGTCTTAGTGTTACGTTATACGTATATTGCCTGTCTGTTTTTTTGTTTTTTTTTTTACATTCATGGAGGTTATTGGCTACTTGATGAAATTGTGAAATGGGTTGAAGTTATGCGGTTCTTAACTACTTTCTTTCGGCACCTCCTTTCAGAATTAAAAAATCTTCACTTTCCTTCTAGGGCACATCTTTGGCTTACGTTTTTAAGAGCTACAAAAACTGTTCATATGATAGTGTATGTTTAAAGGAGCTCTGTACCCATTTTCATCGCGACTGCCTGCATGCATGAGACCGAACACCGTGAAAACGCATAAAATGTAAGAAAATCAAATTACTGCATTAACGCTATTGTTTAATGGTTTAAAAGTGACTTCAGCCTTTAATGCTTCGCATCGTCCCCACATATATTGTTCATGCTCCTAATCCTGTGGCCCATCTCTCAGGTCAAGAACCTCTGGCTTTAAGGAGTTTTGCTTTAGACCTCTCGAATTACTTCTTTGGAGACATGTCGTCGAGCTGTAAACAGGGAGAAGTAAGTGCCCTTTTATCGGGGTCATTCAGTGACCACACGGAGAACACCCAAAGATGTTCTGCCTGTTGCGCCAGTAAAACGACATGGCAGCCACTGAACATCATCATGTAAATGGAATTTTGTGTGCTGTTTACATGCATATCGGGCATTTAGCTCGCATGCACATCGGATTTGCCCTAGAAAGCATAGTAGAGGCGCTTGTGAGACAGCGGTTTAACTGAATAAATGCAACTAACTTTTTTTTTGTAGAGTTTTCCTTGGAAGCCTGACAGCTGCTTAGCTGACTAAATAGGTCCTATTATCATGAAAGTCACGATTTGTTACAGATTTCACAACAACCTGTCGTTTTGGTGTTCCTAAGACACTCCAATGGCCTCTTTCGTGTAGGTTTCTCGACTAAAAGTTTGTATGCACTTCTCCTCCATGTGTGCTACATCCCTCTTCCCGTTTTATCCTCCAGGGTTTGATTACATTAGTGATTTTTGTTGGAAAATACAAATTATGACGCTTCTCATTATGTTAAGTTCTTCTTCCCTCTTACATCCTGTTCGTTAGGCCCAAATTGGCTCTGCTTTGGGGGGTGGGGGGGCGGACATGCAAATTGAACATTATATGCGCTTACGAACATGCATGGAACTTAATTTGAATAAAGATAGAAGGGAAGAAGCGTATTTTTCATCTGTAGGGGCGGAGACTCCTCGGGTAAGACGCTTATATTTCAAACAAAATGATGTAGTTTCCTCTGTGTACTGGGGTTTTATAATAAGAATGGCCTGAACCAAGTTCATAGTTCTGGCCATTACAGACAAGTGGAAATGTCATGGATTTAGGTGATATTTTAGGGGCGTCTTGAAATGGAGTTGAGTCTGTTTTAGGGGTCGCGAATTTTATCCCTCAACATATATCAACTCTGTATTACATCTAGGCCTGTATTCCCATGTTAGATGCACCCTTTCTGACGTTATTTATGTTATACTGAAAATTATAATAAAATGAAAACGTGCGGAAAGTAAGACAGTTGTGGATGCCTCTACAGTTAAAAGTTGCAACGAAGTTTTAAAAGTATTCGTGACGTATTTGTCTGAACTTAAATGTACTTAGAGGATGGCAGATCTAGCCTATTGACGCGTCGCATCTGACGCTGCATGGGATTGGCGGAGTAATTAACACGATGGAAAATCTGAGTGGTCAGTTGTTTGTTTTAATTCTGTAGGTACATTTGGAGACATATGAAGATAATGTGAGTGACAGAGTGAGTGTAACTCAGGTCTTCCTCACAATTATTCATCCAAATGTTAAAAAATTGATAACCATTATTATTATTATTACGCTTCAACGTACAAAGACGCGACAGTTTTTGCTTGAAGTAATAACACTAGCCTCACTGAAGCACCTTCTTTCTTAATGCATCAGCAAAAAATCCTGATTTCATCAGGGCCTGACAAAAAAGCGGTACGCGAGGTCCGCAAACTCATATTTACGAGGTTGTACATCAGATTTGCTAATTTTTTCAAATAATTTTTACTACTAAACCTTTTGGTGTCAAAATTATTTCTTATTGGCAAGCGATAATGCGTACTTGCGTATATTTGTAAAATACATCGAAAGAAATATGACATTTTTCAATTTTTCACTACGTTAAGTTCAAAACATCATAGTTCCTCGTCTCCAGAATCATTACAAATTGAACGTTTATGTGTTCTTGCGAGATGTATATCCTCTGTGCATCTTCATTTCATCTTATTCGTAGGTGACTCTGTGATATACCCTGTTTCTTTATATCTGCCTTGTTAGAAAGTCGTCGAATTGTTGCCAGACAGCCAAATTCCAATTGAAGATTTAGTATGTTGCGGGAACAGAATGTAATAAATGTGCAAGTTAAATTTTAACACCTACTCAAAGATATAAATTCCGATACAAGACACAGTTTATGGAACTGAACTAAAAGCGCAGGGATATAATGCTACGGTTTGAATTTCAAATCTTAAATTTGTATAGCAGTTAGACGGCAATTAGAATGTTATTACTCATTAAAACTGAACTGCATTTTTTTTGCTACTCGTAGTGTTGCTGTGGATTTACATTCCAGTCGACCTGAAACACAACGCACGTACGATTTTTAAATTCTATTAGTTGCAGTTAGGTTTATCATTATAGAGGCCTCTGTCACTTACGGTCACGTAATGGCTGCTTTCGATATATGGTGCCATCGAAACTATTTGTTTTGAAGCACTTCATTCGTTGTTCTGTCGTACATATCAAGTAACATTACCTTAGTGGAAGTACAGACACAGGAGGGCTTGTTGTGGAAAATTCGCATGGTTGTATACTGCCAAAGACTGGAAAATAAGGATGTAGATTCGTAGGAAAACGATAGATAATTGTAAGGAGTCGCGACATGAGTTGAACAGTGCAGTGAATAAATGAGGAAGAGAATACAAACAGAAGAAAAGTATGTAGAATTGTAGAGCAACGTGGAGGCAGAAGCATTGCTTGTTAAAATTTGTGTGTTCCTTTTCTGTTTCTGTCATATATGTCAGCATTTGTTAAATTACGACGAATGACATATTTAAAATCTAAATTTGTTTGCGATGCCAAGAGATGGCAGCCACTGTTGCTTTAGCCGCACTATAGACTTCGTTTTTGCTTACCCATATTTGGATGTCAGGTGCCACTTTTCTAAACTTATCGTCTGATGATGAAGTGTGTAAAGCGATTCATCATATGTTATGGTCCTTGAGGTCCTGCAGAAATAATAAACATTTCATTCTCAAATAAGAAGAGAAATAAATAATGGCTTCATCCCTTCTTCGGAGCACAGCTTAACATGACAAAGATCGATGGTATTCAAATTAGCTCTGGTCCATTGACGGAAGAATTTATTACATGGTGCTATAGTAGTTACATGACCTGCTACTGGATGAAGTGTCTCTGAAGGCAAATTCCTCTTAAATGGGCGTAGTAATCAGCTCCACGACAGTTTGGCTAATTTCATCATATCCGCAGACAATTGCTCCACATAACGTCAGGTTTATCGAACCATTTAAATAAGCCAGGACGAGGTATGGCTGATTGGTTAGCGATTTTTTTTTATTATTAAATTTAAACATAGAGGAGGGTGTCAGTTCTAGGATGTTATGACGCATCACTGGGCTTTTTTTTTCCGCGACGCTTCGAGACAGCGTAGCACTGCTATCTTCAACGGGTCGATCGAACCAAGAAGAACTGAAACCTGAAATAAGTAGCAAGTGAAATAATTGTGAATTTATTGTTTGTTGGACCGTGCATCATTGTGATAACTGAGGAAAAAAAACCAACTAGATACCACTTATGTTATTGTACTTCTTGTAGGCCAAACATGTTTCGGGCTCTACTGTGCCCATCATCAGGAGCTCACGACTATAATGTTGATGACCACATTGGTCGTTTCGGTCTTGGTTTGCAGTTAGGTTGGAGGTTAGGTGTGGTTAGGCTGGAATAATGTCCGGGCTGCAGGCTAAAGCACGATGATGGGCATAGTAGTGCCCGAAACATGTTGAGCCTATAAGAAGTACAGTAAAATAGTAAGTGGCATCTAGTTGGCTTTTATTCTTCAGTTATGAAATAATTGTGTTGCATATAGAATATACAAACATTGCTTATATTTTATATGTAGACAGCCTGATTTTTCAGTTATTATTACCGTTCGTATTATTATTGAACATTATGTCAACTGTTTTATGTAATGGTGAAGGGATTTTTGTGTAGGTAATCGCCGTAGATATAGAATTTATTTCCTTTCTTTTTTACCTGCACCTAAGTAAGTCCGTTATGTATGATACCCGATTTTAGGAATCATAAGTCAGGGCCATGTTATAATAAGAAAATTTAGAGACTTAGCCTATTTGTTCAGCACACTACCACGAAGCCTTCCACAAGGGGGAGAGGGGGGAGAAGGGTTCAATCGACTGCTGAAAGTAGCATGCACATGACTTACGGAATTAATGGAGCGAAAGTTAAAATATCCATAGAAATGAAAGATCGCTGTTCCATATGGAATGTCGAGTCAATTGATCTGTTCGGTTCACAGTCAAACGCATATTTCAGAAAAGACTTTGTCCTGAGGCCTGACACTCATGCGGCCCTGCGCCAAGCGCTGAAAATAAGATTTTGTGGGATTCTGGATACAAAGTTGTATGTGCAACAAACGCTGATGCGTTTTAAGCGTTGCAACTTTGAATTCGGTAGGTACGAATTTCGACTTGTGACAGCCGATATTCTAACCAGCTATTGTCTTTGGAATAGTAACTTCACAAATCTCTCTGTCATGTATACGCCTTCAGTTTTTCCTATATTAATTATCCTCATTTATGGTTTGCTGATTACCTCCTTTCTTGTCTTCGTAAAAAGAAAATGGACTTAAGGGATTACCATGATGTGTGTGTGTGTGTGTGAGGGAGAGAGAGAGTCACTTAAACTGAAAATTTGGCCAATTTTCATGAAACTTTATATGAATATTGTAGCAAATGAAGACGTCATGCTTTTAATTTCCCACAGAGAGTAAGAAAGACATGGCGGAAGCGCGAACTTACGAAGTGGTAGGTATAATTTCCATACTTACCTTAAGGCCCTGGAATGATGTTAGCTAATAGATCTTGGAAACATGTCGATTTTTGAAATAAGTGCTGTGTAGTAAAACAAGTTATAAAGATTTGGGTTAGTGGTAAGATTTACACCCCGGCCTTTCAACCCGTTCCCGGAACAAGAGCCACCGGTGCCCACTAAATAGAAGGCCGATGGACCTCAGAGCCGTTCTGGATATTTTAGAGAAGAAATGACCTTTGACTCTGCTGGGAATCGAGCCTGGGGTCATATGAATTCTGTATGGAATGTCTTGTGTATACTCTGGAAGCGTTCCTCCTCCATTCTGCTGTCCAAAGATACGAATGAATTTCTGTTCTCTGAAAACAGACACATTCCCCGAAAGGCCATATATCTCTGACATTTTCGGGTGATATCATTTTTTGATGGTCTGGTTTTTTGAAGTTTCGGGGAGTGTTCCAACTTTAAAGGCGAATCCACATCCAGTTTGATACAGTCCTCTCTCTTCAGTTGTTTACTCACTGAACTAGATTTCAGTGTTTTGCTTCACTCTTTCCGTTCTGCCGCTTACATCTTCCAGTTCCTTGCTTCGAGGTTAGTATCACTGGATTTGTAGGCCTCTGACGTCACAGTGATAAACTAAAGCGTTCCTTTGAAACCAAAAGAACGTCCACTGCTGTAACAGATGCAAGTTGGCAAAGACCCAATTGAACGTGACGTACAGGCCTAGGTCACTGTCGGCCTCCTTGCAGAGGTGATAGTGTTGACATGATAAAAGAAGGCACGGATGTAGTTAAGAAGTCATACTGAAATACCGACCCCTGTCTACAATATATAGTGGCAGCCGTTATATGTAGGATTGTTGTATTTAAGTTTGTTGTTTCCGCAGCGGTGAAGATAGCCTATTGTGGGTTACAACACCTATTCTGATAAGGCCAGCGGTTTGAGGGTTGTGCCTCACGTCAAGAAGGCTAGTATGTTCTAGTTCTTACATATTGTTTAGGGGAGAATTACTCCGTAAAGGTTTAATATGGTTAGATTTATCCCAGCCTATAGCACAATTTATAGCATATACAAGTTACTTCAACATGTTTCGGCTAACATATTAAATTATCTTCAGGGAGTACACACAAAGGTCATGTTAGTTAAAAGTATATAACACTGTTGAAGATTAAGGTGAAGTGTACCTTTCAGAATTAACAGTGTGTTCGTATGAGGTACAGTGATGTTTAATAACAGGACACAATTAGAATTAATTTGCATCCAGTCGATTTATTTTAAATATTAGTAGAAAGTAGGAAATAAAGAAGTTAAATTGAGTGTTAAATTAATTTAAAATTTTGTAATGTAAAACCACTGAAATATGAAATGAAAACGTACTCTTTATACAGCAAAGATGCGTATTCATCGGTCGAAGATGCTTGGACGCAAAATATTTTACTTTTCATGTCCTGTTATCTAACACATTCTTTTCTGTCTCATGAGAACATATTGTAATTAACCTTGAAATGTATATTTTGCCTTTTCGACAGTGTTATATATTTTTAACTAAACGTGACCATTGTGTGTGTACTCCATGAAGATGGCTGCGTGTGTTAGCTGAAACGTGTTGGAGTAAGTTGTGTATGTTGTAAACTGGCAATACTTTGGAATATACCTTATCTGTGTATTACTGGTTGCACGGAAAGTGTTTAGTGTTAAGTTTGTGTGGTTCTTAAATTGTTGGCTCTAGCACTGTTAAATTCAGGATCCATAACATGGAATTGTAACAAACAAACGTAACAGGACTTCTGCTGAAGCACAACATAATGCGCAAATTCCTGTGTTTGAAACAGCATCGATGATGACGTGAAATCTAATCGATGAAGGCAATGGACCAAGCATGATTATCAGCTGTTTGCTTACTGTTTTATTTGATGTTTTCCATCCCGAAGTGTTACAACATACAAAGAAATACAATACGTTAGTCAATAACACAACATTTATTTTATATACAATGGTATATGTGCCAGGGCGACATGTTTCGACTTAGTCGGTCATCCTCAGGCCCTCCAAACAACATCAGCTCCTCACGTCATTGACAAATAATAAACACGCCCTACAAAGTTCATATTCTGAAATCTATAAAGTAAAACGGTCTTTTATATACAGTTGTTTTAATATACTGCCTTTTTACCATACCACCTTGCTTGACAAAATTTTAAAACTAAAATAATTTTTATACTTTCTTTTATATACAATGATTTTAATGTACTAACATATCGGATAAGTCTCTAAGTTGAAACCGTCACACATCAAGTTCAGTTTATACAAGCTTACATACCCTTGCTTCTCTAACAGAAACTTGTAAGCATTTGGGATCCCACAACGCAGAAAAACTAAACAACTCTTGGATCTGTTTTCTTGGAGGGCCTGAGGATGACCGACTAGGTCGAAACATGTCGCCCTGACGTATATAACATTGTATATAAAATAAATGTTGTGTTATTGACTGACGTATAGTATTTGTTTGTTTACTGTTTTATGTCAATTAAGGGTACGCTTAGAGCAACATACTTTCAAATCTGCCTATGCGTGTGCTGGTGGGACAGCTTTGTTACTACACATATTCGTAGTTTTCCAAATCCCTCTCCGCCCCTTTATTCAACCTCTGCCACCTTTTATGCTAAGTACATATCTGTGTCAGTTCGCCCTGCCGCCATTTTCGAGATTTGTTAATGACGTTTCATGTACGTTTTCGTGATCCTTCACAATTTTCAGTCACTCATTTCGAAACTACCTCCAGTTGCTTGGATCCCAGTAGCTTGAATAATATTATTGTGATTCTCTTCAGTTCCAGATATCAGTTCCTTTCCACGCAACTTTTTCCCTCCGCTTGTAATGTTCTGCTTTGTCATTTTATTCCGTTCGGAAGTATCATAATCCTCGTATGATACTATTTATTTTATTTGCTTGCTGATGTCTTCTTTAACGACATTGAATTTACTTCTGTCTCTGTCTCTCGCTGTCCCTTAAGATTCGTTTTCATTTATCTTGTCAAGTTACATTTGCATATCCGCAGCGTATCTGTTCACTAACATGCTCTTCTCATCTTGGAATTGAACCGGAGTTATTAACATAACACATGATTGACTTTTAATGTTCGCTAAAGTGTGATACCATGAATTCTTAATGAATCGCGTAATTAGTGAGACTTCTCTGAGTAATTTAGATTAATAATGGCCACCATGACTTTACTGAGAGTAATGTCCTGAACTTGTCTTGATATAATTTAATTTTAACTGTTCCATACATTTCGAAGTTCTAGATTAAACTTACACTCTCTTAATAAATTCAAAATTCTCTAACTTTGCAGACATTATGGAATTCATATGGATAGCTATTAACGATCGAACTCCAAGTAGCTCATTATAATGTATAGGCGTATCACACCACAAATTTAAAGTTAATTTGACATAAGAGGTCAAAGCCATTTATACTCGCAGTCTATGCAGACTATATTCACGTTTGTTTTACCAATATTGTAACTGTCCTGAAGGATTACTTTAGTCCAAACACAACGTTTCGGTTGTTTTCTTTAGCGCCCACAGAATCATTTGGAATCGAATTATGGGAATTCCAAATTTATGTACGTCGGTATATAAGACTCAGTTTCAGATTGTCTTTTAATTCCCCTCCTTTTCTATTTAAATGCCTTACAATATCACTAATCGTTCATGCACGTTTGCAATTGCATTCGTGCCAGCTAAGGCTCCGCTTTTTTCCAACACCGGTATTAATTATTTACCACGTTGAAAAGTATTTGACACAAATTATTTGTCTGCTGTGTTGTACCGAACCAAAATACAACGAACCGTACACACAAGACAACTTATTAACAAGAGGAAGCGTAACATACAAGAAAAAACGAAGTAGACGGCAAAAACAATTCTGGCTCTTTAAGAACGTAAAATATGTTGAAAAAGTTAATGAGTAATGCAAAATTGCAATGTTTACTGAATTGTTACTTTATTGCGTAACGTGAAAAACGATTGAAAGGAATTAGATGCAAAAGTTAGAGTGCTGAGAGTTTTCTTTGCAAGCGTAATGCATGATCAAGTGACGAGCGACGATATGAGATGGAATATTGAACTGCAGAACAGTTAAGTACAGAACTGGTTACATTGTGCAGGTGCAGACAGGATTATAAAAAAAGTGAATTTTACAGCATCATGAAAAAGGTTGCGACAAGGTTATTTTGAATGTTAAAATCTCAAAGTATGCGGAATGAACCAGTCTTTACCGTTTCTGGAAGAAGAAACGATATTTATATAGTTGCGATTTCGGTGTCGCCGGTGCAGTACCTTCAGACTTCTGAATAAAAAGTAGCAGAATTTCTTAACGGCCATGTTTGGTTGAATGGTTGCATCCTCGTATTATCTCCACCACTCTTTCACGCACACAATAGTCATCGGAGTGACCACAACGCGTGATCCTTTAGTCCTATTGGTTATATGGAGTGTAATTGTTATAGCCGTGCTGATGTGTAGTATAATACATTAATCATCTTTGCGTCCCGTAATATAATGATGTCAGATGCCCTGTATCAGTCGCTTTGAAGCGAGTAACACGAACCATCACGAACATCGTTATTGTGTGTGTATGTCATATTGCTGACTGTTCGGTTGTACCTTGTATTCCAGTACGTGACTACGTCTTCATGTTGGTTCGTCCTGTGATCTGTTTCCCGAAGTTCCACATTGAATTGCCATATAACTGGGAACTTTGTCAAAGGAAAACACATTCACCCTCCACATTACTCTGTGGCATGTGGTTTCCGTTTAAATTATTGTCACTTACCTTACCATTAGTTTATAGGAGCGTATGTTGTGTGGAAGTATAAATCAGCCATTTCTTCGCTAAGCACATTTACATCTCTGTACTGCAGTTTTCTATAAACTGTCTATAATTCCAGTAATTTATCACAAAACATCCCATACTTTTGTACAGTATCCCTGTTTATGAGATTTTTTTTTGCGAATTTCTAACTGTACTCTACACAAAGTGGGCCGGGCAGCTCAGTCGGTATAGCGACTGACTACGGGCTGGACGGTCCGGGATCGAATCCCGGTGTGGACGAGATTTTCCGCCAGTCCAGATCGGCCCTGGGGCCCACCCAGCCTCCTGTAAAAGGGGTACTGGGTCTTTCCCGGGGGTAAAGTGCGGCCGGGGCGTGCTGCTGACCACTCACCCCCTTCTAGTGCCGCGATCATGGAAGAGTAGAGCTATACCTCTACCCACCCTCTGGGCCACATCGGGCCCGTAACGGGAAAACTTTACCTTTACCTCTACTGTACACAAAATTCCTGATATTGTTTTTACGCCTCAAGTTGTGTGGCAATTCTGGTTCGATTGCAGGACCACCGTTAGTGTTTTGGATGCGTTTTCATGTTAATTTACAACACAGTTAAATACCCCCCGATACTCTGAGACGAAAGGCAAGACCGCATAACGAACGCAGCAGAGTTTAATAACCTCTGACTTCTTCAACTTATTAGCATGTTTCAGCTCCAGATGATGACAGTGTCAGTAAAAAAAGAAACTTCAGAATGAAGGCCTTCTTTTAAAGCTTGGCATGTGTGAAATTTTATACGGTTTTAGTTAGCTAACAGCAAGAATTAAATTTGATTGTATATAGGTGCGTAACTTGGTCTGTCGCCCTAAGGGACAGCATAGATTGACGGTGCTCGAGAACAAAGTGCCGAGGAAATATCTGGGCTTAAGAGAAAGGAGGAATGGAAGGCTTGAGAAGACTGAATAAGAAGGCGGTCATAGATTGTGCGTTACCTGTATGTTATGCGATCAGATCAAGGACAGTTAAAGGGTCCCATTGAATACTTGTAAGGGAAGCGAAATGCATTTGGAATTTTAGCCGGAAAAGCCAAAGGGGAGAAGCTACTTTAGATATCTACGCGTAGATGTGAGAACAGTATTAAAATAAGTTGCAAGGGGACGATATAGATGTCACTGTTTAGGGATTGGTTAGGAGTTAAAACGGTAATGGGTCCCCGGGTTCTTTAAAAGACGGGGTTCTGTTTTACAGCTGAACAAGTATTAACTTGCGGAGATGAGTTGCATAGCGAAGGTATTACTTTCAATTACTTTCGAGTTCTGTTACGACGACCAAGTCCATGCACATAAGAGGTTAACCACGAGATCAGTGAGGCACTATAAATCGTATATAAATATTGCATGTTTGGGCCTGATATGGGGCGCAGTTGGTGGACAGTTTCGGATATTACGTAAAGTGTCACTTTTTACGCAGAACACCGAGTAATTACTGTTAGGGTGCTTGAATCGAGGATGTTACAATGGATTGGGCATATAGCATGCATGAGGGCAAGATATTCACACATTATTTTCATTGGCGAAATTCTTGGAAAGTTGGCACGTGGAATATTGAGAAAGTTGTGAAAGGATACTGTTAAGATAGACTTTACAAATAGAGTTTGAGGTGGGTGAAACCGGCTGAACATTGTGTCCAGCGACAGACTGTTTTTTTTTAGCAGTGTCCAGTTCTGCAGGAAGATGGACAGTTAACCTGAAGTTTATTACTTTTCACATGCAAGGGTTTTCTAGGGTTAAGCTGGCGGAAGGTACTTGTTACACGGAAACCCCACATTTCGTCCACACATTGTAGTCGTTTTAATATCTCTTGCTCATTCGTAACGTTCTTCTCGTTTGGATGTTTTCCACTACGTATTGTCTTTGTCTTTGAAAGACGGATGTTACAGATC
>Ga0123353_10006868_pt1 | contig 15281 bp, 17 predicted proteins | sample TergutLab28metaG_3_FD_92763 | JGI IMG/M metagenome (GOLD analysis project Ga0123353, IMG submission 92763) | Labiotermes labralis P3 segment gut microbial communities from Petit-Saut dam, French Guiana - Lab288 P3 | ecosystem: Host-associated > Arthropoda: Insects > Digestive system > Gut ... | reverse complement strand
TGAATGTCAATCGCCATTCCGCGAACGGTATTGATCGCGACAACCGCGTCCGCGCCGCCGGCCTCTGCCGCTTTTCCGATGTCTTTGATATTTGGAACATTCGGCGTCAGTTTGACCCAGACGGGAACGTCCACCGCGTTTTTAACCGCCGCCGTCACTTCTTCGACCTGACAGGGCTGACTGCCGATGTCGGCGCCGTATCCCTTGGCGTGCGGGCAGCTGACATTGAGTTCAAAAGCGTCCGGCCGGGACGGCATCAGTCCTTTCGCAACCGTAACGAAATCTTCGGCGCCGCCTCCGAAAATGCCGGCAATGACGGGCGCGCCGGCGACGGATTTTTTAACGGCTTCGATTTCCTGCCGGAATTCATCATAAGAAGGATTGGGGAGGCCCATGGCATTCAGATATCCAAAAACCCCGCCTTTGCCGCCGTTCGCGTTTAACGCAATCATGGAAGGATTCGGATGTCCGTAAACGGGAACCGGGCCGATGGATTTTGTCACAACACCGCCGGCGCCCTTCAAAAGCATACGGGTCATGGACGCGCCGGTTGTCCCGAGGATTCCTGCCGCCAAAAGAGTCGGATTTCTGAGAGTGACGCCTGCTGTTTGATACACGTTCGTTCGTTCCTTTTAGTCTTTTCCGTTAATCTTTTCCGTCAATTTTCCGTCAATTTTTCGTTAATTTTTCGTTAATTTTTCGTTAATTTTTCCGTCAATTTCCTTTAATTCGTTCCTTTTTCGCCCTTCAATTCCCGAATATGACAGACGGCTTCTTCGGCCAGCAGTTTACCGCCGGAATCGGCCAAAAATTTGCCGAGCGCTTCCGCTTCTTTTTCCCAGTTGCCGGCGGAAATCTTTTCATCCACTTTGATACTTTTCGTGCCGTCACAGGATAAAACCTCGGCGCGGACACGAATCTTTGTGCCGTTTTGTTCAAACTTGGCGTAAGAGCCGATCGGTGTTGTACAACCGCCTTCCAAATCGCGAACAACGAGTCTTTCAATCTTGGTTTCGATTTGAGACATTTCATCGTTGAGAAGAGAAACAGCTTTAACCGCGGGTGTTCCGGCCAGCGCGACAACGGCCACCGTTCCCTGATTCGGCGACGGGCAGAACATATCTATGTCCAATCTTGTCCGGACTCTGTCCGTCCAGCCCATGCGTTCCAAACCGGCTTCGGCCAAAATGATACCGTCATATTGCCCCTCTTCCAATTTTCGAAGGCGCGTATCAATATTGCCGCGCAACTCTTCGATAACCAAATCTCCGCGATACCGGAGAAGCTGGGCGCGGCGGCGCATGGAACTGGTTCCGATGACCGCGTTTTTCGGGAGCTCATCAATCGTTAAACCTTCCGGTGTTAAAAGAACATCATAAGGAGAATCGCGCGGCAGAACCGCCGCCGTAATCAATTCCGGCGGCCGGGCGGTCGGAAGGTCTTTCATAGAGTGAACCGCAATTTCAATCCCGTCCGCAACCATCGCGTCATCCAATTCACGAACAAAAGCGCCGACGCCCGTTGAAACCTGATACAGCGGGCGGTCAGTAAAACGGTCGCCGTCGGTTTTGATAATCTGCTCGTCCGTTTCAATTCCCTTTTCTTTCAAAAGCGCGGCGACTTTACGCGTTTGAACCAACGCGAGCCGGCTTCCCCTTGTTCCGATAATCATATCCATTTTCCCGTTGTTTTTAGAGCTTTTTAGGCTTTTTAGAGCTTTATCCTCTCTCAAATACCTCAAATCAAATTCTTTTCAACAGCCTCAGCCGTCCGGCTGAAATCTTCGTCGGTGTGCGCCAATGAAATGAAGTTTGTTTCAAACTGGGACGGCGGGAGGAACACGCCCGATCTCAGCATTCTGTGGAAAAATTCCATGTAACCCGCAGCATCGCATTTTAAAACCTCCTGATAATTCAGGGGTTTGCCGCCGAAGAAAATGACGAACAGCGAGGACAAGCCGCCGACATAATAATCCGGTTTTTTGTCGCCGACGACATCGGACAGCATTTTGCGGAAAATTGCGCCGCGCTTGTTCAATGTCTCCTGAACTTTATGCTCCTTCATGTAATCCAGAATGGCAATACCGGCCGACATGGAACACGGACTCCCGCAGAACGTGCCGGCCTGATAAACCGGACCGCTCGGGGAAATCAATTCCAAAATATCTTTCCGGCCGCCGAAAATTCCAATCGGCATACCGCCGCCGGCAATTTTGCCGAGCGTCGTTAAATCCGGCTTGATGCCGTAATACTCCGAAGCGCCGCCGGGCGCCAGCCGGAATCCGGTGATGACTTCATCGAAAATCAGCAGAACATCATTTTCTGCCGTCAGCGTCCTCAATTCTTTTAAATAATCGCCTTCGGGCAAAACCGGTCCGATGTTTCCGAGAACCGGTTCAAGAATAACGGCGGCCATATCCGTCTTATTTTTTTCAATCACTTCCGCCATTTTTTCAATATCGTTATAAGGCACCTGAAGCGTGTGTTCCGTGACGCCCGCCGGAATGCCCGGCGAATTCGGCTCACCGTGCGTTGTCGCGCCGGAACCGGCTTTCACCAAAACCGCATCATGTGCCCCATGAAAACCGCCTTCGATTTTGATGATCTTGTTCTTCTTCGTATAGCCACGGGCCAGACGAATCGCGCTCATCGTCGCTTCCGAACCTGTCGAGACAAAGCGCATCATTTCAATGGACGGATACAGCCCTTTGATCCGCTCGGCCATTTCCACTTCCAAAGCCGTCGGCGTGCCGTAAAGCCATCCTTTCTCAAGCTGATTTTCAATCGCCTGTTTGATAACGGGATGGTTGTGCCCCAAAATCATCGGGCCGTAAGCCATGCAATAATCAATGAAAGCGTTACCGTCTTCATCGAAAATCTTGGAACCGTCCGCGGACGCGGTGTAAAACGGAAACGGTTTAATGGCGCGGACGGGACTGCTGACGCCCCCCGGGATCAATGTTTTCGCATCATTGTATAACTTTTCGGATTTTTCAAAATTCATAACTGTCACCGCTTACTTTTCGGAACATTTGCCAAAACCTTTTTTTGGTCTTTTGCCGCCAAAATTTTCGCCAGTTCCTTGGCGTAATATGTAATAATCATATCGGCTCCCGCCCTTTTCATGGAAACGCAAGCCTCGAGGAAGCACTTTTCTTCGTCCAGCCATCCTTTTTCGGCAGCGGCTTTAATCATCGCATATTCGCCGCTCACTTGATAAACGGCAAGAGGCATTTTAAATTCCTGCTTAATCCGGTAAACGATATCCAGATAAGGCATACCGGGTTTCACCATCAGAATGTCGGCGCCTTCCAAAACGTCCAGCTCGGTTTCCCGAATCGCTTCATCGCCGTTTGCCGGATCCATTTGGTATTCCGAACGGTCGCCGAAGCAAAAACCGGAGTCGGCCGCGTCCCGGAACGGACCGTAAAAGACGGAGGCGTATTTGGAAGAATAAGACATGATCGGCGTCTTTTCAAAACCGTTTTCATCCAGCGCCAAACGAATGGCTTCAATCATACCGTCCATCATTCCCGACGGCGCCACAATGTCGGCGCCCGCTTTCGCGTGGCTGACGGCAATTTTTCCGAGAACCGGAAGCGTTTGATCGTTGACCACGTCGCGCGTTTCAAAATCAACGATGCCGCAGTGCCCGTGATCCGTGTATTCGCACAGGCAGAGGTCGGTGATGACAATCAAATCGTCCCCGAATTCGGCTTTAATTCTGCGGATGGCCGCCTGAGCAACATCGTCGTCGCCGTAAGCGGATGTACCCTTTTCATCCTTTGTTTTGGGAATTCCGAAAATCAAAACGGCGGGGATGCCGAGGTCATAAGCTTCCCGGGCCGCTTCGACCGCCAGTGAGAGCGGCCAGCGCATAACGCCCGGCATGGACGCGACTTCCGATTTCTCCGCCGCGGTTTCATCAACAAAAAACGGATAAATCAGGTCACCGACATTGACGGCGTTTTCCCTGACCATGTTTTTCAATTTACCGTATCTTAAACGTCTCATTCGGATTTGCGGAAACATAATGATTCTCCCAGCCTTGAAAAATTAATCTGTACTTAAATCTTTAATAAACAAATTATGAATGAACTAAGTCGAACGAATATAAAATAACTTTCGCATTCGACAAAAAAACGCCTTTCGAACAGCGGGCGGAAGAGAACGGGAAATGCGCGCGGAAAGGCGCGCGGCTCCAAAAGAGGAAAAAGGCGGCCGGTGCGAAGCGGAAGGGCGCGATTTTTAAGCGCACGTTTTGTATCAAAATAAAGTTTTTATAAGCACAGTGTATTCAATACGGTTAGTACAGACTAAAATTTAAAAGTTTAAGGATAATCAAATATAAAAGGAAAATTCAAATGATTCGTATTGCAATTCCGAACAAAGGCCGCCTCCACGAACCGACATTGGCGCTGTTCAAAGACGCCGGTCTCCCCGTTTTCGGGGGCGGGCACGAAAGCCGGCAGCTCATTTCCAAAACAACCGACCCGGAAATCACATTCATCTTTGCGAGAGCCGCCGACATCCCCCTTTACGTCGAAGAAGGAACGGCAGATATCGGAGTCACCGGACTGGATTTGGTGACGGAAAGAAACGCCGACGTCGAATGCCTGCTTGATTTAAAATACGGGAATTCACGGCTTATTTTGGCGGTTCCCGAAACATCGGAGATCCGGCGGCCTGAAGAGCTCTCCGGAAAACGTGTTGCAACAGAATTCCCCGAAATTACGAAACAGTTTTTTGAATTCAACAAAATCGGAAACATTGAAATCATTCAAGTCAGCGGCGCTTGTGAAATGACACCGCATATCGGCGTTGCCGAAGCAATCGTTGATATCACCAGCTCCGGAACGACAATGATGATCAACAAATTAAGAGAGATTGACGTTGTTTTCGATTCAAAGGTGTTCTTAATCGCCAACAAAAAAAGTCTGGCGGTTCAGGAAAAAATAAGAGATGTTGAAACGGCGGTGGAAAGCGTTCTTTTGGCAAAAGCCAAGCGGTATATTATGATGAATCTGCCGGCAGAAGCGCTGCACGACGTATAGAAGATTCTTCCCGGAATGAACGGGCCGACCGTTATGGAAGTGCAAAGCCCCGACAAAAATGAAAAGATATATGCCGTTCATGCCGTTGTTGATGCCGATTCGATTTTTGCGGTGATCCGCAAATTAAAAAAGCTCGGCGCGAGAGACATTTTGGTCCTGCCGGTCGAAAAATTGATCCCGTAAGTGAAAAACATGGCTTTTGAAATTATTCCGGCCGTTGATATAAAGGGCGGCAGGTGCGTTCAGCTTGTGCAAGGCGTTCCCGGCAGCGAGATGGTTTCATTGGACAATCCGGCGGCGGCGGCTTTAAATTGGGTGGCGCGCGGCGCAAAAACCCTTCATTTGGTGGACTTGGACGGCGCCTTTGAAGGAAAACGAAAGAACAGCCCCGTCATTGAAGATATTGTCAGGCGGGTCAAACCGCTCGGCGTTCAAATTCAGATTGGCGGCGGCATTCGCTCTTTCAAAGACGCCGAAATACTGCTTTCTGCCGGTGCCGACCGCGTTATTTTGAGCACGGCCGCCATGCAAAATCCTCAAATTATCAAAGACTTGTCCGAAAGTTTCGGAAAAAACGCCGTCATTGTCGGCCTGGATGCCAAAAACGGGCGGGTGGCAATTGAAGGCTGGACAAAACTTTCCGACAAAAGCCCGACGGATGTCAGCAAGCAGTTTGAGGAATTGGGCGCGGGTTACATCCTGTTCACAAATATTGATACGGAAGGCCTTTTAAAAGGCGTTGACGACGGCCCGACAAAGGCTTTGATCCGTTCGGTAAATATTCCGGTTATCGCATCGGGCGGCGTGACATCTATTGACGATCTGCTGAAATTAAGAGAGGCCGGCGCTTTTGGCGCCGTTGTCGGCAGCGCGCTCTATACGGACAAATTTACATTAGAAGAGGCCATTGCCGCTTTGGAACCGTTTTCTTGAAAAATACAAATAAATAAGAAGAACGGTAATAATGCTGTATTTATAATTTATAATTACGAAATATAATGACGAAAGGAAGAAGAACGATGTCTCAGAAACAAGTCCGGGAAGCATCCGTTTCAAGAAAAACAAAAGAAACGGACATTACGATTGAAATCAATTTGGACGGCAGCGGAAAAGTTGTCATTGATACAGGCATCGGTTTTTTCGACCATATGCTGGACGCGTTTGCCCGCCACTCCGGCTGCGACTTAACGGTCAAAGCGGCCGGCGACCTGCACATTGACGGCCACCACTTGGTGGAAGATACCGGAATCGTTTTGGGTCAGGCGGTGGCAAAAGCGCTCGGCGACAAACGCGGCATTGCCCGCTTCGGTGAAGCCCGCATCCCGATGGACGAATCACTGGCGGAAGTTGCGATAGACATCAGCGGCCGCAGCTTTTTGGTCATGAAAGCGGAATTTTTATCCCCGATCATCGGAACTTACAACACGCAGATGACAAAACACTTCTTTGAGTCGTTCGCGTCCGCGGCCGGTATCAATATGAATATGAAAGTGGAAGGTGAAAACGACCACCACAAAACGGAAGCACTGTTTAAGGCATTCGCTTACGCCATGAAACGGGCAACCGTTATTGAAGGGCAGGAAATCAAAAGCACAAAAGGCGTTTTATAAGGGCCGGTTCCGCACCCCGCCTTTTTTTTCTTTTTTAGCTCCCTCTCTTTCTTTTTTTTCTTTTTTATTTTCCCTCTTTTTTATTTCCCTCTGTTCTTTTTTTTCGTTTTGGTTTCTTTTTATGTTTGTTTTTGATTTCTTTTTATGTTTATTTTTGATTTTTTCCGAGGATTCACTAAAAAGATTTATATTCTACTTCAAATCAGTTTAAATCATGTCGAGAGAAAAGCGAATTATCCCATGTCTTGACCTTCTTTTAGATGAAAAAGGCGGCAGAGTTGTTAAAGGAATTGAGTTTGAAGAACTCAGAGACGCAGGAGACCCTGTTGAATTTGCGAAAAAATATGAAAAACAGGGAGCTGACGAACTTGTCTTTTTGGACATCACCGCTTCCGTTCAGGGAAGAGAAACGATTTTGGATGTTATCAAGAAAGCGGCAGCCGAGATTTCCATTCCGTTTACGATCGGCGGCGGCATTTCATCCCTTGAAATCGCTCAAAAGAATTTGGACGCGGGCGCGACAAAAGTTTCCATCAACACGGCCGGCGTGAAAGACCCGCAATTCATTTCCAAAGCCATTGAAAAATTCGGCGCCGGCAAAATCGTTATTGCCGTTGACTGCAAAAGAAATCCGGATATCAGCGTCAAAGGCGTCAACGTCTTTGAAGAAGGCGGCAAAAAGTTCTGGTATGAAGTCGTCATTATGGGCGGCAACGAAGGGACCGGAATCGATACCGTTGAATGGGCCAAAAAAGTTGAAGCCCTCGGCGCGCGTGAAATTTTGCTCACCAGCAAAGACCGCGACGGCACATGTGACGGATATGACTTGCCCATCACCCGCGCGGTCTCAAAAGCCGTTTCCATTCCCGTGATCGCATCCGGCGGCGTCGGCACATTGGAGCACCTCATCGAAGGCGCAACGAAAGGAGAGGCCGATGCCGTTTTGGCAGCCAGCGTCTTCCACTTCGGAAAATACACCGTCGGCGACGTTAAAGAGGAATTCCGTAAGAGAGGAATTCCCGTTTTGATGAGATGATATTTTCATCCGGATCATAAATCCATCATTGATCACGTTAAAACCGTGACCCAGCGGAGATAAAATGGAAATCGGGAAGGTACCCCACGACCTCTTAAATCAAATCGTGTTTCAAAAGCTGAAACATTTTGATCAAAAAGTAAAGGTCGCCCCGGGGATTGGAGAAGACTGCGCCATTTTGGATATCGGCGAACAATTTTTAGTTCTGTCTTGCGATCCGATTACGGGCGCGTCTAAAGAAGTCGGCCGCCTTGCCGTTTATGTTTCCTGCAACGACATCGCTTCGTGCGGTGTTCGCCCGCTCGGTCTTCTTGTGACAATTCTCTTGCCGCCGGGGTCTTCGGAAGACGATTTGGACAGGACGATGACAGAAATTGCCGAAACGGCAACATCTTTGGATGTCAGCATTATCGGCGGCCATACGGAAGTGACGGATGCCGTGAATCGAATTGTCATCAATACAACAGCCGTCGGCATTTCCGATAAAAAACACGTTATCTTTTCAGCCGGCGCCGCTCCGGGCGACAAGGTCATTCTGACGAAAACAGCCGCTCCGGAAGGAACGGCAATCATTGCTTTTGAGAAAGAAGAAGAACTGACCAAAGAATTCGGGGCCGGTTTTGTCGGGCGGGCTCAAGCCATGATGCGGCAAATCAGTGTCATCGACGAAGGCGTTGCCGCCGGCCGCCTCGGAACCGTTTCCGTTCATGCCATGCACGACATCACGGAAGGCGGTATTTACGGCGCGCTTTGGGAAATCGCGGAAGCGTCGAAAACCGGCATTTTGGTTTACGAGGACAGCATTCCGATGGCTGAAGAAACCCGGAAAATTTGCGGTTACTACCGGCTGAATCCTTTCCGGCTGATTGCCGGCGGAAATATGGTTTTGACAACGCCCGATTCGGATTTAGTGTTGAAGACGATGCGTGATTTGAATATTCCCGCCACCGTTATCGGCGAAATTGTCGAAAACCCGATGAAGCGGCTGATTTACAAAAATGAGAAACGGGAAGTTGAACAGATGAGCGTTCTTCGGGCCCCGAAATCCGATGAACTGTACAAACTGCCGCGTTGATGATTGTGTTTTTTTATTTTTTTGACTTCCCTTTCTTTGACTTCCTTTTTTGAATTCCTTTTTTCCGCTTTATTCAAAAATTTTTGAGAAAAACGATTTTAACCGCGGCTGGCAAGCTTCTTTGTAAAGGCATTGTTTGCAAAGCCGGATGTTTTTCTCCTCCGGCATTTTTCCGTCTTGTATGTCTTTTATTTTTCGGATGGCGCGGAAAACTTTTCGCTTGTCGGCGGCCCGGATTTGAAACAGGCGGTATTCGCCGAAATAATCGGCCGCCGCGCTTTCCGAAACCTTTTCTTGACCGTATTCATTTTTCAAAATCATAATATAAGCGGCGGCGGTAACTCTGTCGTTTTCCCAAACGCCGTTTTGAGGCGGCTTGGACAGCCGGATCATATAGGGAACCATTTGTTCTTTAAGAATCAAAACCTTTGCCGGCGTCCCGTAAAGATTGAGTTTTTGAGAATAATACATTTTTTCTTCGGATATCGGGCAGGCCGCGCTTTTATAAAGATCCGGGCCGTGCCTTTCTGCCGTTAAGAGAACGTTTGCCGCCAACCTTTCCGTTTTTTCGTTCGGAAAATCCAAAAGAAACCGGTTTTCCTTTCCGTCACCGTCCGGACCTGTGCCGGTCATATTTGTTCCCGGAGTCAAACTCAGCATTTCCTCCATGATTTCGCCGGCGGTTTCTTTTAACATACTTTTCAGCTTATTTTCATCTATCCCGCCACCTTTATTGGGTTCGCGCAAAGACTGAAGAGCAAGTTCCGGAATCGCAAACAGAAGTTCCCGATACAGGGCTTTTTCAAAAAAGGCCGGGTTCTCGTAGATTGAAACAATCGGCCGGCCTTTCTTTTCGGCGTTTTTTTTGAAATACAACTGTCTCGGACAGGCTGCCCACTGCTTAATATCGTAGACGGAAATGCTTTTTTCATCCATGATGTCTCTTTTTACAACCGCCTACATCTTCCTTCTCATTTTTTCAAAAACGGAAGGTTTATCAATGAGAAAAAAACGGAAAAAAACGGCTCAACGCGCGGCGGCACATCAAGACAGTGCCGCTGCTTCTTGAACTCTTAAAATAAAGAAGAATAAAAGAAATAAGAGAAATAAGAGAAATAAAAGAAATAAAAGAAATAAAAGACGAAAAATGAATTCATCATTCGTTTTTCAATTAAACCAGCAGGGGCCAGGTGCCGTAGAAATAAGAAATAACAAGAACGAAAAAGGCAACAACGGCGCCGACAAGTAATACGTAAATCGGTTTGAATGTAATTGCTTTCTTGTCCGCGTCAAAATATCTCATCAATCCTGCGGAAGACTGAAGACCGCTTCCTTTTTGCTTCGCCATAAAAACATCTTTCCCGAATTTTTTAAAAGTGATAAGTGATAAGTGATAAAACGAAATAAATTTCATGATTCTTAAATTTTATTCATAGAGAGCGTTTGTTCTTATATAAACGTTTATCTTTGAAGAGCGGAACGGAAGTTTACCTCTTTTCCAGCAAATAGCTCTTGACCGCCTGCCAATCGGGAAACGCCGCCGACCCGAAATGTATCCATTCGCCCTCAAAACGGTCGGCGCCGTTTTTGTCACGGTCATCCACCAAAAAATCGCCTTTGTTCAAATTTTTATGATGCGTCAGAATGAGTCTTTTGCGCGCGGGCTCGCCTAATTTTTCTTTGACCCATATCAGCTTATCCGACCAAGCGCTGTTGTTTTCCCAAGGAGCGGTGGAAAGGATATAAACATCAAAATGGCGGCTCAGCTCATGAAAACTCTCAATTGCGCCTTGAATGGGCTTCAATAATCGAAAAATGTCCGGAATTTCATCAAAAGTCGACGGTTTGTTTATTTCGGGACAAGCGGCATATTCCTATCTTTCCTCTTCGTCCATTTCATCAATGACAGATTGAAAATCGGCGAGAACGCCGTCCATATCAATATAAAGAATTTTTTTGATGTTGCCGGTCATTTCATCACGCCTGTGTTCAACTCAGCCGAGTATGATTTCATCGATCAGGATCGGCGGGTAGAAGGTTCCGTTTTCGGTGATGATTGCGGAAATGTTTTCCATCGGTGTTTTATCAAATGCCAAATTCAAAATCGGGATACCTTCCGCAACGTTCAGCTCCTTCGCTTTTCCAAGGTAACGGATTTCATCGGGGCTTCTCTCTTCGATTTTGATATTTTCTTCCCAGTTGTCGGGGTCCAATGTTGAAACCGGAGCCGCGACATAAAACGGAATGTTGTGCTCTTTTGCCAAAACGGAAAGGGAATACGTTCCGATCTTATTGTAAACGAATTCCTGCGTGATGCGGTCGGCGCCGACAATTACTTTGCTAATGACGCCTTCACTCATCAGAAATCCGGCGGCGGAGTCTGTAATGACATGAACCGGAATTTTATCTTGCTGTAATTCCCAAGCCGTCAGCCGGCTTCCCTGATTCAGCGGGCGGGTTTCGCAGGCAACGACGCTGATCTTTGTCCCTTCGAGAGCGGCAGAACGGATGACACCCAAAGCAGTCCCCCAATCGACACAGGCCAAACGGCCGGCATTGCAGTGGGTCAGAATGACATCACCGTCTTTCAAAAGCTTGGCGCCGTTTTTCCCGATCTTTTTGTTGATCGCGGCATCTTCGTCCGCCATTCTTTGAGCTTCTTCCAAAGCGATATTTCGAATCAAATGAGGGTCCATGCCTTCTTCTTCAACGATTTGAATCAGCCGGTCAACGCCCCAACTCAAATTAATTGCGGTCGGGCGTGTTTTTTTAATGGCTTCTCCGGCGGCTTTGATGTCTTTTAACATACCTCCGACAGTATTCGCGCTGCTGAGCCGCGCAGCCATTGCGACGCCGAACGCGCCGCAGACGCCGAGAGCCGGCGCGCCCCGGATGCGGAGATTTTGAATCGCTTCGCAAATCTCGGCAACATTTTTGCATTTAATAATTTTCAATTCGCCGGGCAATAAGGTCTGGTCAATCATTTTGACAGACGAATCCGAGTCATTCCATTCAATCGTTCTCATTTTGTCCTTTTCCGTTCATTTTTAGAATTGAAGCTCTTATTTATTTTCAATCCTTCCTTATTTTAATCCTTCCGCGGTAATTGAAAAATAACACGCGTCTCCTTCCGGCCGGCAGCGGTGTTTGACAATTTTAGCGCAGCGCTCGCCCGTTCCCACCCGGTCCAGTTTGAGAATGGTTTTTGAGATGTGCTCAATGCCGCGGCCGCCGATTGGGAGGACGTTTCCGCAGTTTTCGAAATCACTGAAAATTTGATTGGTAATCAAAACGGCAACGCCGGCTTTTCGAGCCATCCCCTGAAGAAAACCGATTTGATTTGCCAGCTTGCGGCGGCTTTGAATGCCCGCTTCTTCGTCGTCCAGTTCAAAACGATAAAAAGAGGTGGCTGAGTCGACAACAATTAACCCGATATTTTCGCTCAGTATCTTTTCGATTTCACAGATGGCGGTGTATTGCTCATCAAAGCTCATCGGCTCATAAATGAGGATATTTTGAGCGATTTCTTTGGAGCGGTTTCCGGCAATCTGTGAAAAACGGTCCAGTGACAGCCCTTCCGTATCAATGTAAATAACTTTCTTTCCTGCGGCGGAACATTCGATCGCCGCCTGAAGGCATAAATTCGTTTTCCCCGAGCCGGGCTCCCCGTATACCTGCGTGACGATGCCGCATTCAAGGCCGCCGCCAAGCAGCTCATCAATGGGCTCGCATCCGGTGGTCAAATAATTTCCGATATTTACACCTCTTTTCATTTGTCTGATAAATATTATGATGAACGGAGATATGATATAAAAATACCTTCTTTTTGAAAGATGAACGGAAAGCCGTCTGTGAATTTCTTACGCTTTTCTGAAAGAATCCTTAATTCTATAAAACAACCCTAAAATTAAATAGAAAGAAATGATTGGTGCTTTTATGGCAAGTTCAATTCTCGCAGCGATTCTGTCTTTCTTCATTCCCGGTCTCGGGCAATTCTATTCCGGTCATTTCTTAAGAGGGGTACTGATTTTTATCATTTCTTTACTGCTGGGCGCAGCGTCAGCCGGGCTTGGAGCAATTCTTATGATTACGCTTGTCGTTCCGATTGTTTTAGCCCTGATAGCTCTCGTCTTTTGGATTTGGAATATCATTGACGCGTGGCAATTGGCTTCCAGAACAACAACGCGTTACTGATATCGAATCACCCGTTTATTGATGCCGAATCATCCGTATATGGACTCGGCCATCCTCTTTTAGTTTATTGATTCAGCTGCCGGCCGATGTATTCATCTAACAAAACGATGAATTCGTCAGCCTGCTCGGGCGGAATTGTTCCGCCGGCCGCAATGTCATGGCCGCCTCCGGCGCCGCCGACGGCCTTGGTGACTTCGCTCATCGCTTTTGATAAGTTCATGCCGCGGCGAATCAGGTCTTGGGTGCCGCGGGATGAAATTTTTATTCCGTCCTCCGAATCGGCCATGCCGATGATTGGTTTTTTACGGTCCACATTTTCCAAAGATGTCGCCATACCGGCGATGATGCCGACAATCGTTTCTTTGATCTCTTCGCCGGAATAGAAATATTGGATGTTTTCAAGCTGTATGACGCCGTTTTCGCGAATAAAGTTCAAGCCGTTGACCAGATTTTTACGGTGTTCGGACAGCAGGGTCCGGGCGTCGGATAAGGCTTCTTTCCGGTCGCCCATGCAAACGCGGACGCCGATTCCGGCTTTATCATAGCGGCCGGTCGCATTCAAAAGCGTTGAATATTCGGACGCGTCCCGCATTTCCGTCCCTTCTTTTTCATTCAAAAGCGTATAGCATTCCCGAATCAATTCCTGAGTGCGGCGGGATGAAAAACCGCGCTCGTCACAGAATTTCATAAGCGCGGAGATGATGGCCCGTCTTTCATCCGCGGACAGCTCGATCCAAAGTTTTGCGCCTTCACGCTGGCTGTAACCGATGCCCGCGTTTTGGAGGAAACGGATACACGCTTCTTCATCGCCGGTCAACCCCGGCAAATACGGCTCGGATGAGTACTGCAAAATCCTGTAAATCGGGCGCGTTTGTTTTCCGAAAAGCGACAGGTCCAAAGCGTTGATTAAAACGCCCGCTTCCACGCCCTGTTCCAGTATTTCCCGATTCAGGCCGACAAGTTTTCCGTATTTCCTGTTTTGCATATCGCCGATGGCGCCGACAATCGCAAGTCCTGCCAAATCGGTGTTATTCATGTCTTTACCGCCGATTTCGCGGGCCAAAATATAAGAGACCCCCGAGCCGCTGATTTCAAAACCGCCGTTTGCGCCGAACAGATGCGGATTGATATGGTACGGAAACGCGGCGGAATCGGGAGCAATATTTTCAGGCCGTCCGCCGGGCTGGTGGTGGTCGGCAATGACGGCCGCCATAGAATTGTCCACAATAAAATCAACCATGGCGCTTCCGAGGTCAGTGAAAACAATCAGCTCATGGTTTTCTTCCAAAAGGCGCGCCATGACGCGCTCGTCCAGTTTTTTGACGAACTCGGCCGTGTAATCAATGCCAGCGCGCTCAAAAGAAAGACTCATAATCGCGGCCGAAGTGATGCCGTCGGCATCAATGTGTGAGACCAAATGCACCGTTTTCGCCTGTTTCAATTTTCCGGCACAAAGAGCTGCCCGCTCACTTAATTTGTTAAAAGTATCAGAAACCATTTTTTCACTCATTTGAATTCAAAGCTGTAAATGCCTGCAATATGTTTTTCAGATTTAAAAATGTGATTAAATAATTCATCAAGTATGAAAACAGGAACGAAGCGAAAGGAATAAAAATTTTTCAAAAGGGCTCAGGACTCATAGGGTTCATCACAAGTCAGTTAAAGCAATCATCATTGACATTTTGAAAAAAATTAAACCGGCTTTTCAATTTCAGCTTTTCAACAGCTTTTCAATCAGCTTTTCAATCAGCTTTTCAATTTCAGCTTTTCGATTTCAGCTTTTCGATTTCAGCTTTTATTTTTTCCGCTTCGTTCCGAGGGTTTTTTGAATTGTAAATACTTCGCCCGACAATCACCCAATCGGCGCCCGCTTTGATTGCGTCCGCCGCGCTGCCGCCCTGGGCGCCGACGCCCGGTGAAATGATTTTCAATTCATTTCCGATCACGGCGCGCAATTCTTTGACGCTTTCCGGGCGCGTCGCCGGCGCGACAATTCCAAAAGCGCCGGATTTTTTGGCAAGGCCCGCGATTTCTTTGGAAACGCGGTCATTCAAGAAATAATTCCCGCCGGGGTGGCTCATTTCAGAAACGACGAAAACTTTTCCGCCGAATTCGTCCGCCGTCTTCACGCACTCCGCCAAACTGTCCGGGCCCGTAAATCCCTGAACGATGACGGCCGCGCATCCTGCTTTAAAAACGTGTTCGCAAATCAGGCGGTTCGTGTTCGGGATATCCGCGACTTTGAAATCGGCAATCACGGGCGCGTATTTTGTCAGTTTGGAAACAACGGACAAGCCGGTTCCGAGGACAAGC
>Ga0123353_10006867_pt1 | contig 15282 bp, 8 predicted proteins | sample TergutLab28metaG_3_FD_92763 | JGI IMG/M metagenome (GOLD analysis project Ga0123353, IMG submission 92763) | Labiotermes labralis P3 segment gut microbial communities from Petit-Saut dam, French Guiana - Lab288 P3 | ecosystem: Host-associated > Arthropoda: Insects > Digestive system > Gut ... | reverse complement strand
CTATTTCTTCCCCATCATTTTTAATCCCTTTAGCAACTTACCGTTCAACGCAGTCAATAAGCCGTCGACCAATTGGGGGGGCATGTCTTTTCCTGCCATCATTCTTATGCTTCGAAGGGGCATTTCGTCGAACATTCTGTCCATCAGGAGTATCAGGTCGGCTGATGAGTTGCTGAGTTTTTCCCTTGCCGATGATTTTACTTTTTTTGCGAATATCCTGCCAATCCATTTTACTTGAATGTCTTTAAATGTTGAGTTTTCGTCAAATAGTTCGTTTTTGCCTCGTGTTCTTGGCGGCAGAGGTCTTCCCAGAAGTGCGATGAATTGTTCATCGGGGATGTTTTTGATTCCGTTTTTAATGTCGTAGTACAGTGGTGCGGTTTTGCGGTAGTCGGGGATTTCAGCGTCTACTGTGGAGTTGACAGTCACGACGACTTTTCCGTGTATGTTGCATACCGATGTACCGATTCGCAGTTCGTATTCGCCGCTTTCGACGTGCCAGTCCGATACGTTTGTGTTGTAATATGCAAATGCGCGTTTGTCCAGTGTTATGGTTACTGTTTTACTTTCGCCCGGTGTGAGGAATACTTTCTCAAATCCTTTAAGCTCCAGTGCCGCTTTGAATATTGTCGGGTTTTTATGCGCAACGTATAGTTGTACCACTTCACTGCCGGGAACTTTTCCTGTATTTTTTACGTCTAATGTAACTGTGACGGTTTCAGTGTCGTTTATTGTAGATTTATCAACCTTTGGTTTACCAAATTCAAAGGTTGTGTATGAAAGTCCGTATCCGAACGGGAAGCATACCGATTTCTCCGCCGTTTCGTAGTAGCGGTATCCGATAAATATACTCTCACGGTATTCCACGGTTTTTTGATATCCCGGAAAATACGGTGCAGACGGGTTGTCTTCAGTGGTAAACGGCCAGCTTTCTGCTAGTCGTCCGCCCGGTGCTTGCTTGCCAAGAATCATATCGGCTATTGCTTTGCCAACTGTTTCTCCGCCGAGATAACACATTAAGATGCCTTTTACCTTATTTTGCCAGACTATTTCCATCGGGGAGCCGCCAAGCAGAAATACAACAAGGTTTTTACTTGTTTTGGAGAGTTCTTCTATCAGCTTGTTGTGGGATTCGGGCATTTTCATATTCTCACGGTCAAATCCTTCGGATTCGTACGGCGCGGGCAGTCCTGCAACGATAAATACATAATCCTTGTCATTTGCTGCTTTCAGCGCCTCCGCTATCAGTGCTTCATCCGGCTTGTCAGAATCCATGATATATCCATCGGCATAGTCGAACTCGGCTCCGACATCCTTTAGGCAATCGCATACACTGTCGAGTTTGACCGGTTCAATTTTAGACGATCCTGCTCCCTGATGACGCGGTGTTTTTGCAAATGAGCCGATTACAGCGAACTTTGCTCCTTCCGGCATTGGCATAACTTTATCATCGTTTTTGAGCAATACAGTCGATTCGGCTGCTGCTTTTGCCGCAAGCTTCCTGTGTGCGTCAACATCGTATTTCATAGGCTGACGTGTTTTGGATTTTAGAACAAGCTCTACGGCATTAACTGCCGCCTTGTCTAAATCGGCCTCGGATAAGGTTTTGTTTTTTACGCTTTTGACAACTTTTGCATCGTTTATGCCATTGTCCGCGGGCATTTGCAAATCGAGCCCCGCCGCTACACCTTTATCACGCTCATTGACTGCGCCCCAGTCGGACATGACAAGCCCGTCAAAGCCCCATTCATCACGCAGTATATCTATAAGCAGTTTTTTATGCTCCGAGCAATATATCCCCTCGAACCGGTTGTATGCGCACATAAATGTCCAGGGTTTGGTTTCTTTTGTAACTTTTTCAAATGCAGGTAAGTAGATTTCCCGCGCTGTTCTCTCGTCCAGTACCGAGTCTGTTGTAAGCCGCAGTGTTTCTTGATTGTTAAATGCGTAGTGTTTTACCGAAACCCCGACATTTTGGCTTTGAATTCCCTTGACAAGCGCGGATGCGAGTTCTCCCGAGACGTACGGGTCTTCGCTGAAATATTCAAAATTTCTACCGCATAACGGCGAGCGTTTAATATTGACTCCGGGTCCGAGTATTACCGCCACTTCTTCCTGCCGGCACTCCTCACCTATTGCAACGCCTATCTTTTCCAGCAGTTCGCGGTCATATGAACATGCTGTTGCCGCTGATGTCGGAAAGCAAACGGCAGGTACACTTTCGTTAATCCCGAGATGATCTGCTTTATCCGCCTGCTTACGTAATCCATGCGGTCCGTCTGTTACCATAATTGAGGGCAGACCAAGACGTTCAATGCTTTTCGTGTACCAAAAATTCAGTCCTGACATCAGTGATGCTTTTTCTTCAAGTGTCATTTGCGCGACCAGCTTCAACGCTTCTTCCCTAAAATTCATTACAAGCAAAACCATCCTTCCAAAATTAATTCGAGTATTAATACTTAAACACTTTTGTATTCAAATATATTAGTACTTTGGTAATTACCTATTGTACAGTAAGCAAATCTCATCGTCAACAGGCGAGTTTAGGAACACAAGAGAACCATCAGACTGCTTTGCTCTGTTCTGTCTGTGCCCTTGAAATTTCCGCAGATTTATGGTAGTGTAAAGTTCACATAAGAAGCACCTTAGGAGGTACTTACATATGTATAAGCTTAGTTCTTCAAGCTCCCAAAGCCCAAGCAGATATAAGAAGAAGCAAAATAAGCATGAGACGCAAAATACGCACACGAGGCAAAATGCGCCAAGAGCACAAAATGTACATAATACACCGGACACGCAAAAGAAGCCGAGCTTGATTTTGTCAGTACTTTTGAGCGTAGTGGCGATTTTTGGTATTTGCTTTTTTATCGCTTTATTAACCGTACGTTCATTTGGTGTTGGTCATATCATAAGAAACACAGATATTCTGGGTGCTTTGGAAGATTTTTCAACAGGTGAGCATGCTTATTATATTGTCGATCAGGTAAACGGACTTCCGTTTAGCGAAACGGAAGTCACCCTTTATGATATTGAAGAATTCATAAAACGCGAACATGTCACCGATGAAATCGAACGAATAGTAGGCGGGTATGCAACAGCGTTGATGTTAGGAAATCTCGGTCATCATATCACTGTCGACGACATAATAATCGCAGCAAGAAATATAGAACCTGAGCTGCATGACTTTTTTGACCACCGCATGACAGATGATGATTTTTATCGTCTGGCGCAGACACTTGACGATATTTTGGATTTTGATTCTTTGAGTCTGGAAGGTATTTTGCTTGATTTGGACATGGATATATCACCGCTCCCTTTGATACTTCTGTCTCCTGTGCTTCTTTGGGTAGTCGGTTTACTTTCCGCCGGAATTCTCCTCATACTCTTTTTGCTCCGTAAAAGCAATATTGCTGCCGCAATGTTCTCGGCAGGTCTCCCGGTCTTTTTGTCGGGATTGATTTCGTTCGGTGCCGGTACGCTTGTTAGAGCACAATTCGAAACCGCTGATGGTGAACCTGTACAGTTTTCCCGGTTTCTGGAAGACCCCGTACACCTGTTCACACAACTCGGTCTTATCACCGCTATTGCCGGTGTGGCGATTATTGTAGTATCTCTTGTAGTCAGGTTGGTACGTCCCGCACCTGTTAAATATCATTAGAAGACAGAGTGCAGTGGGACACAGGACAGGGGACAGGTTCCTTGTCCTGTGTCCCACTGTCCTGTTACATCACGGCATGTTTCTGACAATATCAAATTCAAAGCCCATATCTCGAAGGTCGCTGATTATTCCGGGGAGTGCTTCAAGGGTTCTTTGATATCTGTCGTGCAGCAGGATTATTACGTGTTCTCTGCCGTTTGAGACATGGTTGCTTGCTTGCTCTCTCACGCTTGCTCTTACTTCTTCGGCAGTTCTGCCTGTTCTCCAGTCGTCGGGGTCAACATGCCAGTGAAAATGTCTGTAACCAAGCTCCCGGATTACTTCCAAACGCGCATTCAAGCCGTTCCCTGCTCTTTGCTGTCCTCCGGGGAAACGAAAGCTCGTTGTTGTGTATTCAAAATTATCATAGATAAAGTTGCGCGCCCTTAAAACATCATCTCTAAAGCGACTTGCATTTCTATTATACAATCTTTCATACACATGTGAATAACTGTGGTTTCCTATTTCATGCCCCTCGTCGATTATACGTTGGTATAGATCGTCAACCCCTTGGTACGGCAATACAAAAAACGTTGCTCTTATATCCTCTTCCAGTAATATGTCCAATATCCCCGGCGTAATTGAACGTACGGGACCATCGTCAAATGTTAAGTATGCCACTTGCACGGGCTCACCGGTTTGTGTCCGGTCAGGGCTGTCCTGCAGATTACCATTGCCGTAAGCATCACCTGTCTGCTGTCCACCCGCCGGACCGTCCGGTTCTGTCAGGTCATCCGGGTTTGCTGGATCACCCGGGTCTGTGGGGTAACCGGGGTTTGTTGAGTCGTCCGGAGCTGTAGTGTCACCAAAATCCGCAGCCCCTTGCTCTGATTGATTTAAGGCGCCGTTTTGTGAACCGCCATATCTGCCGCTTTCACTTATTCCAAGTGGATCCCCGTCAGTATAGGCTCCGCCAACCACATGGCTTTGCCTCCGTTCCGAGTTTACATACAGTGCAATGAACATTGCCGTAACGAGAACAAACGCTATAACTAATGCGATTCCAATGTGACGTATTAGGAATCTTTTTATTTGTTCTTTTTGAATACTGCCGGTGTGTGCCATATTTGTTCCCTTTAGATTTAGTGTTGCCTAACTGTATATCAAATCTTCACCACTACCATATCATGTGTTGCTTTATTCAATATCTCTGTGCCGTTTTCTGTTATAGCCACTACGTCTTCTACTCTCATTCCAAATTTTCCCAACAGGTTTATTCCGGGTTCTATTGTGAAGCACATACCTTTTTCCAGTTTTCTCGGATTGCTTACTTTTATATCCGGTGCTTCGTGACCCATAAAACCTATTCCGTGGCCTAAACGGGTGAAAAATGCATCTCCGTAGCCTGCTTCTTCTATTACAGCTCTTGATGCTCTGTCAATGTCGGGGATAAATGCTCCTTTAAAGCATGCTGCCTCACCGGCTTCCGTTGATTTTCGGCAGATTTCATAGACTTTTTTTTGTTCTTCCGTTGCGCTGCCAATAAAAATCATGCGGGAGATATCTGAGCACATATCATTGTATGTGCAGCCGAAGTCAAGTAGAACCACATCCGGGGTTCCTATGACCCTGTCGCCTCCGTTGTAATGCGGAAAGCTTGAATTCGGGCCTGCTGCGACTATTGCCCACGGTTTTAAGCCACCGAGTTTTTCGAGGCTTGCTTTTATGAAATCTCTGACCTCGCCTTCCTTCATGCCTGCCTTAATAAACTTGATAACTTCATCAAAAACCTTGTCGGCGAGAGCTGAGGATTTCCTCATATTCTCCAGCTCGGTATCAGTCTTTATTATTCGCATTTCCTCAAACAAAGGTCTGGCGTTAGTGAACTTAATACCTGCGTTTACTGCAATGTCGATTGTGCAAAATGCCGGTGCAGTAGAGTTTACTCCGATTCTTTTATTATGCAGCTCTTCAGGCTCAAGCAGCTTACACACCGCTTCGGTCATGTCATCGCCGTCAAACCAGCTTAGTATCCTGATATCTCCCATGACAGCTTCCAGTTCTCCTGTATAAATCAAGTTGCACAGATAGAAATAACTGCCGTCATTCTTGATAAACAAACCTTGAAATCGCTCGCATGCCATTGGCGAAAACCCTATCAGAAACTTCAGTTCTTCCGACGGGTAAACCAGTACCGCATCCAAATTATCCTTTTTCATAAGAGTAACAAGCTTTTCAATAAATACTTTTTTCATTATACATTCCTCTCCGCGTCAAAAGTGTTTCTTCTACATTTTTTTTGCTTAACATTGTCAAACAAGCGTGTATATTATATACTACAGTAATAAAAATTAACAGAACAAAGTGTAAACATGAGAAAAATGGATGTTTACTTGGAATTTTGTAAGAAGAGGAAGGTATCTTATATTGCTGTGGGTTAAAGATAGTATTAGCGAGGTATTAGAAAAGCTTAGCGTAGATTCAAGCGTCGGTTTGAGTAATGATGAGGTGCAGGCGAGATTTGCCAGGTTCGGGCTTAACGAGTTTGAGGAGGAGAAAAAGGAAACGCTTTTTCAAAAAATCCTTCATCATCTTTTAGAAATTCCGACTATGATTTTATTAGCAGCGGCTGTTGTCGCTGTAATTGCCGCGATATTAAATGCTCAGGGCGGCTATGAGTATGGCGGCAGCTTTGCCGACTGGGCGAAAGTGGCGGTTATACTGTTAATCGTTGTTATCAACATAGTTCTTGGCTTGTATCAGGAGAGTAGAGCAGAAAAAGCGCTGGAAGCTCTAAAAAAAATGAACAGCTTTAAGACAACGGTTTTCCGGGACGGGATAAAACAGATTATCGAAGCCAACCAGCTTGTGCCCGGAGATATTGTCGAACTAAACGCGGGCGACGTCATTACTGCTGACGCAAGGCTTATCGAAGCCAGCAGCCTGCAGGTCGAAGAAGCTGCACTAACAGGTGAGAGCCAGCCTTCGGATAAGGATGCAAGCGCTATAATTGAAGAGGATGTTCCACTCGGCGACAGGATAAACATGGTTTACTCCGGGTGTCTTGTAACAGGCGGCAGGGCAAAGGCGGTTGTTGTTGAAACCGCAATGGAAACAGAAATGGGCAAAATCGCCCGGCTGCTTAATGATACCAAAAAGATGCTGACACCGCTTCAGCTCAGGCTTAAGCAACTTGCTAAGCGTATATCGGTAATAGCACTGATATCGGGGCTTGGTATGTTTTTAGTCGGCTTTTTAATTTGGGGAAATCCCGCAATTGAAATGCTGCTTCTCGCGGTGGCGTTGGGTGTTGCTGCGGTTCCCGAGACATTGCCGATAATTGTTACAATGATTCTTTCATACGGCGTGTTCAACATGGTTCGGAAGAAAACAATAATACGCAGAATACCCGCTATAGAAACCATTGGTAACACATCTGTTATTTGTTCTGATAAAACAGGAACACTTACACTCAATAAAATGAAAATCCAGCAGGTCTGGCATGTTGACCACGAGCCGGTAAAATCATCCGCCGAGTTTAATCCCGACCAGCTTCATCTTGTCGAAATGCTTGCCTCATGCAGTAACGCTACCATTGAAATCATACATGACGATATGCGGGTGCATGACGAGGACGAACATGTTGTCGGCGACCCGACTGAAATCGCAATCATCCGCCTGCTCCATGACAAAGGCCTTACCAGGGTTGATGCGGAAAGAGAATACCCGAGAGTACATGAGTTGCCGTTTGATTCGGGCAGAAAGAGAATGACTACCGTACACCATGTAAGTGACGGGTATATCGTTGTTACAAAAGGAGCTTTTGACAGATTGCCTGTTGCATGGGACGAGGAGCTTCATAAAAGGGCTTCCCGAATCCATGACTCATTTGCCGACAGAGCACTTCGAGTCCTTGCTGTCGGGTATAAGCATTACAAGGAAATGCCTGCGGATTTGAGTGAGGAAGCACTGGAGAAGGATCAGAAGTTTCTCGGCATGGTCGGCATGATCGATCCACCGCGACCCGAAAGCAAAGAAGCTGTAGCAAGGGCAAAAGAGGCAGGAATAAAAACCGTTATGATAACGGGTGACCATATCGGCACAGCAGTTGCGATTGCTAAGGAAATCGGAATTATGGAAGAGGGCGACCGGGCTATCACCGGTGCCGAACTTTCCAAAATGAGCGATGTTGATTTGATTGCGCAGGTGCGCGGTATTTGTGTTTACGCGCGTGTAAGCCCCGAGGATAAGCTCAGGATAGTCCATGCATGGGCGGCGCATAATGAGGTAATAGCAATGACAGGCGACGGCGTTAACGATGCGCCTGCCTTAAAAGCCGCTGATGTTGGAGCAGCAATGGGGATCACGGGTACGGAGGTTACGAAAAATGCCGCCGATATGATAATAACAGATGATAATTTTGCGACTATTGTTGATGCAATAGCAGAGGGGCGCACATCATATGACAATATTCGTAAGACTATCCAGTTTTTGCTTGGTGTCAACTTTGCGGAAATATTCGTCCTGCTTGCAGGTATGCTAGTGCTCGGGCGTACTGTAATAACCGCATTGCAAATTCTTATTATAAACGTTGTATATGACGGTATTCCGGGATTCTTCCTGGCTTTTGAAAGAGCGGAGCCGGGTGTAATGAAACGAAAACCCCTGCCTAAAGGAGCAGGAGTCTTTGCTCAAAACGTTGGCGTGTTTATTACATTTCGTGCAATAACATTCTCTATTTTGACTCTGGCTGCATTTATAATCGGCTCATTCGTACCGGTAGTCCCGGCATCGCCCGGCGACCTGCTGTACATCCCCTGGGACGGCACATGGACAATCGACGCGCTCAGAAACGGCGGAAACTTCGCAATAGGCATAACCATGGCCTTTATGGTCCTAAGCTGGGCATCAACAATAGACACATTTAACACTCGCACACAGCAATCAATCTTTAAAGCGGGCTTTCTGTCAAACAAAGGAGTCTTCTTCGCAGTCCTGGGCGCACTGGCCTTCTCTGTAATGGTAGCATTGACTCCCCCGCTTATGACGATTTTTAATGTTATATACGTCAGCGGCAGGCACTGGCTGATTATGATAGGTCTGGCACTGCTGCAGCTTGGCGCTGTTGAGGTGCTGAAGCTGGCTATAAGGCGGCGGAAGGTGTAAATTTTCAACATTTTACGGCAGCAAACGATTATTGATATGTAGAAGAACTTTGTGCTACGATAATCTTGTTGTCGCCACTCCACTCGGGCAAAATTGCAACGGGGAGGAGGGGATGAAAATAGAGATAATTTCCTTTCTAGAAGCTGTCGTAGCAGGTGTAGTGGCCTACTACATCTGCAAGTGGCTGGACGACAGTTTTGACAGCGGCAACGAATAGCCACATGAAAACCCCGATGATGACACATCGGGGTTTTCGGTTGGGATGAAAATAAATAACTTCCTTTATTTGCCTTGGTTGCATTGTAGCACATTAGCGTTGTTCCCGTCAAGAAAATATTTCACCACACCCTGTAGCCCTGTACTATCAGGCGTTCGTCATCGCTTCCGCCTCTTGTGCAGGTTGAGAGGGTTATGATTTGGGTGGCTCTCAGGGGGGCGCCTATTCTGTTGGCGAAACGGGAGAAGAGCCGCGGAGTGCCGAGGGCAATGTCATAGGCGGGGTCTTCTATGTCTGAGAGTCTTGCCGTGAAAATCTCGAATGTTACTTCCTCGCCGTATACCATTAATGTTATGTAGCGGTTATTTTCGAGAAACTCTTCATTTAAGAATCTTCGCAGGTCGGTGAACATACCGCCTTCCTGCAGGTTATGTCCGTAGATGAGAATGTGCGGTGATGTCAATTCGTTACGAAAGTCCATAAACAATGCACCCACCGGGTTGGACTCCCCGCTGAATGAAGTACTCAGATACTTCTCGTTATCATCTCCCCGTACAACCGGGTAGCTTATACCTGTGCCGTCTATACGAATCCAGAAAACATAGTCGGGATTAATGTCGCGCATTTCCAAATCAAACGCACTCCACTGTCCGGCGCCGAATCCCGCGTTTTCCAGCTCTGTTTCATTTACAGAACGTCCTCGTTCACGGAGTGCCTCATACTCTTCCCGTGATGCTCTCAGTACGCCGTTGTGTGCCATTACAGCCATGGCTGTAAAGAGGGCTATACTGCTGAAAAGGATTATACCTATCGTCAGCCCCGCGGTTACGGACACTTTGCGAAAAGAGCCGAAAAAGCTCTTTTGCTTATTGTCTGATTCAGTTTTATTTTCGGATGCCTTTGCCGGCATTTTATTTTTGTTTTCCATAAAAAGATCTTACGTCTGTGCGTTTACGCATTTCTCTTCTGTAAAAGAACAGGCAAACACATAAACCCGCTGCTAAAAATACTGATACCCACATAGCCACTACCTGCAAGGTAATGTCTGCAACCCCTGTTTGCGGTACGTTTCCAAATCCCCGGCTTACAATCAGGTTCAGGTCAGCGTGACCGTCTGAAAACTCTGCCCGGAAAACATATGTGCCGTCAGCAAGGGTCATGATGTAGCTTTCGTTCAGAGTTATCACAGTACTGCCGGATGTAATTGTGTAGTGGGTTGAGGCTATTTCAGTGCCGCCTCTGGTCAACCGAATAAATCTGCTATGATCGGCGCTGACTCTCGCGCTTGATGTGCCGGTGCCTGCCCATGTGCCGAAATGGGATAATACGGGGTGCGCATTTGTTCCGCTCTGATTATTATTTCCGCCTTGATTATTGCCGCTGCCGCCGTTGCCTCCGTTGCCGCCATCACCGCCGGTGCCGCCGTTGTTATTGTTGTTGCCGTCGGCGTTCCAGTTAGCTGTAACGGTTACAATCCTGTCTGCTATCGCATTGATGTTAGTCGGCAGCGTTATGGCTGCTCCTGTTGCACTGGTCGGATTTGTCAGGTTTCCGCCATTCGCCGGAGCTCGTGTCCAGTTGTTAAATGTCCGTCCTTGTGAATCTGTACCCGCATTTAATTGAACCGTTGCTCCCGCAGGATGATTCGCTGTTTGAGTACCACCGGTACCCGCACCTACAACTCTGAGCTGAAATTCTTCGGCACCCGGGGGTGGAGGATTGCCGCTGCCGTCGCCACCACCTGACCAGTTTGCTGTAACTGTGATAAGATAGGTAGCCGCAGTTGGACGAGCCGATGGCATGGTTATTCGCGCCGTTGTGGCATTATTTGCGTTTGTTAATGAGGCGGTTGTCGGAGTACGTGTCCAGTTGACAAATGTTTGCCCTGTCGGAGCTGTACCGGCGTTTAAGTCGACTCTGGCTCCCTGTTCAAGAAAGAGGTCTGCTTCGGGCTGTCTGCCTGCTCCCGCACCTATAACTCTAAGAAAATACCTAGGGTTATCGGGATCAAAATCCGGTGGAGGGGTAGTGCCTCCGCCACCGCCGCTGCCATCTGCCGCGGTAATGGTAAGATTCGCGCCTCTGGCTTCCGCATTTATAGGAGAGGCATTTGTAGCAACCGGGACACCTTCTCTCGGAGCCGGCGTAAAGGATAGACCAATGGGGCTGGGACCTGTGGCAGCATTGGGCAAAATAACAAAATTTATATCTGCGATTTTCCCGTCTTGAGTAAAGCCTGTTCTCATATCCAGGATATCGGCAAACAATACCCATTGACGAATCAGACCGCCATCATCCCGCTCAGTGCTTACTGTCACCGGCTGAACAGGCAGACTGGTAAAGGATGGTGTAACAGATACAAATCTTAATTTATCCGCCTCGTATGATATTACCAGACCAACTGCGGCAAACCCGTCGTTGTTGCTGACATTTATCGGAACTCTTACCGGAACCTCAGCAGTACTGCTGCGCTCTTCCGATACAGCACCGATCGAGAATGTAAGTCCTCCTGTGTTAGCAAGTCCCGCAACCGGTATAAATATGCTGGACATGAATAATATAAGAAGTGTTAGTATAAGAACCCTTTTCATTGTATCTTTCTCCGTTTACCTAATTCTGCGGTTGACCAAGACTGCTCCGGTTGTGTGTAAAATATCTTGCCAGCAAATCTATATCCGGCAGACCAGGAACGTGATCGCCTGTGCAACACTCGCAATCACTTTCCCCATTTGTACTCAGACTTGCATTTCGTATGTTTATGTTAATGCTTTTATCACGCTGCCATCTTACAAGTAATACAAGGTCACTAAGATTTACAACACCATCGCCGTTGACATCTCCAAGTCCGTTCCAAGGAACAATAACAATGTTGTAATCTCTTTCTATCCTCATTGTTCCCCGAAGGGTTATAGCAACACTAAAATCATATGAGTCCGCTTGTGTCGCATCTCCGGAAATCACTGTTATAGCTCCTGCATCTTCAGTAATCCTCAAGTCGGGTGGTAAAATACCGCGTCCGGGTATTATCTCCCACCGTACTTGCACCGGACCGTCGCCCACATCATCGAGAAACTCGAGACTTGTTCTAAACAAACCCCCTACCGGTACAGGACGCGGTAGTAAATCATTTAGAGGAAAGCGACTTGTTGAATGCCCCTGATGTCCCGTGATCCTCGGACTATTAGCTCCCGGCTGCGCGGCGCGGATGAATACATCCCCGTCATATTCAAATCCGGCTCCGCCTGTTGTAGGTGTGCGCGGCATATTAATCACAACATAAGCATGCGCTGCGGCTTCAATCCCATATCCGGTCCTCACACCGAAGGGACTGGTATGATCCGGCCCGCCGATGCCATTATGTGCGGCACCGGGTACAGTGGTGGTAGCAAATTGCATTGAGCCTGCGGTAAATGTACGTGCCGGCAAATAATCTCCCTCGTCATCAAAACTACGACTTACTTCCCAACGTTGGAACACGCCGCCTGAATTTCTGCTTATGATTGCACGGGTACCCGGCATTACAGCACGCTTATTCTCCCAAAGTCTTAGGGGTCGGGGTGCCGTACCCGGGTTGCTTAAGTGTCCCCAATTGGGTTCGCCGCGCGGATCACAATCACGTCTGACATAAAACCCTCTGATACCATCTCCTGTTATATGCAAGTAAGTACGAGGCCATATTTTTACTTCGAAATCCTGAGTGATTTTTGTCCCCTTGATATTCGGATTATCATCTATGCATTCCAGTTCAATGATGAATTTGTATTCACCTCTGGCAGTTGGCGCGGGTATTCCGCGTAAAAAGAAGTGAAACCGGTATGTTAATCCATTGTCAAGAACAGGTTCTATATCACCGGGAGACGGGTTAAACCTTAGATCGGGCGGTCTTTCGTTAAAAGGAGCAACTGTATCACCGGGAAGTTGGCGCCAGGTCCATTTTGTTCCGGTAGGCAGCCCTATTATATCAATCGGTTCGTTATACCAATCATCCGCTTCCGGCGGCTCAAATGCCGCATTTGCAGGAGCTACGTCTTCCATTCCGTCAGGTAGACGTGAATCTGTAGTAATTTCCGGTCGCTGCCAGATTCTTACCGTAAATCTTACTGTTTCAGAATAGCCGATAATTAAGTCTGTATCCTCTGTGGTATACACAACATCAAATGTATATATATAATACGGTACTGTATCATCGGCATTTGGTGGTAAGGCAGGGTTTGCTCCCGTAATAAGACCGTTTGTTGGACTTAAAGTTAAATTGGAGTTTATCAAACCGCTGTCAATTGTATACTCCCATGCACCTTTACCCGGAACTTTACTTGCTTCGATAGCTGCTCCATGTCCGTACAAAGTACCAACCATTCCGTCAAGAAGCTCCAGCGGACCAAGGAACGGGGGTCGTGGGGTCGGGGGTGTGGGAGCGGGAGGAAGTATCGGTGTTTCGCCGGCTTTTTGAATTAGTGAAAGCTCGGGGCGATTCCAAACTGTGATATTATATGTCGGAGAATCTGTAACTCGCAAATCAGGGAAATTCGGATCATTAGGAACTGCTCTGAGAAAAAAGTTATACGGGCCATGCGCTACCGCCGCTGCTGTCGGAGTGCCGCGTATTGCAACATTGGAGCGGTTATTCTCATCCACCCAGAGTGATAGTCCGGACCCTGCCAGAGGATTGCTGCCTTGAATTGCATTAAAATCCCATCTCCATATTGAGCCGGCAGGGAAAAATTCTGTTTCTATCGGTATACCGTAATCTTCTCTGCCGGGTAAGTCGTACTTTACTCCAACCACGGCATCGGGCAAACTTGGTGTTCTGATTGCAGCAGGCGGATCTGAATCAAATATCGTGATTCTGACACTATTTCTAAAAATTTCAGTAGCATCTGATTCATCTTGACCGGGCCCATATTGTTCTATTGCAAGCCAGAAAGTAATCGGCCCACCACTCGCCACTTTAGGAGTACCCCAAAAAGTTCCACCGCCTAGCCCGTCGGGATGATCTGGCATTGGTGTAAATCTCAGCCAGCCTTCCGGATGATCAGGATCATAGGCTAAATGCTCGGGAAATTCTAACACCCAAATCACAGAATATCCCTCAATAACTCCGATAGGGTCAGGAGCTCTGACAGAATAATCTCTCCCTACATAAGCGTTAGGCAGCGGAAGCCCATCCTGTGCTATCCAATCGGAGGATGCCGGGACAGGAGCGGCGCCATATTCACGCATGTCATTAAATGCCATTATCATTTCTCTTTGATTATCAAAGTTAACGGAAGGAATTTCATCGCTGTATAATGCCGCAATCGAAACCTCTTCTTCAGGCATTATAAAAGATACATAAACATATTCGTCATCAGCTTTTTCGTCAAAAAGCTCTACATGAGCAAAGTCCGGGTCTGCCTCCCATCCTTTAAAGCCTTCTGCAGAAACACTAAGTACAACTGTTTCTCCGGGTAATACATCCCATGGAATAATCGGATAATACTGCCAAAACCCTGTTTCCTGCGATATTGTTGAAACGCGCTGCCAGAAGCGGGGCTCTGATCTTATAGCATCTTCCTCAATTACGGGATCGTCAATCTCCGCCGCATCGCTATCCGCCGTATTGCGGACACGCTCGCGCGGCGACGCTCCGTTGGAATCATCGCCGAAAATGTGCATACCCGCAACCGCCGCCACTGTAACGCAGAGCGATATCAGGAGTGTTAGCATAACTGCTTTTAGTATTTTCATAGTTCCTTCTCCTTGAGTCAGCGAGGCTGACTTTGCCGGGAGTAACCGGCTTTGCCAACCGGAGTTGGCTTTCTTGTATGTTAGATTTGCTATTCGTATCCTTACTTTGTACTGAAGCTGACTTTATTGGCTTTGCCAAGTTATGCCCGGCTTTATAATCCCTTTAAAGGATATATTTTTACGAGTCACATTATACTACAAAATGTCCCTAAATGTCAAGATTTAGTAACATTATGTTTGCTATGTTTACATAGTGTTTACATTGTCCGGGGGTATTGTAACTTGTGTCAGGGCATGAAAAAATACACCTTATACAGTATATCGGTGTATTTTAGCAAAAGTTTAGCTGTTTTTATGGATTGCCACACCATCTGCGGATGGTTCGCAATGACGGATTACCTCAGTCCCTTTTGGCGTTTTTTCTCTACGTACATTGCTTCGTCGGCGCGTTTGAATACGTCGCGCAGGGTTGTGTCTATGCCGGGGGTGAACATTGCAGCACCGCAGGCGCAACTAAAACGTTGATCTTTTACTG
>Ga0123353_10006866_pt1 | contig 15282 bp, 18 predicted proteins | sample TergutLab28metaG_3_FD_92763 | JGI IMG/M metagenome (GOLD analysis project Ga0123353, IMG submission 92763) | Labiotermes labralis P3 segment gut microbial communities from Petit-Saut dam, French Guiana - Lab288 P3 | ecosystem: Host-associated > Arthropoda: Insects > Digestive system > Gut ... | reverse complement strand
ACTCCGCCTGTGCGTAGAATTTATCGGAGAGCTTGCGTGCCTGTACCCTCTCATAACCCGGATAATTGACCACGGCCTTGTCCGGATACAGGGAGACGAGCTGTCCGCCGATCTCTCCGGCATCCAGTATGAGTGTGCTCATCATCCTGGTCCTGGCGTATATTCCGGCCGTTAGACCGCCCGGACCCGCACCGATGATTATGAGGTCGTAAATCATTCCTTGGTGAACGTGTTTGCCATATAAAACGTTGTCCGTTGCGAATATAAGAGAGAATAATTCGCTTTTCAACGAAACTCGCCGTTAAGCTACGAAAAGCGAAGCTGGCGTATACGTTTTACGCAACATTCTTCGCCTTCTGGCGTATGGGCGACCCCATCACATATAAAAGTGTACGCCGTTACCTTACATGTGATATCATGGACGGTCAGACGGACGAAGGTTATACAGAGAGCATGCTGAACATAATCCTGGACGAGATCGACGACATAATCATAATCCACGATTCCGAGCACACCGTCGTATGGATGAACCGTGCCGCCACAGAGAGGTTCGGGACATCCGTGGAGGACATGATCGGCAGACGTTGTTATTCACTGTTCGGAAGGTCGAAGAAGTGCGATTCCTGTACGGTGACATCGGCCACCAGGGACGATAAATCAAAGAATATCCGCATCGTCCCGAACACAGGGGAGTGCTACGAATGCACGACGATACCCCTTTACAGGGGCGACGAGATAAAACTGGTGGTCCAGCATCTTAAGAGGACCTGTGATTAGTGATAAATACAACCAACGTGTTGACGGGCTATGTTCGCCATAGAGGAGTTCATATTCCTGTTCGCGGCCGGTGCGTTCTACTTCGCCCTGCTGTTCGTCCATAACATCAGAAAACCTAAGACGGAGTGATGCCGCCCTTTCTTTCCCGGCGGTCATTCCGATCACCGAGCGGCCGATATACTTCGTGAAAGTGACAGGTTAAATATTCACACGTCAGTTTACCTCCGGTGATATCATGGTAAAGATGCCCGATAATGTTTTGGCGGCGTTCAACGACGCCGCCGCTGTGAAGGTGCTGACATCGGTGGGGGATGACGGACAGCCGCACTCGATCGTATGCGGAAGCATACGTGCGGTGGACGCGGACACCCTGATCGTCGGTGAGATACTTATGAGGAACACGGCCAAGAACCTCAAGAACGGCGGCAAGGCCGCCTTGTTGGTGGTCCTGGGCAAGACCTCGTTCCTTGTGGACGTGAACATCGCGCAGCGCGTCGCCGAGGGCCCGATGCTCGACAGTATGAACGAGGTGCTGAAGGGAATGGGGCTCAAAGCGGCCGCGGTCTGGGTATTCTCGCCCACTGCGGTGTTCGATCAGAGCGCATCCCCTGCGGCAGGCACAAAGCTCGCATAAACCCCTTCCATTCCTTTCCTTTTCATTCCGCGTTCCAATGGTAAGATTGATATTGCCGCTGACGAATCACGGACGCATGTGGTACGACCGGTCCAAGGCGAGCATGATGATCTTCATGGGTGCGGCGCTCGCGTTCATCGGCATAGGATTGTACATCATGGGTCACATGTGGCCCGGTGTGGCATCGATGATGGTCGGCATGGCATCAGTGGTCATCGGGTTCACGATACTGAAGTTCCACATCGTGTCGGGTTTCGGGAAGAGACCCTAGTTCCGACGAACACCACCCAATTCCTTTCTTCGATCTCGTGAACGGTGACGCTGAGGCCGCAGTCTTTCAGCATTGCCGTCATCTCGTCGTTCTCACGCAGGTCAAGCCCGTACGAGCGTATGATCTCATCGTTCCTCTCCTTGAACATCGGATGCGGATACGTCTCGGACACGATCACAAAACACCCGCCGTCAGCGACCATCGCCGCCGCCTTCACGATGTCGTCGTCCAGGTCCGGCCAAAAGAAATACGTCTCGAACGCGGTGACAAGGTCGAACGATCCTTCTTCGAACGGAAGCTCGGACACGCTGTCCAGTGACACGCGGCATCTCCCGCTGTCCACCAGTTCGGCGTTCACCTTCCTTGTCATGGCAACGGATTCCTCAGATATGTCGATGCCGTATATCTCCGCGTCCCGATGCATCGCAGACAGTAGCGATATGAGCATCCCGCCGCCGCATCCGATGTCCAGTATCCGCTCCCGACGACCGTCCGGTATCTTGGACAGTGCCCACTCCGTCAGAGGGCGATGATGTTCGTTCATATCCTCAAGCAGTGAGCGCCCCTCATCCCCCACGGGATTCCTGAATTGGACGGGATCGTGTTCCTTGGACATTGAACACGGTAAGATGAACTAATATATCATTTGAACTAAAAATTGGGTGTTTGAAAAAGTTTGAGCTGATCCGTGATATACGTATCAGTATCTGCGCCTGTTGTTGTCCCTGGGCGGCGCGTGCTTTCTGAAGCAGTCCCTGCAATAGACCGGTTTTCCCTGGGTCGGTTTGAACGGTACTTCGCATTCGTTGCTGCAGTCCGAGCATACTGCTTTGTGCATTTCTCTCGGCGGCTGGTCTCTGTCCCTATAATTCCTATCTCCGTAGGCCATATCTATACCTCTTTTTGGAGTATTCCAATATCATTTTCCTTGCGCCTTTTTCGGACGGACCGGGTCGTAATATCACGAATGCCTCTAAGTGGCCGATAACGGTACGGGTTTATAAAACCAATCTATTGTTTTCATCGTTTTTACAGTGATTTTTTGATTCCGCAGTCCACACACATCCTTATACCGCCGGATGAACGCATCTCTTCACCGCACTTCGGGCACTTCGTCACGGCACTGCCGGCGGTCTCAGCCTCCTTCCCGGAGAGGTCGAGCGACGCCCATTCCATGAGCCGTATGAGTTCGTCGTACATCTTCCCGCAATCCTTGCCGTAATGCTTCAGATTATCGAACTCGTTGAACATCCTCACGCGCATCTTCATTATCGCACCGTACACGTTCGAGTAGGTCTTTTGTGTGATATGAGGTTTACATGCAACGCTGTCGCGGTACCTGATGTCCAAATACGTTATACTGCTGTCCAGGAACGACAGGAATTTACGTTCGTCCGGGAACACGGGCACCGACAGCAGTAACTCTTTCCTTTCAATAAGCGAGGCATCGCGGCCGATGATGATGTTCAGGGTCTCTTTGACAGCGTCGCGCATCTCGCCGTCCACCTGTCCGTATATCTTTCTCAGCCGATGAACATCCTCACTCCTCCCGACCGCCGACATCCTGACGGCGGCACGTTTGAACTCGTCGCCGTTCCGATGTTTCAGGATGTCGAAGAGATCGGGTATCATCGTATCGTTCTCGTTCAGTGCGCTCAGGTATCCTAGGCACGCGATACGGACGGCGTCCTTGTCATTCGTCCTTAATTCCCTGACGATGTCGAGCGCCGCTCTCTCCTTGACGGCCGCCAGCAGGTTCACGACATCCGCCCTGACACGAGGATCGGGACTTCGAAGATGTTTGGACAGGACGCTGTAGAACGACGGCTCATAGTTGCTTACCAGCCACTTATCACCGGAGACGGCATTCCTCCTGCCTGCCATGACCATATCGACGCATCCAAGAAAACGTTCGAGATATCCGAGCCTGCTCACGCTCATTCCGTGACCTCAATAAAAGTAAAAAAGTGAGCGACGCGCCCGCGAGGGCGCATGCGCGATCAAATGTCCCTGCCGGCAAGGGCTTCCTTAAGGACGACGACCTCTTCGTCGGTCAAAGTAACCCCTTTGCCCATCTTCTCTCCGTCGGGAGACCACTCCCTTATGTCATACTTCGGCTCTCTGCCGTTCCAGCTTATCAGATTCAGCTCCTTCGTCCACCCTTTGGATGACTCCGAAAGGACCGCGACCTTCTCAACTATCTCGTACTTGAACTCTACCATTAGCGCACGTCTCCAGCTTTTACTTATAATACTTCTTCTTATATTTAAAGAAGATGAGAAAACAAGAAAACTGCGAGACAAATAAGAAAAAGGCGCGCGGGACCTGATGCTTATAAAAAATGTTCTCAAAGGTTTAAATACTCAACCTTTCATACTCGATGTAAGAGACCACACATGTCGCAGAACAGCCCAGGGCGATCTTTTTTCATAACGGGAGTAACATAAGATGGATGACATATTGATCTATGCACTGATCGCCGCACTGGCGGTCCTTATAGGTCTTTCCGCGTTCTTCGGCGCCGCCGAGACCGCGTATTCGTCAATGAACCGCATAAGGGTGAAGAATTACGCCAAGGAAGGTAATAAGAAAGCCGCGAGAGCGTTGAAAGTATCAGAGAATTACGATAAACTGCTGACGACGTTGCTCATAGGCAACAACTTCATTAACTTCACAGCTGTGACGCTTTCCGGCATACTATTTGCGCATTTCATTCTCAATGACCATGCGGCCGCCGCGATATCAACGGTCGTGATAACGTTGGTGATACTCACATTCGGCGAGATAACGCCGAAGTGCATAGCGATGGACCGCGCCGAGAAGCTGGCGATGTCATTCGCAAGACCTGTTTCGTTCCTGGTGCTGGTGTTCACGCCCATAAGCATATTCTTCGTCGCTCTGAAGAGGCTGCTGTCCAGGCGGATGCCGGAGGACGACGCTCCGACGATGACCGAGGACGAACTCAAGGTGATGATAGATGAGATCGAAGAAGAAGGTACGATAGAGAAGTACGAGAGCGATCTGATAAAATCGGCGATAGAGTTCGACGACATAACCGTAGGCGAACTGTACACACCGCGTGTTGATGTCATCGCGATCGATATCAACTCCGATAAGAACAAGATAAAGAAGACGCTCAGGGACAGCGGTTTCTCCCGACTGCCCGTATATGACGGAACGATAGACAAGATCGTGGGCGTGATATACAGCAAGGATTTCTATAACCATTATTTCGAATCGGATAACACGAAGATAGAGAGCATCATACGCCCGGTGAAGTTCGTTCCCACGTCAATGAAGATATCGTCGTTACTGGGAGACCTGCAGGAGTCGCAGATGCATATGGCCATCGTATTGGACATACACGGCGGAACAGCGGGCATCGTTACACTGGAGGACCTTGTCGAAGAGCTCATCGGAGAGATATGGGACGAGAGCGATGAAATTGAATATGAAGTGAGCGAGAACCCCGACGGTACGTACCGCGCGCTCGGAGGCGCGAACATCCACGATGTGATAGAAGAATCGGGAGTGCAATTCGACCTGGAAGGGTTCGGCGGTCACACAATGAGCGGTTTCATCCTTTACAAATTGGGACACATACCGATGAACAGGGAGACGGTGGAACTGGACAACGCCACCATGATCGTGAAGTCCGTGAAGAATCGCCGCATAAAGGAAGTGACCATCATCAAGAAGGAGAACCCGAATGGCGACGATCACGATGAGGAGTGATCACAGTAACGATCCCAGGAACGTTCTCATATTTTTCTCGGCGATCTCCTTGCGGGCAGGGTGCGATACGATCTTGCAGGTTATCGAAAGAACGTCGCCGTGATGTGCTATCTCATATCTCTCAAGAACGGCGGCCTGTTTGTCCAATCTCAGATAGAACGTACAGTCATCGTCGATCCTGTCGCCGAGTTTATCCAATATCTCGTTCACGACATCCGTGCCGAGACGTTTGAAGAGCTCACCGCACTCCCGGTCCTTACCAAGCGACACGGAAAAAATGATCATATCGTTACCGTGATGGCCGTCGCTGATCTCCGCGTCTATCTCATCCGCGCCGGTGATACGGAGCATCAGATCGTGCAGACGATCCTCATCCTCAGTGGCGTAGCAGAACATCCGCACCTTCACCCAATGGAAGACACTCATGCACATCCGTAACCGAAGCGGATTGATTATTGTTTCCGTGTCCGCGGACAATAATCAAAACCTTTTTATTATCGGGTCATATTGGCAGACCTACCTTTAAGGATCCGTAGCTTAGATTGGCTGGAGCGCCCGGCTGATAACCGGGAGGTCAAGAGTTCAAATCTCTTCGGATCCACATCTTCCTTCTGGATGTCCTCATTTTCGGCGTTATTTTTGACATTTAGGCATTTATGTGCATATGTTCAGATAAACAAAAGGACAAAAGTAGGATAAGCGCGACGCCGTGTCCATGCGTTTGGTGGTGCAAGGGTGGTCCGGATACGCGCAGAGCCTTTCATGTTCATAATGTTATAAAATTCGTCTGATGTAAATATGCGTTGTTGACACTTGGTTGACCGTCATTTATGAAAATTTTGGCGCTCATTCTTTTTGTCTGTTCTGCGATCCTGCGCTATGTAAGACAGGTCAGCATACTTATCGGCGAATTTTACCAGTGCAAATGGGTCTTTTGGAGAACTAATAACGTCTTTTGTCGATGAGTATATTCGACAGATATAAATACGGAACTTCTATACGAAAATCAATGACTGACAGCCTGAGGGAAAGGATCGCCGGTGAGATCGCGTTATCCAATGATCCCGGCAAGACCATGAGGAAATGGAGAGAGGAGTTCTCTGTCTCACAGAGTGAGCTTGCATCCACCATGGGGATATCTCCGTCGGTCATAAGTGACTACGAATCCGGAAGGAGGATGTCCCCCGGTGTCGGCGTGGTCAGGAAGATGGTCGATTCGCTCATGGAGATAGACAAGGGACGCGGTCATCCGACCGCGTCCAAGTTCAAAGCCGTCCGCGACGAGTGCATCATATCCATGGAGGAGTTCGAGCAGGGCATACCGTTCGCCGAGTTCATCGGCGCTATCGGCGGTAAGGTCCTCAACCCGGACACTGACGGCAGGACAATATACGGTTACACTGTTGTCAACTCTGTCAAAGCGATAATGTCCCTGAACTCCGCCGATTACCTGAAGATATACGGATGGAGCACCGAACGCGCCCTGATATTCACGGACGTCTATTTCGGACGGTCGCCGATGGTCGCGATAAGGGCACATCCGCTCACACCGGCGATGGTCGTCTATCTCAAACCTGAGAACGTCGACCCACTGGCGATCAAACTCGCGAAGCTGGAGGGGATACCGCTGGTATCCACCAATGCGGAATTGAACGATCTTATAACGAAGTTGAAGGAACTTAAGGAAGGGAAGTAAATGGACGTCGGAATTGTTAGCTATGGGGCATATGTGCCGCGATACAGGATAACGCCCGAGGAGATAGGACGAATATGGGGCGTCGACGGAAAGGCGATGGGAAAAGGACTATTCATCAATATGAAATCCGTGCCCGCGCCCGACGAGGACGTCGTGACGATATCGACGGAGGCTGCAAGAGATATGATGAGCCGCTGCGGCATCGATCCGCAGGATATCGGTGCGTTGTACGTAGGCTCTGAATCACATCCGTACGCGGTGAAACCAACGGGGACGATAGTCGCGGAGGCGATACGCGCCACCGCCGAACTCACCGTCGCCGACCTGGAGTTCGCCTGCAAGGCAGGTACCGCGGGGATACAGATATGCATGGGCCTCGTCGGTTCCGGAATGATCAGGTACGGCGTCGCCATAGGCGCCGACACGTCGCAGGGCGCGCCCGGCGATGCACTTGAATACTCCGCATCCGCCGGCGGTGCCGCATATCTGATTGGTTCGGAGAAGATCATAGCCAAGATAAACAAGACGTTAAGCTACACCACGGACACACCCGATTTCTGGAGAAGGGAGGGTGCCCCCTATCCGAGCCACGGCGGCAGGTTCACGGGCGAGCCCGCCTACTTCAAGCATATCGGCGCAGCCGCACAGATGCTGCTGTCCGAGACGGGTAACGAACCTAAGGATTACAACTATGCGGTGTTCCACCAGCCCAACGGGAAATTCCCGATGAGGATGGCGAAGGAGCTCGGATTCACGGACGAACAGATCAAGGACGGTCTTCTCACACCTTTCATCGGTAACACATACAGCGGTGCCGTCCCGCTCGGTCTGGCGGCGGTCCTCGACAAGGCGAGGCCCGGCGACAGGATATTCGTGGTCGCATACGGTTCCGGCGCAGGTTGTGACGCCTTCGACATAACAGTTACAGAGGAGATCGTCAATTATAACAGATCCGCGGCCCCGACGGTGGCCCAGAGGCTCGAGAACACCGTGGAACTGGATTACGGGGTGTATGCGAAATACAAGGGCAAGATAGTGAGGAGGTAACGAGATGAGGGAAGTTGCGATAATAGGCGTCGGAATGACGAAATTCGGAGAACTGTGGGGAGCCTCGTTCCGCGACCTCGGCATCGAGGCCGGTATGAAAGCAATGAACGACGCCAACCTTACGGGCTCAGAGGTGGACGGGATGTTCGTCGGTAACATGTCATCAGGGAGATTCATCAACCAGCACCATGTCGGTGCATTGATCGCTGACTACGCCGGGATGGCATCCCGTAACGTACCCGCGACAAGAGTGGAGGCCGCCGGGGCGTCCGGAGCGATGGCCTTCCGCCAGGGAGTGATGGCGGTCGCGTCCGGCATGCACGACATCGTCGTCGTGGGCGGTGCCGAAAAGATGACGGACGTCAACGATGATGCTACAAATTCAATATTGGATTCGGCCACCGATCAGCAGTGGGAGGCCAGCATGGGCGTGACGTTCGCGTCGCTCAACGCGATGATAGCCCGCAGGTGCATCCACGACGGTATTGCAACCAGGGAGCAGATAGCGTCGGTGGCCGTCAACAGCCACGCGCACGGGGCGCTCAACCCGAACGCACAATTCCGAAAGGCGATCAATCTCGACACTGTCCTGAGATCATCCGTGGTCGCCGATCCGCTGACGGTATTCGACTGCGCCCCCATATCCGACGGTGCGGCGGCAGTGGTCCTGTGCCCTGCGGAGATGGCCAAGAAGTACACGGACAAACCTGTAAAGGTGGTCGCATCAGCACAGGCAAGCGATACACTGGCTCTTTTCCAGAGGAACGATATCACAACGTTCGCAGCAACGGTCGCGGCCGCTAAGCGTGCTTATTCGATAGCAAAGATCGGACCGAAGGACATAGCGGTGGCGGAGGTTCACGATCATTTCACAATAGAAGGGATACTAGCATTGCAGGACCTCGGATTCTTTGAGAGGGGCGAGGCCGGAAAGGCGGTCATGGACGGTCAGGCGGCCGTTGGCGGAAAGGTCGCGGTCAACACGTCCGGCGGTCTGAAGGCATGCGGCCACCCGATCGGCGCGACCGGGGTGGCGCAGGTGGTCGAGATAACGAAGCAACTCAGAGGTGACGCCGACAAGAGACAGGTACCGAACGCAAGGTATGGACTGACACAGAGCGTCGGAGGGACCGGTTCTGCGGTCATCGTTAACATAATGGAGGCGGTCTGATGTCAGTCGCAAGGAACTGGAGGGAGATACCCGGAAGGTACAACCTCATCGGGACCAGATGCGGCAGCTGCAGTAAGGTTTACTTTCCGAAGCGCAGCATATGCCCTGAGTGCAGAAGGGCCTCCGTCGGAAAGATGGAGCCTTACAAACTGAAGGACGAGGGAACGGTATTCTCGTTCTCGATAATACATGAGGCGCCGGCCGAGAACAGTGATCTGAGGCCGTACGCAGTGGCGATGATCAGAACCGAGGACGGCATCCTTATAGCGGCACAGCTGACCGATATGAATATCGATGAAGTCGAAATAGGAATGCCCGTGCACGCGGTCCTCCGCAAGATAGGCGAGGAAGGCTCGGAGGGCGTGATCAACTACGGATACAAGTTCGCCCCGAAGAGGAACGGTGTTCCGAAAGAGAAAGTATAAACCGTTCACATAAACACTTTACAATTTCCTTCCTTTGCATCTTTTCTCCGGAGGACTCACTGTTTCTGAATGTCCATGAGGGCGATCATCTCCAGGACAAGGTCCTCAGGGCATACGCCTGATGCGTCCAATCCCAGATTCCTGATCTTGTCGGGCGTGCATTTCAAAAGACCGTCATCCTCGGCGGCGTCTATCTCGGTGAGTCTCAGATCGTCCTGACCGAACACGACGGCCACCATCTCTCCGGAGCCGTCGGCCGGTCTCATCTTCGCCAGCGCCTTCGATATCTGTCTCTCACCTGCTGCATATAATATCGTCTCCGTTATCAACGATCTCGATCTGTTCGTGCCGTGCTCGAATGCCCTCTCCGCATGCATCACCGTCGAGACGATATGGTCACGGCCGCATACGAAGTTCGGGTTCAGAAGGATGACGTCCCCTCCGGATACTTGGAAATGAGCTACTATCTCGTCGAACGGAAGTCCGCATCTGATGCCCTTGACGGTGAATGCCATGCACCGGAGATAGCGTGCATGTTTTAATCATTATTCTAAAGAGTGCATTCTCTTACGCTTTTATTACGGTCACATGATATTGACCGCACTGCATCACTGACCTCAGACATACGAATTCAGGGGTTCGGACAGTAGGTTTATTTGTACCACTTACTTATTCCCCCTTCGGAACGCGTGGACATATGAGCGGAAAGTGGGTAAAGGTGGCTGCGCCGGCCACGACATCTAACATCGGACCGGGGTTCGACATATTCGGATTGGCTCTCAATGAGCCCTTTGACGTCATAGAGGGAAGGATCATCGACAAAGGTATCGAAATAACGGAGATCACCGGGCCGGGTGCCGAGAGCATACCGAAGGACCCCAAGCAGAACTCCGTCGGCATAGCCGCCGCGGCTGTGCTGGAAAAGTGCGGTGCCGATATCGGTATCGAATTGAGGATCAAAAAAGGGATAAGACCGTGCAGCGGGATAGGCTCATCGGGTGCATCCGCCGCGGGCGGGGCATACGTCGCCAACGCTCTGTGCGGCGAGGCGCTCAGCGACAACCAGACCATATTATGTGCCGCTTTGGCGGAAAGCGTGACGTCCGGCGGATTACATGCGGACAACGTCGCGCCGTGCATTCTCGGCGGTTTCACCATCATCAGATCGTACGAACCGTTCGAGGTCGTTCGTATAGAACCGCCGACGGACCTTGGGATCGTTATTGCGATGCCCGATGTGCTCGTTCCCACGAAGGAGGCGAGAGCGGTCCTTCCGACAGATGTGAGGGTCAAGGACCTTGTGTTCCATGTGGGCAACGCATCATGTCTTGTCCATGCCATGGGCACCGGTAACATCGAACTTCTCGGACGATCCGTAAAGGACGCCGTGTTCGAGCCGGCGAGGGCGCATCTCGTCCCTCACATCAAGGAGGCCGAGGCCATCGCCATGTCACTCGGTGCGAAGGCATCGTTCCTGGGAGGTTCGGGACCGTGCATAATCTCATTCTTCAGTAAAGCTGAGACGGACGGTAAGGCGATCGCCGAAGGTATCGGTAAGGTCTACGCATCCAATGACATGAAATGTGACACATGGGTCACCACCTGGGGTAAAGGGTGCAGGAGACTTTGAGATGGCACCGCACGAGATAGTCTGCTGGGAATGCGGACGTACCGTGAAGGACATGTACGCGGACACATGTCCGTCATGCGGCGGTTTGCTTATGATAAAGATGGATCTGGAACCTCTGATGGAAATGAGGCCGGAGGACCTTCACGGAACGCCGATCGGCGTGTGGAGGTATGCACCGTTCATGCCCGTCGAGACCGCTAACATAGTCTCCATAAGGGAGGGAGGCACACCGTTGTATCCGTGCTCCGTGCTCGGCGCCGAGATCGGTGTGAACGATCTGTTCGTGAAATACGACGGTGCAAACCCTACGGGTTCCTTCAAGGACCGCGGTATGACCGTGGGTGTGTCGCATGCTTCGGAGATAGGCGCGAAGATAGTCGGATGCGCGTCCACCGGCAATACGTCAGCGAGCCTCGCGGCATATGCCGCGAAGGCCGGTATGAGGTGCGTGGTGTTCCTGCCGTCGGGCAAGGTCGCCGCCGGGAAACTGGCGCAGGCGATATTCTTCGGCGCTAAAGTGATATCGGTCGACGGGAACTTCGATGAAGCACTGGCTGTGGCCAGGGAACTCTCCGAGGAGCGTGCTCTGTATCTCTTGAACTCAATAAACCCGTACCGTCCGGAGGGTCAGAAGACGGTCCTGTTCGAGATAATGGACCAGCTCGCATATGATGTTCCGGATCGCATAATATTGCCGGTGGGCAACGCAGGTAATATATCAGCGGTGCACAAGGCGTTGATCGAGCTGAAGGAGATAGGATGGATAGACAAGGTCCCGATGCTCACCGGCATACAGGCAGAGGGTGCCATGCCGATCGTGAGGGCGTTCAACTCCAAACTCGCTGATTTCGTACCCGAGGAACATCCTGAGACGGTCGCCACCGCCATCCGCATCGGCAACCCGATAAGCGGCCGGAAGGCACTGAGGGCCATATACGAAACGGGCGGTCATTCTGTTTCCGTGACGGACGAAGAGATACTTGCGGCCCAGAAAATTCTGGGGAGGAGGGAAGGCATAGGCGTCGAACCCGCCAGTGCGGCATCCGTCGCCGGTGCGAGGAAGCTCAGGGAGATGGGCATAATCGACAGAGATGAGAGAGTGGTATGCATATGCACCGGGAACGCGCTGAAGGATCCGGACACCATAATATCGTCGTCGGAACCGCCTGTTAAATGTTCGAAAGATTTATCTAGTATCAAAAGTATACTAGATTTATGATCAGAAATCAAAGAGATTGGATTGGTGCTTTGTTTCCAGTGCGTCTCTCATGCTCCCAAGGTCATTGAACCTGTCTTTTTGATTCTGATCATTCTTAGGAACGTCAGTTGTTCCCGCCTGTTCTTTCAAACTTCTCGCAAGCGACGTACCTATCCTCGGAAGTGACGCCATCATATCCGCATCGGCCGCCGCGACGTCCGCCCTGTCCCTGATGCCGGCGTTGAACAACATTCTCGCTTTCGATCTTCCGATGCCCCTGAACGAGGTCAGTTCGGACAGTTCCGCCTTTATCCCATATCTGACACGGGTCAGCAGCGGCCTCAGGCGCTTGGTGTGCTCCGGTGTGAATATTATGGACAGTTCGTTCATAGCGTGGAGTATCCACTCCATCGTATCGACCCTTGACCTTATGTCGCCGGGACCTATGCCCAGTTCCTCTGTTATGGATTCCTCACTCTTTTCGTTTATCCATGACAGCATCAGATAGGCGGTCTTCAGGTCCGAATAGAAGTATACTAGATCATAGTCATCCGTGTTCGTAAGGAAGTAACCGTCGTAGTCATCCGCCAACTCCTTCAGGAGGTCGCCGTCCGCCTTCTTCGGATACAGACCTAGGACATCCGGCGTCGATGCGACCGCATGCAGCACCGCAAGCTCTGGAGTGTCGTTATTCATTCTTTTCAGGGCGTCCCGCAGGATGATCGCCGATTCCGGGTCTATGTACAGATCCGATGTCCTTTTTCCGAACGGAGTGGCGGTCAACCCGTCACCGCGAACGACCATTCCCTCCGAGATCAGATGGTTCACCGCATTCCCGACGACCCTCTCCGCTCCGTGGAGCTTGGACCGGTGGCCGAAGAACGTGGACCTCAGGAAATCTATTATCTCCTCTTCGCTGGAAGCGTCGCCGGTCGCGACCAATCCGAGTATGTGGCCTCTCAGCACAGACTCGTTCTCCAGTTTAGATATTATGTCCTCGGATTCCGCGTTGATGTAATCCCTCATTATGTGATCCTTATCGTAGCACGTCTTCGCTATGAGCACAGCCTCACCGTGATCGTCGTATCCCGGTCTCCCGGCGCGCCCGCACATCTGTTTTATCTCCATCACAGATATGGGCGCATACCCTGCGTTGGATTCGAATCGTTTTGTGTCCCTAACTATCACACGCCTCGCCGGGAGGTTGATACCCGCGGCGAGGGTGGGCGTCGCGACGATGCATTTTATCTTCCCGTCCCTGAAACCGTCCTCCGTCATGCGTCGCTGCTGATACGTCAGACCGGCATGATGGAATGCCATTCCGCCTGCGGCGCATGATGACAACTTCTTTCCAAGCGCGGTGCTCTCCGACCCGCCCTCCAGCATGTCCATCTCTTCGTCCGTGATGTCGCGGGCGAAAAGCTTTCCCATGGGTTTCGAGTACTTGACGGCAAGCGATTCGGTGGACCGACGGGCGTTCACGAACACCAGGCATTGACCGCCTTCTTTCACAGTGCTTTCGATGAGACCCCATATCTCATCCTTCCCTGCGTCCACGGCGATCGGTTCACTGTCTTTGAACGTTATCTCGTCGTTGAAGTATACGCCCTCTTTCAGCACCGTCGGACGCCAGTCGCTCCTCACAAGGGTCGCGTTCAACCATCCTGCGAGGTCCTTCGAGTTGGAGACGGTCGCGGACAGCGCTATTATCTGCATCTTCGGGTTGCGGCGCATCATCTTCGTCAACGCGACCTCAAGCGTGGGACCTCTCGACGGATCGTGTATCAGATGTATCTCATCCGCTATCACAAGACCGACACCTTCCATCCATTGGCTCCTGTGCCTCAGCAGGGAATCGGCCTTCTCGGATGTCGCCACTATGATGTCAGCACCGCTTATCCCTCTCTCCTCGGAGTCGAGGTCGCCGGTGCTCATCATCACTTTGAAGCCAAGGTGCGAGAATCTTTCCAGATCATCCCTCTTTTCAGCGGCCAAGGCCTTGAGAGGAACGATATACAGAACCTTCTCTCTGTTGGTGAGAACGGTCCTCAGTGCTGCCGCATAACCGATCAGCGACTTCCCGCCTGCCGTCGGTGCCGCAACGACCACATTCCTTCCTTCCAGCGCATACGGTAACGCGTCAGCCTGCGGAGGGTAAAGGTCTATGTAACCCTCATTCTCCAAAGCGGCAATGATGCTGTCCGGAAGGTCCAGTTCGTTCGTCCTCATCCTTGGGACGGATGCGTTCATCTTTTAACGTTTTTTCCGTGCACGGGCGCGCCGCCGCGTTTAGGGAAATGCTTTATAGAAGCTCATTAATCCCAACATCAGAGGAGAAACGAATGGAAAAGGAAGACGTCACGGCCCCGTTGGACGAGTGGATAGAGGAGCAGAGCTTCAACTCCACCGCTGACATCAAGGTGCCGGAGACTATGGCCGACAAGGTCATAGGTCAGGACAAGGCGGTAGAGGTGATCAAGAAGGCGGCCTCCCAGAAGAGGCACGTGATGCTGATCGGTGAACCCGGAACAGGCAAATCCATGCTGGCCAACTCCATGGTGGAGTTCCTGTCCAAGAGCGATCTGCAGGATGTGATCGCATATCACAATCCGCAGGATGTCAACGAACCGCTGATACGAGTACTTCCCGCGGGAAAGGGTAAGCAGGTAGTTGCTGAGCAGAAGGCCATCGCCGCTGT
>Ga0123353_10006865_pt1 | contig 15282 bp, 14 predicted proteins | sample TergutLab28metaG_3_FD_92763 | JGI IMG/M metagenome (GOLD analysis project Ga0123353, IMG submission 92763) | Labiotermes labralis P3 segment gut microbial communities from Petit-Saut dam, French Guiana - Lab288 P3 | ecosystem: Host-associated > Arthropoda: Insects > Digestive system > Gut ... | reverse complement strand
ATGACTTTGGCATGGGAGAAAAATTTTAGATAAATCCTATTTAATGAACATAAATAAATTCGTTTTGTCATATTCCGAAGTAATAGGACAAATTTAATAAATCCCCTTCAAAATTTGAAGGGGTGTCGCCGAAAGGCGACGGGGTAGTTTATATTTTATAGCCGTCGGTTTCAACCGACCGGTTAAAGAAAAATACCCGCCATATCTCAATAAAAAAAAGGCTGCACTTGCGAGCAGCCTTTCTCTTAAAACCTCAATACGTTTTAATCTTATAAAAAGAAATTAATTGAACCGCAGTGGATATACAAATAAATGGTATTTCCTGTCGGGCATGGAACAACTAATTTGTTGTTGTGGTCAAATCCGGTAGTTGCACCCAATCCTTTGTTAGGATCCATCAAATCAGCTGCTTTTTGTGAATGGATGTTTCCGTTTTTGGGGAATTTCTGTGTTACCATATTTTTGTTGAAAGCCATTACGCCAAAGCTGCCTTTACCAAATTTGTCGATGGTAACTACAATGTTACCGCCTTCAATTTTAGCAGTTCCTTTTCCAACGATTTGGAATTTGTTGCCTACTACGAAATCAAGCTCAGCACCTGCTTCCAATTGTGCTCTGGTGAATGTGGCATAGCAAAAATGGTTGCTGCCATACACAACACCTGCATTGAAAGATTGAGGATCTTGTGGGTTTCCGTTTTTAGGATTAAGAGAAGCAATAATGTTAGGAACATTGCCTTTTTGGGTTGCTGTTACGCTACCGTATTCAGGTCCTAATATATGAGGATTACAGATTTCAAGAGCATCTTGTACTTTCTTTTTTAACCATTTATAATACACAGTGTGATATTCCCAATTAGTATGTCCTTGGTTCTCATTCTCAACACTTGCTATTACATCTGCTAATTCACTCCACAATTCGCAGCTCATCTCAGGAAGTTCACAACAAGTAGAATCAACAAAATGATTGGCACCATCGGTGTAACCAAGATCGGCTACATACATATTTTCAAGAAGTCTATAGAAGCCAGCTGTTAAATCTAGTTTGTGTAAATTATGTCCTTGACCATCTTCAAGAAGATGACCGAAGAAATCTACTAAACCATGTTCAGCATCCCAGAAATTAAGGCTATGGAAACTTACTTCGCAATTTTCACATACAGGAACGATTTGCGGTTGAGCAAGGGTAATGTTTTCTTGTAGATTAGAAACAAGATATACCAAATATTCATATTCACCATTTGGAACATTTCCGGTAAAAGTCGGACCGTTAGCCAACACATTTTGTACAGCGGCTTTTAAATCTGCAGGAAGCTTATCAGTCATACAAGCAAAATCAACTCCATTATACAAATGCCATGTCATAATTTGAGACAGAACACGCGTGTTAGTTGTAACACCTGAGTTAATGTTTCCGCTCCATGAGTCAATGCTTCCGTAGGTAGCTTTGATGTAGTTGAACGTGTTAAGTAAACTTGGCATATCTACAACCTCGTTTACACCGTAAGCACCGGGGGTCTCGTCAAAATTGGTAGAGCCTGCATTGGCGCAAAATGAAGGATATGCATTACCATTATAAGATACTCTAATTGGAAATACATGTCCATTTCCATTAAGTACATTGCATCCTAATACATAAGCACCTTCATTGTAACCATTATAAATGGTAAAATTTCCGAACCAATTGAAACCTTCGGTAGGACAGCTACTAAATGTGATTTCCGGCTCGCAGAACGGAACGATTTGGGGTTGAATACCGCCAATATCATTAGGGAAATTTGCACCTACCATAAAATAGATATTAATATTTCCTGTGGCAGTTTTACCGTTTGCAAGAACTTCCTCTACAGCATCGTCGATAGCAGGAACCTTTGATATTACTACATTTTCATCATTAAGAATACGCCATATTGCATACTGTGCAATTAATTTGGTATTTTCACTCGGATTAGCTGTTGGAGTGTTTTGATAGTTATATGATTCAAAAGTCCATTGGTCAATTGAACCATAAATATCGTTGATGTAGTTGAGAACACCAACAATAGCAGCATGTTGGGCAGGTTCCAGGTAATCAACTCCTGCAACTTCTCCAATCCCACTCGAACCATAATTTCCGCAGAAAGAAAGAAAATGGTCATTCCCATCTGTCGTTAGCCAAAAGTTATAGGTCGTATGCCCATAGATTCCAACAAAATCGTTAATTGCATTCCAACCATCATTTTCATTACCTCTAGTTGTGTACGTACCTTTAGGATCGAATCCGTCATTGATACCACATTCTGTTGCATTTTTAACGCTTCCTTTTTTCAAAAGGTCGGCATCCTTTTTACAGGCGGTAAAGGTTACAGCCATACCGAAGATGGCTAACACTAAGCAGCCTATTGCTGCTCTTAAATAAGTCTTTTTCATAATAAATAAATAAATAAATAAAATTGATTAATTTTTGCCTCCACTTTTTTTCGGCTATCGGCATCTCCGTTTTTTAATTAATAGGTTAATAATTCGGGTTAATTATTGAGGTGTTTCTTTTTTCTTTTACGATATGCGGGTTACTGTTTATTTCGGTTTACGTTTAAAATTGAAATAAGCGGCGAAAATTTTATTTCACGACAATAAATGATTACAATTTCTAAAATGAAACACAAAACGAGGAATTACTTTTTGCAAAATGATATACATAACTCTAAAACCTTCTTCTCTATTAAATTCTGAACATGATACATATAAATTTTTATCATTATCTTTTCCTGTTAATATTTAATTACTTTTGCCACGTTAATTTTCTCTCTTTTGCAAGCATATTCACAATTTTTAGACTTTATTACCGCCCATCAAATCCACAAAATCGCCATTCTTTGCGATGAAAAAGTGTGGGAATTGTATCCCGATTACTTTCGTTTTTTAGATGAAGTAGCAGAAGTGCACTATATTTCTATGGAGGCTAAAGAGAAAAACAAAGATATTGAGTCGGTGGTTTTTGGGTGGAATTTTTTGTTAGAGCAGCAATTCGACAGAAATAGTTTGCTGATTAATTGGGGCGGCGGAACAATCTGCGATATCGGCGGGATGATTGCCGCAACATTTAAACGCGGCATCCGGTTAGTAAATGTGCCCACTACACTGCTTTCCATGATTGACGCCGCACACGGCGGAAAAAACGGCATCAACCTGAAACACCAAAAAAATGTGGTCGGCACTTTTTATTTGCCGGAAAAGGTATTTGTTGACCCCGGTTTTCTGAAAACATTACCCAAAAAGGAACTCCTGAACGGGTTCGCCGAACTGATTAAATATGCCCTCATCGGCAATGAAAAACTATGGGATGAGATCAAACAACTCACTAAAATTAACTGCAAAACCATTAAAAAACAATGGATTGATGACGCAATAGCGTTTAAGCTGAAACTTGTAACAGAAGATTTGCACGATCATGGCGTTCGACAAATTTTGAATTTCGGACATACCGTTGGACACGCCATTGAACGATTGTATGCAGAAAAAAAACGCACAATCTCTCATGGCTATGCCGTTGCTATAGGAATCTGCCACGAAGCTTATCTTTCCTATAAAAAAGGATATCTTTCAATTAATGATTATGAAGAGATCCTGCTATTTATACTGCGCTTTTACAAACCACTTCATTTCTCAGAATCCGAGATAACCGCACTTACCCATTACTGTTTCGACGATAAAAAAACTAAAAACGGAGATTTATGTTTTATTTTTTTGAATAAAATCGGCAAAGCAGAAGTGGACAGAAATAACTCAACATTAAAAATGTAATACCACTTTCTGTTTTTATGCAGCTTTTTTAAGATTATTGCGTTATCTAAACGTAAAACAGCTATAAAATGCCATTTGAATTAATCATAGCCCAATGTAAAAAATTGCACCCGCAAGCGCAAATGGCATTTTACAGTATGTTCTATCAACAAGTGTTTCAGCGTAGTTATGCACTTTTGAAAAATGTGGAACACGCCGAAGAGATTATGCAAGATGTTATGCTAAAAATGCTTCAAAATATCGGCTCTTTTAGAGGAGATGAAAAAGCAATGCAAAAGTTGCTCAATAAAATAGCAGTAAATCAGTGTATTGATGCGCTCAGAAAAAAGAAAAAAAAACTGTTTGTTGAAGATAACTCTTTTACGGAACCGGCAGAAGTAGAACAAGATATGGAAGAAACCGAAGTGTTAATAGAAACAGTTCTGCAATATTTAGACACCCTTTCCGATGGCTACAGAATGGTAATTGCACTGCGCGTCTTTGAAGAAACACCTTTTGAAGAAATAGGAAAAAAACTGAATATCAACGCATCAAGTGCGAGATCGCAGTATGTGAGGGGGATAAGAAAACTACGGGAAAGAGTGGTTAGTAGTTAATCTAAAATAAATAAATGTGTAAAAATGAATCATTCAAATCAACTTATCCAACACCACGAAGAGCGGTTTTTTTCTAAACTGCTTCTTCAAAATAAAAAAATAAAACGCAGAAAACAAATACGCTACATTTCTGTTGCTGCATCAGTGGCGCTGCTGCTTGCGTTGCCGCTTTATCTCTTTTTTGGTCAAAATAATGATTATTTAGCTGAATCTCCATTTACAGAAGAGGTTCAGGAGGTAATAAAATCTTACCAAACAAAATTAGATGCCGAAATTGCCGAGATAAAAACGATGGCTTGTTACGCCCAAATGCAAAAAGAGATTGCCGAAATTCAAAAAAACAACCTCCCCGCAGATGAACTCGCCTTGCTTCCTATAGAAAAACAACTCTACTACATCGAACAGATATATACTATTAAAATTGAGGCGGTTCAATATATGCAGACAGTATGTAGAAGTTAATAGCCGTTGGCTTCAGCCAACGGGTTTAAGATTTAAAGATTTAAAAAATATTTATTATGAAAAAAATCATTATCATCATCAGCGCTCTGCTTTATGCCTTCTGCTTTCTCCCCGCCGGCGCACTGTTTGCCCAAAAACAGAAAACGGAAACGCAAACCAAAGTGTTTACTAAAAACTTCATAGTGAATCCAAAAGACCTTGTGGAGGTAAATACCAACTATACAAAGGTTGTTTTTCAGGAATGGAATAAAAATGAAGTGGATTTCACTACTACAATTACCTTGAAAAGATCCACAGAGAAAGAGATGGAAAAATTGTTAGAGAGTCTCGATTTAACCCAAAAACAATTTGGTAAAAGGGTTTCTTACAATTTATCATTATCCTATTCCGGAAAGAAAAGAGGGGGTTGTAATTTGCCCGATAATTATGAAATCAATCTTTTAGTAAAAGTTCCCAAAGATATTTTCTTAGATATAACCACACGTTATGGTAATGTGGAACTGATTAATGCACATCATAATTTTAATGCAAATATTACCTACGGAAATCTGTTGGCAGAAAGCTTGTTGGGTAGTAGTAATAAAATAGATATTAGATATGGAAATATAGATATTGACAATTTACATGGAAACAATAACAGAATTAATATCAGATATGGGAACTTTAACATGAGAAAGGTAAGTCAACTTTTCATGGAAGCAAATTATGCAAAGGGAAACTTGTACGAAGTTGAAAAACTTAAATTGGATTCGAAATACTGTACGATACAATTTGATAAAATTAACATTTTAAATCTTTCGTCTTGTTATGATAAAATCTATATTAATAAACATATAGCTGAAATAGAAGGGACAATGAAATATGGAACCCTTAGTATTAGATCTTTAGGTAACTCTTGTGTTTTTAAAAGTTTTGCTTATTCTAAAGTTAATATTGATGAGGTTTTAGAATCCTTTACAAACATTACGTTTATCTCTTCTTATAGTAATATTTTGCTTAATATTCCTAAAAATCAATCTTTTATGTTTGATTATCAAGGAAGATATACAAAATTTAAAAATGATGATATCAAATTAAACGACGCCACATTTAGAGCGGCAGAAAGTTCTTTTGTTCAAATGAAGGGTTTGTATGGAAAAAATTATAATTCCGGAAAAACGATAAAAATAGAAGCGAGCTACGGGAGTGTGTCGTTGTTTGAATAACAAAAGATAAATAAACGATATATTATCTTATTACGGAACGGGGTCGTACCCGCTCCCACCCCAAGGATGGCAACGCAAAATCCTTTTTATGGCAAGCCATCCGCCCTTGAGCGCCCCGTGTTTCCGTATTGCCTCAATGCCATATTGCGAACAGGTGGGCGTAAACCGGCACTGCTTCCCAAAAAACGGCGACAACGTGAACTGATAGAGTTTGATTAAGCCTATGAAAACCCACGAGAGAGCCTTATTAACAGAAATGAGGGGTGAGGAATGAGAGATGGAGGATGGCATTAACTTCTTAATTTCTTACTTCTTAACTTCTCAATTCTAGTACGCTCTCGCAAAAACTACCCGTTGCGCCGAAGGTTTTCCCGTGAAAATACACTTGCCTTCCTCTTTTTTACTATCAAAGGGGATGACACGGATGGTGGCTTTTGTTTTCTCTTTGATAGCCTCTTCGGTTTCGGTAGTGCCGTCCCAGTGGGCAAGTACAAACCCACCCTGGTTGTCTAAAATATCTGTAAACTCTTCCAACGTCTCGGCGGTATGGGTGTTTTCTTCTCTGAATTTCAATGCTTTATTGTAGATATTTTGTTGAATATCTTCCAACAACGTTTCAATATGCTCTGCCAAACCATTAAAAGAAGCGGTATGTTTTTCGAGGGTATCGCGGCGGGCAATCTCTACCTGATTGTTTTCCAAATCGCGAGGCCCGATGGCAATTCTAACAGGAACTCCCTTTAACTCATATTCATTGAATTTCCAGCCGGAGCGTTTAGAATCGTCGTCGTCAAATTTAACAGATATATTTTTCGATTTTAATGCGGCGCACAAAACGGATACTTTTTCTGTAATAGCTTGTAGTTGTTCTTCGGTTTTATAGATAGGAATGATGACCACTTGCAGGGGTGCTAATTTCGGAGGCAGCACCAAGCCGTTGTTGTCGGAGTGCGACATGATGAGCGCGCCGATTAAGCGAGTGGAAACGCCCCACGAGGTTGCCCAAACATAATCTAACACATTCTCTTTGTTTAAGAACTTTACATCGAATGCTTTGGCAAAGTTTTGTCCCAAGAAGTGCGAAGTACCTGCTTGCAGGGCTTTTCCGTCTTGCATCAGCGCTTCGATGCAATAGGTGTCAATGGCGCCGGCAAAGCGTTCGTTGGGCGATTTTACCCCTTTAAGCACGGGCATTGCCATAAATTTTTCGGCAAACTCGGCATATACATTTAGCATTTTTTCAGTTTCAATAATCGCTTCTTCGCGTGTGGCGTGGGCTGTGTGTCCTTCCTGCCATAAAAATTCGGCGGTGCGCAAAAACAAGCGAGTACGCATCTCCCAACGCACCACATTTGCCCACTGATTGCACAAAATCGGCAAATCGCGGTACGACTGTATCCAGTTTTTATACGAATCCCAAATAATCGTTTCTGATGTGGGGCGCACAATGAGTTCCTCTTCCAATTTTGCTTCGGGATCTACCATTACGCCGCCATTTGGGTCATTTTTAAGACGATAGTGTGTAATTACGGCACACTCTTTTGCAAAGCCCTCCACGTGGTCGGCTTCCCGACACAAAAACGATTTTGGAATAAACAGCGGGAAATACGCATTCACATGTCCGGTATCTTTAAACATTTTATCGAGGGCGGCTTGCATATTTTCCCAAATCGCATAGCCGTAGGGTTTTATCACCATACAGCCGCGCACGGAGGAGTTTTCCGCCAAATCTGCTTTCTTAACAATGTCGTTATACCATTGTGAGTAATCTTCTTCCTGAAGCGTGAGGTCTTTTGCCATAAAAATTTGATTTAAGATTTAAAGATTTAAAGATTTAAGATTTAAAGATTTAAAGATTTAAAGATTTAAGATTTAAAGATTTAAGATTTAAAGATTTAAGATTTAAGATTTAAGATTTAAAGATTTAAGATTTAAGATTTAATGTGGGTTATAACTTTAAATTTTTAAATTTTAAATTTTTAAATTAGTTTTAGGCGGCGAAAATAGGATTAATTTTTGAACGTAAAAATTTTAAATTTTACCGGTTACCGAAACTGCTGCCACCTTTCCTCCCAACGCAGGGTTCATTTTATGCACGGTAACTTCCGCATGGATGATTTGGGGATATTTTTCATTGAGCATGGATAAGATCTTCCGGCATATTGTTTCTAACAGATTTACCGGTTCTTTCATAACTTCTTTAACATCATGATAAACAGTTTGGTAATTAATAGCATGAATCACATTGTCGGTTTGGGCAGCCTGTGTAGCATCATATTCCAAAACCAAATCTACTTTAAAAAGAGTGCCCACATGTCGCTCCTCTTCAAAACAGCCATGATGCGCGTAAAACTCCATACCGGAAAGGTAAATGTTGCTATTCATTGGATTTGTTTGCCCTTTTTCTATCGTTTTCATCTAATAATATTTTGCGTAATCTTAATGACTGTGGTGTAATTTCCAAATATTCATCTTTATTAATTAACTCCATATACTCTTCCAGCGACAGTTTAATTGCGGGCGCAATCCTCATCTTTTCATCAGAGCCGGAAGCACGCATGTTGGTCAGTTTCTTCGATTTGCACACATTGATTACCAAATCGTTCTGGCGGATATGTTCTCCTATTACTTGTCCGGCATACACATTTTCACCCGACTCGATATAGAATTTTCCTCTATCTTGCAGTTTATCAATGGAGTAAGCATAAGCCTGTCCGGTTTCCATCGAAATCAGCGCGCCTTCGTGTCTGCCGCCAATATCTCCTTTCCAGGGTTGAAACTCAATAAATCGGTGCGACATGATCGCTTCGCCTTCGGTGGCAGTGAGTATTTGTCCGCGCAGCCCAATAATTCCGCGGGAAGGGATCATAAAATCGAGATGGATTCTGTCGTTTTTGGTTTCCAAATTTATCAATTCTCCTTTTCTGCGCGAAACGTAATCAATTACCCTGCTTTGGAACTCTTCCGGCACCAACACCGTAAGTTGCTCTACCGGTTCATATTTTTCACCGTCAATCTCTTTGATGATCACTTGGGGTTGTCCCACTTGCAGTTCGTACCCTTCGCGGCGCATCGTTTCAATCAAAATAGAGAGGTGTAAGATGCCGCGCCCGAAGAGATTCAGCATATCGGGAGAGCCGGTCTCTTCGATGCGCATCGCTAAGTTGCGTTCTAATTCGGCAAACAGGCGGTCGCGCAAATGTCTTGATGTTACATACTTGCCCTCCTGTCCAAAAAACGGAGAATTATTGATGGTAAACAACATGCTCATCGTTGGCTCATCTATTTTGATTGGCTCTAACTGTTCCGGTGCTTCGGGATCAGCAACGGTATCGCCAATCTCAAAATCTTCCAAACCGAGAATAGCGCAAATCTCACCCGGAAAAACCTTTTCTTTCATTTTTTCCTTACCCAAACCTTCAAACACGTACAGTTCTTTTATTTTTGAAGGAATTACTTTGCCGTCGCGTTTTACTAACGATACATTCTGCCCCCATTCTAACGTACCTCTTTTCAATCGCCCCACCGCAATTCTGCCCACGTAGGAAGAATAATCCAAAGAGGAGATCATCATTTGCAGATTTCCTTCTTCCACTTTGGGTTTGGGGATATGCGCAATAATCTGTTCCAATAAATAGCTAATATCTTTGGTTGGTTTTTTCCAGTCGTTGCCCATCCATCCCTGCTTGGCAGAACCGAAAACCGTTGGAAAATCTAATTGGTCGTCGTTGGCACCCAGGTTAAACATCAATTCAAAAACGGCTTCCTGCGCTAAATCGGGGTTGCAGTTGGGTTTATCCACCTTGTTGATGACTACAATCGGCTTCAATCCGAGTTCAATTGCTTTTTGGGTAACGAATCGGGTTTGAGGCATAGGACCTTCGAAGGCATCCACTACGAGGAGTACACCATCTGCCATATTGAGTACGCGCTCCACCTCTCCGCCGAAGTCGCTGTGTCCGGGTGTGTCTATTACATTAATTTTCACGCCATTGTAGCGAACGGAAACATTTTTCGACAAAATAGTAATGCCGCGCTCGCGCTCCAAGTCGTTGCTATCCAAAATCAAGTCTTGAACCTGTTGGTTGGCTCGAAACAGATTTGCTTGATGTAATATTCTATCCACCAAGGTAGTTTTACCGTGGTCAACATGTGCGATGATCGCAATATTTCTAATTTTCTGCATTTTATTTTTTTGCGCGGTACATAATCGCGACAATTTCAACGATTAATCCGATTAAGAGAAGAATAGGCGCTACCACCAATCGGCGCGTATCAAAGATGGCAGGATTAAACACTTCGGGGTCGTCCGAGCCGCCTCCGGATAACAAGATGAATCCCAACGCAAGGAACAGCACCCCCACCCCCATCAGGATGTAGTTGATTGTTCGAAACAAAGGTTGTTGATTTGGAGAGAGTTCTGTATTTTCGTTTGGTTTTTGCTTATTCATAATATGCTGATTTTTAATTGGCGGCAAAAGTATGGTTTTTTTTGAAAAATAGAAGGTTCGCTGTTGCTCTTTTTTAATTCATTCCTCTTGATTTTTTAATTCTTTCATAAGCCTCATTTAATTTGGCAAAACGCTCTTCTGCCGCTTTTCTAATCTCATCGCCTAAATGATTTACTTTATCGGGGTGGTGCTTCATGGCTTGTTGGCGATAGGCTTTTTTTACCTCATCATTACTTACCGATGAATCTATTTCAAGTACTTTATAGTCGTTTTCAATATTTTGTGAAGAATGATAGCGTGTAGAAGAGGAAGAATATCCGCCACCTCCAAAATTACCCTGCCAACCAAAAAACATGGCTTTTACAGACTCAAAGTCGCGGTCTGAAATACCCATTCCATTAGAGATGAAGCGAATGGTTTCCATTTCGGCTTGGGCAACTGTGCCATCGGTTGCAGCAAGCCCAAATAAAAACTGCAACATCATCAACTTTTCATGAATGGAACTCTTTTGCCCGAATTGTTGTGCAATAGAAAAGACATCAAATTCCTTATCTAACATATCCCGAAGCACTAATAGCGCTTCCTGCGTTTTTTCGGGACCTAATATCCTTAGTAAATAAGCTTTTACAAATTCCAACTCGGAGCGCAGCATTTTTCCGTTGTCGGATTTAACCACAGCGGTAGTAAAAATAAGCAGGTTTTTAATAAATTCGTCGCGGGAAGTATTTCGTCTATTGACATTTACCTTCACTTTTAGGGAGGAATCCAATAAACTTCCCACAAAAAAACCCGCTACCCCGCCCCAAAAACTGCCGCTTAAAATCCATCCAAAAATTGCGCAAATAAGTTTAAGCATATTTCATTATCCATTCTTCAGCGCTTCCGCTCCGCTTTCAATTTCATTTAACTCATTGGTAATCACAGCTTGGCGTGCGTTGTTGTATTTTAATTTCAATTCTCTTAATATATCTGTTGCATTGTCGGTGGCTTTTGCCATAGAGGTCATGCGCGCCCCGTGTTCCGCCGCGATGGAGTCTAATATCGCTTTGTACAACTGAATTTTTAATATTTTGGGAATCAATTCATTCACTAATTCATTTTGAGACGGCTCGAAAATATAGTTAATACTGATTGTTTTATTTGAAATTGAAACCCCCACAGGCTCCACAGGCAAGAAGTTTTCGAGCGTTACTTTTTGAGTGGCAGGGTTAATAAAACGATTGTATAAAATCATGATTTTATCTATCTTTTTCAAACAGAAACCATGGATTAAATCGGAGGCAATTTTAGCTACTTCTTCAAAATTAGGCGCATCAAGCAGAGATTCATTGGCATAGGAAAGTTCATAACTTTTTTGAAGTTGTTCAACAGCTTTTTTGCCAATGCAGACCAACTTTAGTTTTCCATTGTGATGTTGTTTCTTAAAGTCGTTACCGATTATTCGATGTGCTTCTTTGATTATGTTTGAATTAAAGGCGCCGCATAATCCCCTGTTGGAAGTAATGACCACCAAAGCTACATTTTCGGGTTCTCGTTGGGCGAAAAGCGGATTTTCGTTGGAATGATCTGATGACAAATTATTAAGCAATGTGTTGAGTTTGTTTGAATAAGGTCTCATACTATGGATTGCATTTTGAGCGCGACGCAATTTGGCAGCAGAAACTAACTTCATTGCCGATGTTATTTTTTGCGTGGACTGTACGGATGCAATGCGAATACGAATCTCTTTAAGGCTGGGCATATTGTTGGGTTAAGGTTTTTTATAGTCGTCGGTTTCAACCGGAGGGTTTAAGGTTTAAAGTTTAAAGTGTACAAGGCAGTAAGCATTTTACTATAGCTTTCGCTCATGACTATTCCTCTGCGTAAAAACATAGCCAGTTCCGATTCCAATACTTTTTCAATATCATTTTGATGATAGCCTTTGGTACGGTTTCCCATAGAGAATGAAGGAATAAAATTGCGGTGAAAGTCTGATCCAAAGAGGTTGCAGCCAATTCCAACCACTGTTCCCGTGTTAAAGATGGTGCCGATACTGCATTTCGAATGGTCGCCCAACATTAACCCACAAAATTGTAATCCTGTATTTTCGTAAGAACTTGAGGCATAGTTCCATTGCGCTACCTCTCCGTAGTTGTTTTTCAAGTTTGAGGCATTGGTGCCGGCGCCGATGTTACACCATTCTCCTATAACAGTATTTCCGAGATAACCGTCGTGTGCCTTATTGGAGTAGCCGAACATGACTATATTATTGATTTCGCCGCCCGCTTTACAACAAGGACCGATAGTGGTAGCCCCGTAAATTTTGGCTCCCATTTTTACCACAGACTCTTCCAATACAGCAAAAGGTCCGCGAATGCAACTACCTTCCATAATCTGTGCGTTTTTTCCAATATACACAGGTCCTGTTTCACAATTAATAATAACGCCTTCAATTTGAGCGCCTTGTTCTATAAATAGATTTTTGGGGTTGCCAATCAGTTTGTTAGATTGACTTAAATTCTCACTTTTCCTCCTTTGTGTTAGGTTTTTAAAGTCATCAATTAAGAGTTCGCCGTTTAACGAAAAAATATCGTATGTAGCATTAACACTTATGGTTTTATGGGAAAACAGAACTTCCGTAAAATTTTCCAGGTCGGTAAACGCTTCAAAGCTTCCTGCGCGCAAAGCCAGCACTCTATTTTGACTGTCTTTCAAAACCTCTCCAATACGGAGCGTTTTAATAGTCTCCACGAGTGTTGGATTGGGTAACAGATTCCCTGCGATGAATAGGTTGTCATCGGTAATCATACAGGGAAAAAGTTCCGATAAATAATCTTGTGTAAAGAAAGAACACGCAGTTTTAAAGGCGCGTTCCCATTTTTCGCGAATGGTAGTAATTCCGATTCTAATTTCAGCCACGGGACGCGTGAAAGTAAAAGGGAGTAGATGCACTCTGGCTTGATTATCAAATAAAATGATATTCATAATTTCAAAAAATAAAAAATTGAGACCTTTCTTTTTAAAAAGTCTCAATTTAAAACGATATTTTGTAAGATTTAGTTTTTCTTATCTAAAAGTTTTGCATATTTGTTGCGGAATTTATCCACGCGACCTGCGGTATCTACCAATTTCATCTTGCCGGTAAAGAATGGATGAGAGGTATTTGAAATCTCAAGTTTAATGAGCGGATATTCTTTACCGTCTTCCCAAACGATGGTGTCTTTGGTATTTACTGTGGACTTGCTCAGGAATGCATATTCATTCGACATATCTTTAAAAACCACAGTTCTATACTCTTTTGGATGGATCTCTTTTTTCATTTTTTCAGGTTTTTTAATTAGGGCGGCGAAAATATACTTTTTTTCTATTGTTCGTGGATAGGGAAAAAAGTTTTTTCCCAGCACTATAAAAAAGTTTTAGCCTGCAACAGCAATGTAAACAATTGAGAATTAATATTCTTATAATTTTGTTCAATTTTGGGTATTACAAGTTTGCGAAAGATATCTCATAAAAGCTGACTTTTTTTTATAAAAAAATATATTTTGTAGTTTTATATTGTTTTTTATCTACTTTTGACGCGATTTCTTAGGCTAAAAACAACTATTCAAATTGCTGTAATACAGCCTCGTAATTAAGAAAATAATACCAACTCATGATGAAACGAAAGCTATTTTTTTTATTATGGATTTTTATTCCTTTATTTTGCTTAGCTCAAGATCCTTTGCCCCGCGAATTTTTTTATGATAACGCCGGAAACCGCGTACTTCGCAAAGTAATTGATTTAGGACCTCCTTTTTTTGCGCCACCACCACAAGATACAACCCATAATACTGAATCAACATCCTTGATTACCAATGAAAATAACTCCTTAACTTCTCTAACTTCTTTAACTCCTCCTCCCTCGGAACCATTACCTCCCCAATATTTCATAGAAACCATCGCCCAAACTCAAATAAAAGTTTACCCTAATCCCAGCACCGAAAAGATAACATTAGAGATTATCGGCTGGGAAACTTTGCAAAATGGAATATTCAAACTCTATTCCCTCAATGGGCAACTGTTGCAAGAGCAACCTGTATCTTCGGCAACCACTACTGTTTCATTATCAACACTCTCCAAAGGAGTTTATATCTTAAAAGTACAGATCAACAACCACACCGAAGAGTGGAAAATAATGAAACAATGATTAGATGATTAACTGAAAACTAAAAACTGATAACTTTAAATCTTAAATTTTTAAATCTTAAACCTTAACTTCCTATGCGCTGCTCACTTCTCTTGTGGCACCTCCTTTTTGCAACAGCATTTATGCTGCATGCGCAAAACACAGGTCTTCCGGTGGGCGCCATCTCGGGAGAGATTGACGTGTCGCCGATGGGTGCGGCCACTTACACCATTCCTATTGAAGTGGTGCCCGGAACGCAAGGGATGCAACCCAACCTCTCTATTGTGTACAACAGTTTTGGTGGCATGGGTTTGCTGGGCATGAAGTGGAATTTGACAGGGCTGAGCGCCATTACATTATGCGGGCAAACACCTTATTATGATAACAATATCACAGCAATACAATTTTTTAAAATTAATTTAGGTAACCGATTTGCATTAGATGGTGAAAGGTTGCTAAATATTGACGGCAGTTATGGGGCTGATGGTACCGTATATGCCACAGAAATAGAGAATTTTACACGTATTACTTCTACCGGCACAGCTGGAAATCCTACTCATTTTACTGCGTACACCAACAATGGAACTGTTATGGAATATGGGTACACAACGGACTCTAAACAAAATTTAGGAAAGTATAATT
>Ga0123353_10006864_pt1 | contig 15284 bp, 15 predicted proteins | sample TergutLab28metaG_3_FD_92763 | JGI IMG/M metagenome (GOLD analysis project Ga0123353, IMG submission 92763) | Labiotermes labralis P3 segment gut microbial communities from Petit-Saut dam, French Guiana - Lab288 P3 | ecosystem: Host-associated > Arthropoda: Insects > Digestive system > Gut ... | reverse complement strand
TTTTATTATGTAGTCCACATTGTGAGGCATTACCACCAGGTTCTTCAAAGCTCCATACACATTTTCCATTATATGTTGCGAATTGTTTGAGAATACTATTACCTCGTCACACGCATGCAGGAACTCTCCCCAATGCCTGCGCCATGTTTCAATACTTACATAATCACTGCGTAAATCGAGTTTTTTAAAGCACTCCGCGCAGGCATTAGCGTCCGGTAAATTACAGAATGATCGTTTGAAATCTATTAAATTTATCGTTGGACAAACAGAATAATAGTCGTGTATATAAATTTTCAGCTCAGCGCTGTATTCTCTTTTGATCTCAACGACCAATTCCATCAGTTCATATGGTTTGCGAAATGTCACCAGTTCATTGATAATTATCTCATGACAGCGTAACCGGTTAAGGATATATCGCAAGTCTTCGATTTTGCTGAAGCAGTAGCTAATTATATAATCTCTGCACTTAAGCTCCAGTGAAAAAAGTAATTGCCTTACATCATAACGTATAACCATCACTCCGTCGCCGTCAGCTACGCTCTGTCGGATCTTATCTTCAATAAAGACTGTAGCTCCTCCTCCGATGCTATGATCAAACACAAGAATCTGCTTACGGGCTTTATACTTAAAAAGCAAGTATGTTGCTATGAAATCTCTTGTGAACTTTAACGGGTCTTTTCCAAAAAAAGCGGCAACATCAGCATTATAGCGTGGGTGCTTTTTTAAAAGCAGCTTAATGTTTTTCTCAAGCAGCGTTTCTTTTTCCTCTCTGGAAAAGCTTCCGCAATGCTTATGGTATACAAATAGATTTTCAACCATTACATTTTTGTATCCCGCTTTGATCGCGCGTTGACACCAATCGTTTTCCTCGCCGAATCCCTTAGTAAATGTTTCGCTGTCAAATCCGCCAATTTTATTAAGCGCGTCTTTATTGATTCCCATACAAAAGCCAACGCCTGTCGGGATTGAAATATACGATGGTTTAACGCGCAGGAAAGCAGCGTCGATTTCCTTGCAGTTAAGCGACTCATATAAAGGATTGTCCTCACCGATCCTCGGGAAACTACAGAGTGTACCGCTATTAGTAAATGGAGTTGAAGATGCTATTTTGTCCAAATAAATGATAGGGTATATAAGTCGTTCAAGCCAAAGCGGTGGCAGTTCAATATCCGAGTTCAGTAATGCCACATGGTTCGTTGTGTAGCTTAGCGCTCTGTTTACAGATTGAATAAATCCCAGATTTGATTCATTCGTAATAATTCGGACCCTCGTATCATTGGCGGCTAAATCACCCAAATATTCAGAAACCCGTTTATCCGGACTGTAGTCATCGACAATAAACAAGTTGTACTCAACATCTGTGTTTGCCAGACTGGTAAACAATGTGTCAAAATACTCGATCCCGTTATAAACGGGTATCACAATATCAACAACTCCATCATATGTTTCTATATCGACACCGGGTTGCTCGCTAATGTTATTTACGATCCATTTTATTATGTCAGTGTTTTTTAACCTTTTATCCGTACCACTAAACGCAAATCGGATCCTGAGAATTCTAAAGAACAGTCGAAATTCCCCGGTCGAAATATAGTAAAACGCTCTTTTTATATTCCGCTTAGTGAGTTTACTCAAATAAAAACTAATTCTTGAACGCACAGATAGAAACAATCTGTGAAACAGCATCATGCACTCCTTCCTGTTTTATACATCGCTGCCGATTCCCCTCATGCTCTTATGTGCTTTATCAAGAACCTTCATAACTTTAACACTCTGTTCTCCACCGGAAAGAGACTGCGTACCTGTTTTGACACAATTCGCAAAGTGTTCAATACTATTATAGAGTGCATCTTCCTGTTGTATATACGGAACAATAATATCACCTGTTCGCACCTTGTATTCATACAAACCGTATTCGTCGCCTTCATCGCGCCGCACGAGTCCGCGATCAAAAATGGATAACTTATCCATACCACGCAAGTCATCGAATATCACCATTTTTTTTGTTCCGCATACTAAAGTCGTGCGTTCCTTTACAGGGGATACCCAGCTTGACTTTATATGAGCAATAAACCCGGCATACTTCATAGTTAGAAAAGTCAGCGCTTCTTGCTGCCCGTAAAGTGTCTCTCCCACAGCATGAACTGTCAGTGGTTCTTTCCCGTCTGTCAAATAATCTATAACAGCTATATCGTGTACCGCCAGATCCATCATCGCAGTAACGTCACGGCGGACAGGGCCAAGATTGGCTCGCGCCACCTCAATGCTTGTTATCTCGCCTAATTCTCCCGTCTCAATCACTTTTTTTATATACCGAATGATTGGGTGATATATCATTATATGGTCACAATGTAGTATAAGTCCTTTCTCTTTTGCTAAATCCGTCAGTATTTGAGCACGTTCGGCATTTGTAGCTATTGGCTTCTCAATAAACAGATGCTTGCCCGCGTTTAAAATGTCTTTAGCCATTTCAAAACTGGGTTCGGTCTGGACTGCAAGTACAAACGCCTCAATATCCGGTGAATCAAGAAGCTTCTTATACTCGGTCTCATAACGTATTTTATCCCCATACAGTGCTTCAGCTCTAGCTAAATTTGTCGGATTCATGTCGCATATCGCAATCAGCTCCATGCTGCTACAGCGCGCGATATTTCTCACAACATTAGCGCCCCAGTATCCATAACCAACATGTACAACATTCATAAATCGTCCTATCCTTCACGTTTTTTTGAATATCATGTATAGTATGTTGCTTACACCTTGTGTAGAACATCCTTGATAATTTGAGCAGATTTCTTCAAGCGCTCCAGTTCAAAATCTGTTATATACTCTTCCATACGCTTTGTCGCTCCCATGTGATCGATAATCGTTGGCAAACTCAAAGCAACATCGGAGATACCATATTCGTTGTTTAAAGCACTGGTCACACAAGAAATAGTCGCTCTCCGATTCAAAATAGCGTCTGCAATGTAACATACACAAGTTGAAATACCATAATGTGTTCTTTGCTTTCCCCGAATAATAGTGGAACCCATTTCCAGGACCTTCTGTTCCATCATGATTCGCGTTTCGCTGTCAAAAGCCAAGTTCATAGCATTACAGTACTCTCTTATATGGATGCCGGCAATACTCGTTTTGCTCCATAACGGCACCTTAGAATCTCCATGTTCGCCAATCACTTGTGCGCTTATAATATCCTGCTTCAATCCAACATAATCGGCAATGACATTCACTAACCGGGATTCATCCAACATGCAGCCGGTACCAAAAACCGTACCGGGAGGAAGCCCCAATCTCTCACTCATTTTATAAGTAACAACGTCGTTTGGATTAGTTACTACCAGTACTACACCGGAAGTGTAGTTCTTTTCAATTAGCTTGGATACATCATTTGCAGTATTCACATTATCGGCAGCTAAATCCAGTCGGGATTCACCCGGGCGACGATTCCTACCCGCGGTTACTATAATAAGGTTAGCTTTTGATATATCACTGTATTCTCCGACTCTGATAACCGCGGAGCCCATAAATGGGATACCATGCCTTATATCCAGCACTTCAGCTTCAGCTTTTTCCCTTTGAACATCAATCAGGATGATCTCATGCGCGAGTTCTTTCATCATAAGCGCATAGGTGATACTCGACCCGACATAGCCGGATCCGATTATGCAAACCTTGCGATTATATAAATCGTTGCTATTACTCAGTTGCTCCTGCATACATACCCTTTCTATATCAAACGGGATTACTAAACAACATTTATGATCCGTGTCATACTGTGTATTAAATCATACCCGTCCCAAACCAAAGAAAAATCCATAGATTTACCCATCGGTACTGCTCGATCTATGCCCTTTGGTTTCCACTCTTTAATGAACGTATTTATTTCATCGATAGATAAACCGTAATATGTGAGTGTCTGCAAACGCTCCCCGCAAATTGGCAGTATATCCTTCAACGAATCGATGTCATGTTCAAAATAAAACCCACTATTGTATTTAAAATTCATTATATCTTCGGTCAAATCAGCAACGTTGATTCTCGTTACATAGCAATCCTTCGATACTTCGAGGTCTACAGACATACTCGCCGCCAGCTTACAGAACGCTGCCAACTTGCCCACAGATTGAACAGGTGCAAGTTCGTACTTTTCTCTCGCTAAAACACGAACGCTTTCCCAAAACGCTTCTTTAGCTGTCTCTTTATGAGTTCCAAGCCAAAAAACGATTCCGGGCGCGGTACAAGCATTCTGATCGGAGAAATATGTATCATTATAAAAGGCTTGAGCAATGCTTTGTTTATCTGCAGCCTTTAGGTACTCTTCTGCATTCAGAACCGCTATGGAGTACCTGTCTGCAAATGTCAGTTCTATAGCTCTTGGTTTCATGGGTGATTGACGCAACTCGTTTATCGTTCCGTCGCCACCCCATATAACACGCACATCGCAAACATCTGAGAATCGATTATGTAGTTCTTTATTTGGGGGATACTTTACGAAGCAAAGATAGGGCGCAAGCTTTTGGTACTTGTCAGCAAAAAGATCCATTACAGTATCAGTGATAATTGAAACTTGCTCAAAATCCTTACCCGGTAAGCGAACAATGTTGGAATTACCTGCAAGCAACCCTGCAGCAAAACTGTAGGCGAAGTTCACCGCAACATTCGATGGCGTTGAATGAAACACCAAGCCTCTGCCTAGTCTTGAATCCAAATCGCTGTAATTGGCTTTCTCTTTACGCAATGCAGCTTTTCTGCACCAAAAACCGAATGCCGCCACATCAGGATGTTCCCGCACCTTTACCAATCGGTTTGACAAATCACTGAAAAACTCCAGTACACTATCGTCAAATGGAGCCAGCGGCGCGGCGGAAACTGCGTCCTCCCAATTACCGATTATCTTCATAAGTATCACTGCACCCTCGTATCTCGGCTTGCTTCAGTCTACCGCTGATATGAAAGTATTTCCCCTTGCGTCCGCACATGCAATCATCTTCACCGATAATCACGCCTTCATCCTCTGTAAGCAGCGAATGCCCCGGATAGGACTCCGGTAGAACCGAAACGACCTGCACAATACCTGACTCTCCAAATTCGCATGGTGAAAAATCAACATAGCGACGTGTAATTACATCTGAATATATGCTGGCATGTAAGAAGCCATGTTCACACTCCATGTATATACAACCGGTCTGCTCAACCATCCCATAATAATCATGAATATCAGATAGACCACATACATCATTCAAGCACTGCTTAAACTCATCTTTTGATACCGCTTCACTTATGAGTCGTTTCCAACCTCCGCCATGTATCAGTATTCCATTTTGCAAGTCGATTTGGGTTTCATGTTTCAACAGTTCTAAATAGAAATGCAACCAGACCATGAACGTAAACCCGAAAATTAGTATCTTTTTCCCCTTGTGTTTTTCCAGAAATGCTTCCACCAGTGGGATATCGAGTTCCATATCTTCATTAAGTGCATAGATTCTGTCCGATCCAAAAATCGAAAAGCCCAAAATGCCCGCGCCTCTTGCAGAAAACATTGTTCTGTCCTTCAGAACGGAAGGACTGTCAATGATGAGCATCGGCATACGAGAAGCGCCTGTGAAATCGCTGACTATTTTAACTAGTGCCTTTTGCTGATTGGACGCAGTTGTTTTATCAAGATATATTTTCGACACAGCTTGACCTGATGTACCTGAAGAAGTCATCGTTTTAGCTATTTCTGTTTTATCAACACTCAGCAAGTCAAGTTCCTTGAATAATGATACAGGTAAAAAAGGGAGGTCATAATAGCAGTTGCATTTTCCCACAGAAAACTTTAAACCGCGCATCATCGCTGCATACTCAGGACAGGCTTTAATATGACGCTCCGTGATATCTGACAACCTCTCAGACAGCAGTTTTTCCTTTTCCATTCTGCTAAGCGAAAATGGCGGTATTTGAAGTATTTCATCAGTTGTTAGTTTCACGTTCGACCTCTAATTTACTATATAAAACCTTACCTGAATCATTGCGCGGAATTTTTCCAACAGGAATCACTTCAAATGCCTTATGATTCAACCGCGTCTTTTCCACAAGGTATTTTATTACACTATCTGCTGCTTTACCATTAGTAATATAAACAGCCATTTTGTCATCAACACCACCGCAGGCACACTCAACTTCAACAAATTCACTATTTAGTAAACGCTCTGTTTCGTCAAGGTTTACCCGGCTGCCATAAATTTTCAAAAAGCGTTTCTTTCGCCCTGCTATATAATAATAGCCGTCGCTGTCTCGCTTTGCCATATCTCCTGTTTGCAGAACACCTCCGCGTTCATCTTCCTTTATTAAGTCCTCGCCGCATTCCGCATACCCAAGAGTAACATTGGCGCCCTTATAGACAAGTTCGCCAACGACCTCCGGTTTCGTTATCTCGTTTCCGTCAACATCTATAAGGCTAAACTCACCGCCCGGTATGGCGATACCCATGCTGCCGTACTTTTCAAGAGACTTCTCGTGTGGCAGCCAGGACATCCGCGCTGTTGCTTCTGTCTGGCCGTACATAACTATGAATCGCTTTTTATTAGCTATTGCATACTCGGCAAACTTCTTATGCAATTCCGGCGATAGCTTTCCGCCTGCTTGTGTCATTGTATGTAAAGCAGGCAGTTGCATTTGAAAAAACCGGAGTTTATCCAGCATCTCATAGATATATGGCACACCACCGAATGAAGTTACACCACAATCTCTCATCTGCCGCCAGAAATCCTTTTGCATCAATGTTTTTTGAGTCAGGAGCACTGGTGCCCCCACCCAAAGATGAGTGTTGATTATAGATAGCCCATATGTATAACTCATAGGCATAGTTGTTATTGGCAGCTCATTTGCATCCAGTGATAGGTAATCTGCAATCGACTCCGTATTTGCCCTTACATTATCATAACTTTGACGCACAAGTTTAGGACTTCCCGTTGAACCTGAAGTTGTCAGAAGTAACGCAAGATTTTCATAAAGGGGATATACTATTTCATTTTTTGTTTTTAGTAATGCATAACTCCACGTTTCATATACACATTTACAATGATTAAAATCAGATGACATCTCAACCGGTAGCCAAAGAAAATCCGGATTATAGCATTTCATCAATGATGCAAGCAATGTTTTTTCAAGATTAGCTTCAAGCATAACCGGAACGATACCGCTGTGTAAGAATGCTGTATATCCCAGTAAGGCGCCTTTTTCATTTCGGCACAGTACAAACACAAGACAACGTTTGCCGATTTTTTCAATCAGCCGCAGCCCTTTACCAGCAAGCTCATCATATGTAATTTTGTTACCTTCTTCGGTAGTGATCGCGATATTATCCGCAAATCCATCAAATTTCCACATCATACTTCATCATGATTTCCATTCCCTTATTAAACGAACTAAAATCAATAATATCATCAGTATCCATCATAATATCGAATGAATCCTCCAGAACTGCTATCAGTGACATATGCCCAACCGAATCCCATTCCACTATCGATTGATATTCCAAGGATTTTGCTTCTTCCGGCTTAACATTGAATACTTCCACAAATGCGTTAACATACTTATCATAATCTGTCATAATTTTTTCCCTGTCTACATTAAATAATTATCTCACTGTATCGTGTTTTTATTCTTTCGGTAATGCTTTCCGTTGTCAGGCCGTATTGACTTAGTTGCCAGGAGTAATCACCGGCCTTAACATATTTATCTCCTATGCCAAGTAATAGCTGTGGTGGCGCGTCACGACATGCTATCAGTGATTCAGATATAACCGATCCAAGCCCGCCATAAACACTATGCTCTTCCAGAGATACTACCATTTTCGTTTTCCTTGCCTGCTCCAGCACTTGCACATCAAGAGGTTTGATTGTATGGACATTAATTATCCCCGTTGAAATACCTTCTTCATCCAATATCTCTGCGGCTTTCATCGCATAGTAGACCATCGAACCTGTCGCGATGATCGTTATATCTGCCCCCTCTTTTAGCCTAACCATTTTCCCTATCTCAAAATGATAGTCCTCTTTATATACAATCGGGTGATTCATCCCCCCTGTTAGGCGCATGTATACGGGTCCAGGATACTTTGCCAATACTTGTACCGCTTTGACTGTCTCCAACCCATCCGCCGGTGAAACTATTGTTATATTGGGGATTGCCCTTATAGCGGCAATATCTTCAATACTCATATGTGTTGCTCCGAGAATACCTGCAGATAGCCCTGCTGTCATACCTATCAGCTTTATACCGAGTTTCATGTATCCCATGCTGACTCGTACTTGATCCAAACAACGTGAAGTAGCAAATGTTGCATATGTTGTTGCAAAGGGAAGAAATCCTTCTTTAGCGAAACCGGCAGCTACACCTACTAAGTTTTGTTCTGCAATCCCCATATTATAGAACCGGTCAGGATATTGCCTTATAAATCGTTCAAGTCCTGAAAAAAAGCTTAAATCTGCCGACAATATAATAACATTTTCATCTAAATCCGGTAATGACATCGCTGCCATTCCAAAAGTACCGCATAAACCCAGCCGCGCCCATGTTCTGATATTTGCAGGGGTAAAATCTAAACTCATTTTTATACCTCTAACTCAGATAATGCTTTATCATAGTCGCTTTGTGAAAGCCGCGCATTGTGGTATTTCGGATTGTGCTCCATATATGAAACCCCTTTACCCTTGACCGTGTTGGCTATGACTGCCAGAGGTACTCCATTCTTCGGCGTTATACTCAAAGCATCATATAACTCCTCAACATTATGACCATCAACTTCTACAGTCTGAAACCCAAACGCTTCCCACTTTTTAACAAAAGGTTCCATTGAAAGAACTTCGTTGGTGGTTCCATCATACTGTATTCCATTTTTATCAATGACAACAATCAATCGGTCAAGACGATAATGAGAGGCTGAGGTTGCCGCTTCCCATACGGATCCTTCATTACACTCCCCGTCACCCAGAAGAACAAAAACACGGGATGAAAGGTTGTTCTTTCTGATCAGCGCCAAACATGTGCCTACGCCTAATGATAAACCTTGCCCTAAGCTGCCGCTTGAAAATTCGATTCCCAGTTCCGCATTTATGGATGGATGTCCATAAAGCAGTGTGTCATTTTGCTTATACGTTTCCAGCATTCCCTCTTTTATGAAACCTTTTTGACGCATTGCTGCATATAGTGTTAATGCTCCATGTCCTTTGCTTAGAATAAAACGATCCCTATCCTCCCACAAAGGGCGGGTAGGATCAAGCTTCATCACCCCTCCGTACAGCACCGCCATGATTTCAACCATAGATAAGCCGCCGCCTATATGTGCCCCAAGATTGCCTGTTTGAAATGTCATTTTGACAACATCTATGCGCATCTGTTTCGCAATCTTCCTGCATTTATCAATCATATCGTCTCGACTCACGCAATCCCTCCATCAACTCTTATGGTCTGCCCAGTTATATACGACGAAAGGTCTGACGCCAGAAACAAAACTGCATTAGCGATTTCCTCCGGTTTTCCTTCTCTTCCTAAAGTAATCCTTCGTAAAGTATCGCTTCTTACATCATCGCGCATACCTTCCAGCATATCTGTATGTGTAATCCCCGGTGCAACTGCATTAACACGGATGCCCGTCTGTCCAAATTCCAACGACAGTTTTTTTGTTGCTCCTATCAGCGCAGCTTTTGACCCTACATATTCTGATTGCGCCGGTGCTCCGTCCAGACCTGCAACAGAAGCGATATTTACAATACTGCCCGCTTGCCGACGGGTCATTGCACGCAGCGCATATTGAGTTACTTTCATAACTGAAAAGAAGTTGACTTCAAAAACATGTTGCATTTGCTCTATTGCAGTCATTTGGAATGACCGGTTTTCACCGACGATGCCGGCATTATTTACCAGGATATCCAGTTGCTTACTTGTATTAAGTATATGCTTAAACCCTTCCTTTATTTGAACATCATCAGTAAGCTCAAAGTAGATTGGAGTGACTCTTGTTTGATATTGATCGGCAAGCGTTGCACAATAATCACTAAACACTTCGGTTTGGCTTCGTGCATGTGCCCATATCTCGGCCTGATTTTCTGCAAAAACGCTGAGAATCGCTTTTCCTATACCCCGATTTGTTCCTGTGATCAGCGCAACCTTTCCTTTCAGTAGCACCATTCAGCCTCCCCTTGCCCATCGTTTTTCTACACTTAGTGATGTTTGATGTATACATATTGCATAGCTGTTATTTGATATCCGGCTGAAAGATTTGCTTTAGTCGATGGAACATTGTTTGACGAAAATCCTCCGATGGTTCTTTTTGCACCGGCTTCAAAAGCTTGCCTTACAGTTGTATGTACCAAACACACACCAAGCCCCGCATGCACGAACTCCTTATATGTGCCAATGTGGTAAACACAGTTTATATTCTCGTCATTGATTCTACTTAAAAAATACCCAAAGGTCTTACCTTTTAAAACGCATTTAAAAACCTTACCGCCACGGGCTACCTCATCTTTTATCCACTTTATGTAACGTTTTGCAGCAATGTCCTGTGAAAACATGGGGTCTAAGGAGATTCTGTCTGTGTCAAACATACCAGCCTTTAGCTGATCACATAATTCCGCTAAGTCTTCTTCGTTCATTTCCGCGTATGTAATACTCTCAGCAATGCGTTTAGTTACAGGACTTAAGGTTGAACCGATGTTTTTCAAGTCGTGTTGGACATGAATTATTGTCTCTATAAAGCGATAACCCAAGTCATCCAACTTGAACATCAGGTCAACTCTCGCTGCCGGGACTCTCACCACCGAATATTCACAATCCAAGTTTCGTATTTGCTCTAAGCTTTCCACTGCATCATCTGCGTCCAAATTAACTTCCTTTGTAACAACCCCCAGATTAGGCAGTTCCCATGTCGCATCAATGATTTTCATGCCCCGCACCTTTCTTTGTACCAGTCCAGCGTAGTTTTTAACCCTTCTTTAAAGCTAACATCAGAGGTAAAGCCCAGTATCTTAACAGCCAGATTGGATGATGCACAAAGACGCTTCACATCAGCAGATCGTGCAGGACGATAGTCTTTTTGACCGCTATAATCGTAATATATGCATATTTTCTCAATTAAATCGCCTATTGAGAGTTCAACGCCTGTCCCAAGGTTGATGACCTTTTGCCTGCTTTCATCCTTCTCATACGCAAGAATCAAAGCACGTACTGTATCTCCAACATAGATAAAATCACGGGTTTGCAAACCGTCACCTTCAATAATAGGTTTCTCGCCGTTCTGGATTCGTCGTGCGGTCGCAGGTATTATCGCAGCCAGGTTTCCTGTCAGATTTTGTCGTGGTCCATAATTATTAAATGGGCGAATAATTGATATATCCAAAGGCTCAATATTATAAAACGACTGTATCATCAAATCGGCTGCTGCCTTGCCTGCAGCATAAGGGGTTGTGGGATTAAGAGGATGGCTCTCATCCATTGGTGAATACAGTGCTGTTCCATATACTTCAGAGGAACTGACATGGATCAGTGTTTCATATGCACCCTCTTTTATTAATCTTAGCAGAGTGTCAGCCAAGCTAACATTTACCATATATGCGGTATAAGGATTAAAAAAAGAGTAGTTTAATGCAATCGTCGCAAGGTTATACACGATCTCGATTTTTTCATTTCTAATTATTGCGTTCATCGTGCCCCAATCGCTGGCATCATCACGGTATAGTACGATGTTCTCCCTTGCCCGGGCAAGATTCTCTTCCTTACCCAAAAAGAAATTATCAACTACGACTACATGTTCTGCGCCGACATTTAACAAATTATCTACCAGATGACTACCGATAAATCCGGCGCCACCTGTTACTAAAACTCGCTTACCCTTTATTATAGGCATAAACATGCCTCCTTCAATTGCTCAACAACATAATCCTGTTCGACATCAGTCATTTGCACATAAAGAGGAAGCGTAATGGAAAGCCTGTCACAGGCATACGAGTTAGGTAAGGCTTCTGCATCTATGTCATACAACTGTTTATAGCACTCCAATGTGTGTGAAGCGTGCGTTCCCTGCCTGGTTGCGATCCCTTTTTCTGCAAGCAATGTTAACAACCGGTCGCGCTTAACTCCGCCTTCAGTCGATGTAAAGCCTTCAAATCGCAACATACAAACATAACTTTGGTAAGTGTGATAGTATCCTTCAGGTTCAATCGGAGTCACTAACCATTCTATACCTTTGAGTAGTTTACTATATCTTGCTGCTTTATTGCGGCGTGTCTCCAATATGAGTTCAAACTTTTCCATCTGTGCCAGTCCCATAGCAGCTTGGATATCAGTCATCCTGTAATTATACCCTATGCTGTCAAATGACGGCAGAAGAAATCCGTGGTTATTATGTCGGGCAATTTCACTTGTTGACGCCCCATGGCTGCGCAATCCTCTTAATCGAACAGCCAGCTCATTGTCATCCGTCAGTATCATTCCACCCTCGCCGGTTGTTATGGATTTGCGAGGATGAAAGCTCACACACGACGGGTTTCCAAACGCTCCTTGATGTTTGTCTCTAATCATTGCACCAAGGGAGCATGCAGAATCCTCAATGATTATTAGCCCATACTCTGTTGCCAATGCGGAAAGTGTCTGTATATCAGCACATAATCCAAATTGGTGCACGACCATTATAGCTGCTAAGACGTTCCCGTTTTGTTTGTTTGCAAGTTTTCCATTCTTTTGATTGTAGTTGCTTTCAATGAAATGACGAACAGACTCAGGATCAATACAAAAGGTTTCAGGTATTACGTCCACAAAACGCGGATATGCTCCGGTGTGTGCAATGGAATTAGCACTTGCTACAAATGTAAACGAAGGCACAAGTACATCCTGACCGGAACTTATACCTAAGGCATGTAAAACCAAGTGTAATGCTGTTGTACAAGAAGAAGTCGCAACTCCATGCGCTACTCCTTCATGTGCAGCAACGGCTTTTTCAAACTCCGCAGCTTTCGGTCCTTGAGCAACCCAGCCACTTTCTACAACAGCGGCTATTTCCTCAGCTTCCCGATGGTCTGTATATGGCATTGTGACCGGTATGTTCATACTTGTTTCTTATCCTCGCCTGAAAGCGTTTCTACGGTATCAATAATAAACACAGGACGACCGCGCGCTGTGTCCAGCGTGCGCCATATATACTCTGCTATAATACCCAATGCGAAATTAGTAACACCGAACCCCAACAGTAATATACTTATTAAAGTTGGAAACCCGGAGTCCATCTCAATAGTGTTAGTTAGTTTAGCAATAATGATCCATAATGCATAGAGCGCACCTGCTATAAATAAAAGTATGCCTATCACGCTTATCGCTCTGATTGGCATATATGAAAACGCAACAAATGAGTCGATAAAAAGTTTAACTTTCCCCCAAAACGTCCATTTTGATTTGCCTTTGTTACGTTTATTCAATGTAACATCAATTGTAGTCCTTTGAAATCCCATGTTGATTATCTGCATATGTATTGATGAATTGTTCTCTATATTCTCACAGAGACACTCTCTGACTTTTTTACTGAACAGAAAGTTATTTGCACCGCCTTTAGGGTAATCCTTCATTGCGAATTTGCGTGTTAATGAAATCGCAAATGATGAAGTAAGCCGTTCCAACGTTGATATTTCAACTGCCGCTTTGCGTGCAATCACTATCTCGTACCCCTCGCAAGCTTTTGAGTACATTTTACCAATTATAGAAATTGGTTCCTGTAAATCGGCTGAGAAAAACATTGTATAGCTTCCGTTTGCTTGTGTGAGTCCCGCTCTGATTGCAGCATGAGAACCGAAATTCTTCGACAGTCGCACTAACTTCAATGGCAAATCGGATATTACCTCTCTAAGCATCTGCACGGAGGAATCTGTTGAGCCATCATCTACAAAAACGACCTCTATTGAGAAGTCTTGAGAGTTTGCATACTCATTTAACTGACCTACTAAAACTGGCAGGTTCTCTTCTTCATTCAGGAACGGAATCACCAGTGATACATCCGCCATACTAACTAACTCCTGTTTTAATGTTCATAGCTACCACACCGGCAAGTATCAGTGCAATGCCCAATAATTGCCAACCTCCAATATGCTCTCTTAATATGAAATACCCCAAAAGGCAGGTGAACACAAGAATAGCTCCGGTACTCATAGGATAAAACAAGGAAAGGTTTATTCGGCTCATGATGTAAATTGATATCAGGAAACTTGTCAGGTACAAAATGAGCCCAATCATTAACCTTGGAGATAACTGGAAACTAATAAGACCCTCTTGAAAAGCCAAACTTGTATTATCCGCTCCCGTCTTAATTAAAAAAAGCCCTGCCGTCGAAATCAATGTATAGATTGAAAATACAATCCAAATCATCATCTTACTCCCCTTTACACTTCGGGCAAGTATTATCCTTTAGTCTGGCGCCGCATTTACAAATTCTCCCCATAGTACGAGCCGGATTACCAACTACTACCGTGTATGGCAACACATCCTTTGTTACTACACTGCCGGCGCCTACCATACAATACTCACCGAGAGTAACGCCACATATAATGGTAGCGTTAGCGCCAATCGACGCACCGCGCCCGACTTTAGTTTCTGTGATTTTCCATTCCGTGTTAAAAGCACGAGGGAGATAATCATTGGTAAAACATGCGTTCGGTCCGATAAACACATCATCATCGATAGTGACGCCATGATATATAGAAACACCGTTTTGGATTTTCACACCATTACCTATTATAACATTCAAGTCAATATAGGTATCTTTACTGATTATGCAATTTTCACCGATCTTTGCATTTTCTCGGATTTGCGAATTGACCCAAATTTTTGTCCCCTTGCCGATGGTGGCGGAATCTGAAATATACGCGGACGGATGTACATATATATCTGCCATATCATTCTCCCCTAAACGCATTGACCACTTCGGTCACTTGTTGAATCTCGTCATCTGTCAGCCCGGGGTGTATAGGCAGGCTGACGACTTCACTTTTAATCATATCAGCTACGGGATAGTCAGTAGCAAAGTTATACTGAGCGTAACATTTCTGCTCCGGTATCGTCAGTGGATAAAACACGCCATGCCCTATCTTTTTCTCGGTCAAATACTCGATAAAGGTGTCACGCTTTCCACGGGCAACCCTTACTGTGTATTGATGATAAACATGTCCATCCACAGCTTCCGGCTTGGAAATCAGCTCATTATTTATATGCATGTCGTAATATGCAGCTGTTTTTTTACGTTTGGCGTTCATTAA
>Ga0123353_10006861_pt1 | contig 15286 bp, 12 predicted proteins | sample TergutLab28metaG_3_FD_92763 | JGI IMG/M metagenome (GOLD analysis project Ga0123353, IMG submission 92763) | Labiotermes labralis P3 segment gut microbial communities from Petit-Saut dam, French Guiana - Lab288 P3 | ecosystem: Host-associated > Arthropoda: Insects > Digestive system > Gut ... | reverse complement strand
ATGGCGCGGCATTGCCACGCGTTATGCCAAAACTACAGTTGCATTTGTCGGCGCCGTGATCGTCCGCTGCCTTTTCCTGTGGCTAAAGGTTATTGCATGATCTCATGTCGACACTGCCTAACATGGTTCTGTTCGCGCTCCTGCAGTTCGGCTTTGCCCTGCCCGCGGCATTGGCGCCCATGCTGGCAGGGCCGCTATTGGATCGCGTCCCGCGCAAGCATATCATCTATGCCCTGGATTTTCTCTCCGCCGCGCTCTATATCATCCTGTATTTTCTGGTCAAAAACGATGCCCTGCCCTATGGCGCGCAGATCGGCTTCAATATCATGCTCGGCTGCATCCAGGGCGTCTTCACGGTCGCCTATGACAGTCTTTATCCCAACCTCGTCGCCCCACAAAACATGCGCCGCGCCTATGCCATCAGCTCCATGATGTGGCCGCTGGCAGGCGGGCTCTCCTATCTGCTCTCCGCGCTGATGGTGGATAAAAGCGGCGTCGAATACCTCTTCCTCATCGTTGCCGCCGCCTTCTTCGTCGCCGCCGTCTTCGAGACCATGGTGCGGAAACAGGAAACGCATACATCGGCGAAACGCAGCGGCCTGACCCGCTTTTTCGGCGATCTGCGCGAGGGCTTTGTTTATCTCAAAGGCGAGAAGGGCCTGTCGGGCATCGTCTGGTATTTCTTCTGCAACGCCATCGTCTGGGGCGCGGCGCACACAATGCTCTATCCCTATTTCTTCGCGTTGCTCGGCAAAGAGCAGGGGCTGTGGACCTATACCCTGTTGATGACTGCCACCACCCTGGGCCGTCTCATAGGCGGCGGCGTACAGTTCTTCGTCAAATATCCGACCAAAAAGAAGTTCGCCATCGCGCTCTTCGTCTATATCATACTCTGCTTTATCGAGGGCGGCTATCTCTTTATTCCCGTGCTGGGCGTGATGCTCGCCGTACATACGGTCTCCGGCTTACTCGCGGTAACCAGCTATAATATCCGCACTTCTTCCACGCAGAGCTATGTGCCGGATGCCGTCCGCGCGCGCTTCAACAGCGTATTCGTCGTGCTGAACACGTTTGGAAACGCGTTCGGCGCGCTGGTTGCCGCCCTGGTCGCCGGGCTGGCCGAACTGACGGGCGGCGCCCTGCAAGTCCCCGCCGTTTTCGCCGTATTGAACTTTATCAACCTGCTGGTAACCCTGCTCGTCCTCCTGCCCCGTCGCAAGGACGTGGCCGCCATCTACAACGTAGACCTCGACCGCTGACTCCGCCGCATAAACACCCGCTCACAAACCCGCGACAACAGTACAAACAACGGATAAGCCACCAAAGCGCAAACCAACAGCAAAAACCCCGACCAAAGATCGGGCACCCCGATCTCCAACATACCGCGCAGTACAATCAGCGACGCGGCCAAAAGCAGACCCATAGCGACGCATAGCCATCTGCGCATCGTATTGAACGGTCTGCAAATGGAAATCAGTATGGTCATGCCGCAAATCGCGGTCAACCAAATCACCATGGTCTGGGTCTGCGTCGCGGAAACGCCGAGCGCGGGCAGTATAAAGCGCGCCGCCAGCACGAGTATCAAGTTCAACAGCGCGCCCGGCACCGCCCGCGCCAGCACACTCTTGATAAAATCGCCGATAAACAGCTCGTTGCAGGGCTCGAGCGCCAACACAACACTGGGCAATCCCACAGTAAAGAACCCAATGATGGTCCACTGGATATTCTCAAAGGGGTAGGATATCGAAAAACAGAGGGTCAGGAGCGCAAGTGCGAAGGAGAAGATGCTCTTCTTCATATAGAGCTGTGCACTGCGCTGTATCTTCTTCACCACGCGCCGCCCCTCCAACAGCGCGTGGGGCAGGGTTGCAAAATCGTCGTTCAGCAGCACCAATTGCGCCACATGCTTGGGCGCGTCCGCACCGCTGGCCATGGCGATGGCGCAGTCGGCGCGCTTCAGGGCGGGCAAATCGTTCACCCCATCGCCCACCATCGCAACACAAAGCCCCTTTTTCTGCATAGCTTCAATCAGCAAGGCCTTTTTGTCGGGCGTTACGCGGGCAAACAAACGATACTTCGCCGCCGCCCCGGCATAATCTTCCGGCGTTTCCAGCGCGGAGCAGTCCAACACTTCACTCCCCAAGGCCAGCTTGCGCGCTACCGCGCGCACGGTCTTCTCATAATCCCCGCTCATCAGGCAGATATCCACATTCTCGCGCTTGAAAAAGGAGAGCGTCTCGCCGACATTCTCACGTATACTGTCTTTCAGCACAATGAGCGCGGTCGCCCGCTCATCCTTGGCAAAGAGCAGCACGCGCAGGCCCTGCTCGGCGAATTCGTCCATGTGCGCGTGCAGCCAGTTCGGCAATTCGGGCAGCACCCAGTCCGGCGCACCGATGGCATAGAGCCCGCTCGCAAAGCGCATCTCCGTACGTTTTCGCGCGGAGGAAAAGGGTACGATCTCTGCGGGCTCCTCGGTCGTGCCACAGTTGAAAGTTTCGGCCAGCGCGCGCGCGGTCGCGTTGTCCCGCGGCATAGCCAGCACAAAATTGCAGAGCCGCTCATGCGTCGCATCCGAAAGCGGCGTCAGTTTATCCGTATCTATATCAAACGCTTCCGCAACGGTCAGATTCCCGTCCGTCAAGGTACCCGTCTTATCCACGCAAAGCACATTCACCCGCGCCAGGGCTTCAATACAATATAAGTCCCGGGTCAGCGCCGCCTTTTTGGACAGGCGCAACACGCCCACCGCGAGGGAGACGGAGGAGAGCAGCATCAGTCCCAGCGGCATCACGGAGAGCATGGCCGCGCTGGCATGCACGACCGCGCTCTGCACCCCGAAATCCGTAAACTCCGTGAGAAAGAGCAGTATCCCCACGGGCAGCACGGCCAAGCCCGATATGGCGGAGAGCCGCCGTAAATCGCGCATCAGCAGCGAGAGCGGCGCGCGGTATTGCTTGACGGCTTCCTCAATGCTGCGCAGATACTCTCCACCGCCATCGCAATTCGCCTCCGCTTCGCACTGCCCGGATACGACGATAGCGCCCGCGTTGAGCGCATCGCCCCGCTGCCGCAGTACGGGCATACTTTCTCCGGTGATCAGCGACTCGTTCGCTTCCACCGCGCCGCGCTTCACCGTGCAGTCCACGGCCACCTGTTGCCCGGCGGCAAACACGCATAAGTCCCCGCAGCAAACCTCCTCCGCGCGCACGCTCATCGCCGCATCCCCGCGCACAATAGTCACCCGTGGCTCAATTTTCAAACTCATGCGCTCCACCGTCAGCTTGGCGCGATATTCCTGAAAAATCCCAATCGCCAGATTCGCCGCAACCGTCCCCAAATACAGCAGGTTCTTATAGGAGTGCACCAGGAAAAGCGGCACGGCCAGAATCAGGCAGAGCAGATTGAACACCGTGCACACATTCTTGATAATAATATGCCGCAGGGAATAAGCCAGCAAACTTTTATCATCTTGTTTCTTGTAACGCCGCATTTCCATATTCCCATTTTTCCGCGTTTGTGGTAAACTCATACCGTTAAGTATTATGGATAAATAGGTGGAAATATACATGGACACAAAACAAGCGATCATAGCGGCCTTGCAGCCCTTCGCGCAAAGCGACGAAGCGGCTTTGCAAGATTGGCTCGAAACGCCCAAGGACGCGAACATGGGAGACCTTTGCCTGCCCTGCTTTCGCTTGGCCAAGATTTTGCGCAAGAATCCCAACTCTATCGCGCAGGACTTGCAGGCCGTCCTGCCGACCATTGCGGGCGTCGCAAAAGTCGAAGCCGTGGGCGGCTATCTCAACTTCTGCTATGACAAAACGGACTTCGCGGCCAAGCTGCTCGAAAAAGTTCTCACCGAAAAGGAGCGCTATGGCGCCGCCGATATCGGCCAAGGCCGCAATGTCTGTGTGGAATTTTCCAGCATCAATATCGCCAAACCCTTCCACATCGGCCATCTGCCCAGCACGGCGATCGGTAATTCGCTGTACCGCATCTATAATTTTCTGGGCTATAATGCCATCGGCATCAACCATCTGGGTGATTGGGGTACGCAGTTCGGCAAGATGATCGTCGCCTACAAGCTTTGGGGCGACAGGCCGGTGACAGAATACAGCGTCCGCGAATTGGTCGCGCTCTATGTCCGCTATCACGAGGAAGCGGAAAAACAACCGGAATTGAATCTTGATGACCAAGCCCGCGCCGCGTTTAAGCAAATTGAAGCGGGTGACCCCGACGCTATCGCCCTCTGGAAAGAGTTTGTGGCCGTCTCCATGAACGAAGCGGCGCGCGTATACCAACGTCTCGGCGTGCATTTCGATAGCTTCGCGGGCGAGAGTTTTTATGAAGACAAAATGCCGACCGTTATCGCCGAACTGCGCGGGAAGGGCATCCTGAAAACGGATCAAGGCGCGGAGATCGTGGACTTGTCCGACTATAATATGCCGCCCTGCATCATTTTGAAAAAGGATGGCAGCACGATATACGCCACGCGCGACCTGGCCGCGGCCTGCTATCGGAAGGAAACCTATGACTTCGTGCGTTCCCTCTATGTTGTCGCCTACCAGCAAGACCTGCACTTCCGCCAATTCTTCAAAGTGTTGGAGCTGATGGATAAGGAATGGATGAAAGACTGCGAGCACGTCAATTTCGGCATGGTCAGTATGGAGGATGGCACGCTCAAGACCCGCCAGGGGAACGTGACGTATCTGGACGATGTATTAGACGCTGCTGTCGCCAAGGCCCGTGAACTGATGCGCGAAAAGAGCCCTGACCTGGCTGACGTGGACGCCGCCGCCGAGACCGTGGGCGTGGGTGCGCTCATTTGGGGCGTGCTCTATAAGAACCGCATCAAGGACACGAGTTTCAGCTGGGCCAAGGCGCTGAATTTCGATGGGGAAACCGGCCCCTATGCGCAATATACCCACGCCCGCTGCTGCTCCGTACTGCGCAAGGCGGTTGGCTTGGATATTGGAACGCCGGACTATGCCTGTCTGTGCGACCCCCACAGCGCGGCCCTGTTGCGCGCGATCGCCGCGTTTCCGGCTGCCATCGTGGCTGCGGCGGAGAAGAACGAGCCCTATCTCGTCGCCCGCGCGGTTATGGCCGTCGCGACCGCATATAATAAGTTCTATTACGAGAACCGCATCTTGGGCGAGGTAAGTTGCGTCTGCGCCGCGCGCCTGCTCGTGACCGATGCGGCGCGCATAACGATAGCCAACGGTCTCAATCTACTGGGCATAACGGCCCCGGAAAGGATGTAAACCCATGCTTGATATCAAGCGCATACGCAAAAACCCGCAGGAACTCATCGATGCCATGGCCAAACGGCGCGGCAAGGGCGTGGACGTTTCCGCGTTTCTGGAGATCGAGGAGCGCCGCCGCAAGTTGATGGCGGAGGTGGAGGAGAAGAAGGCGACGCGCAACAGTGTCAGCGCGGATATAGCCATAAAAGCCAAGGCCAAGGAAGACACGGAAGCTTTGAAAGCCGCCATGCGCAGTCTCGGCGAGGAGATCAAGGCTTTGGAAACGGAGTTGAACGCCTTGCAGGCCGAGGTGGATGCGTTCCTCTATAGAATCCCCAATATCCCCCACGAGAGCGTACCCGAGGGCAGCAGCGACGAAGACAATGTGGAGCTGCGCCGTGGCGGCACGCCGCGCGCGTTCGCGTTCACGCCGAAGCCGCACTGGGAATTGGGCGAAGCCTTAGATATACTGGATTTTGCCCGCGCGGGTAAAATCACGGGCTCCCGCTTCTGCGTGTTGAAGGGCGCGGGCGCGAAACTGAATCGTGCCATTATTTCCTATTTCCTGGACGTGCATGCGGGCCGAGATTATCACGAAATCGCCCCGCCCTATATGGTCAACCGCGCCAGTATGACGGGTACGGGGCAATTGCCGAAATTCGCCGAGGATTCCTTTGCCGTCAGCGGCACGGACTATTTCCTGATCCCCACCGCCGAGGTGCCGATTACGAACCTGCACCGGGATGAAATCCTGCAAGCCGCCGAGTTGCCCATACGCTATTGCGGCTATTCCGCCAATTTCCGCAGCGAGGCGGGCAGCGCGGGCCGCGACACGCGCGGTCTCATACGCATGCATCAGTTCGATAAGGTTGAGCTTGTGCAGTATACCAAGCCGGAGGACAGTTATGCCGCGTTGGAGCAACTGACCCGCGACGCGGAACAGGTGCTGCAAGGATTGTGCCTGCCCTATCGCGTGGTAACCCTGTCCACGGGCGATCTGGGCTTCTCCGCCGCGAAGACCTATGACCTTGAAGTATGGATGCCCAGCTACGGGCGCTATGTGGAGATTTCCTCCTGCTCCAACTTCGAGGACTTTCAGGCCCGCCGCGCACAGATACGCTTCCGCCGCACGCCCGGCGCAAAGCCCGAACTGGTGCATACCCTCAACGGTAGCGGCGTCGCGGTAGGCCGCACCCTCGCCGCCATCATAGAGAACTACCAAAACGCCGACGGCAGCATCACCGTGCCGGAGGTGTTGAAACCCTATATGAATATGGAACGAATTCAATAAAACCGTAGGGGCGGATACCATCCGCCCGCCGAGGAGCACAAACTGTCATGACCTACGAACAAAAAATCGAAAAATTGGAAGCAATCGTCGCGCAATTAGAGGGCGGGAATGTGCCGCTCTCCGAAATGGTTGCGCTCTACGAGCAGGGCCAGAGCCTGGCCGCCCAGTGCCAAAAGGAGCTGGACAACGCGGCGGAGCGCATGCAACTGACAGAGGAGCCGGAACTGTGATCGCGGGCTATCGTGCAGCGGAATTAGAAGCCGCGTTAGAAACCGAGCTGCAAAACGCCGCCGCGATTGCGGAGCCATTGCGCGCACAGTTGGCCTATTGCCTCTTGGGCGGCGGCAAGCGCCTGCGCGGCGGGCTCTGTCTCGCGTTTTGCGAGCTGTTCGGCGGCAGCGCCGCGGACGCCCTGCCCCTTGCCTGCGCGTTGGAAATGATACATGCCTATTCCCTGGTGCACGATGATCTGCCCTGTATGGATGACGATGCTACGCGCCGTGGTAAGCCGTCCGCGCATGTGTTCTTCGGCGAAGCGAACGCCATCCTTATCGGCGATGCCCTGCAAGCGCTGGCCTTTTCTGTCAGCGCGCACGCCCGTGAAGAAGGCAGACAGGCTGTGGCCGATGCCGCGCTCCGAATGGTCGCAGGGCAATTTGCCGAGGGCATGCATGCAGCACAGGATCCCGCTTCCCTGCGTGAAATATACGCGCAAAAGACGGGCGCGCTGTATTGGGCGGCGGCAGTATCGGGCGCGCATGCCGCGCGCTGCACGCCCGAGCAGGCCCATATCGCCGAAATTTACGGCAGCGCGTTCGGCTTCCTCTTCCAAATCGCCGATGATTGCATGGACAGGGCGCAGGACGAACAGTGCGGCAAACAAACCCTGCTCACCGTCATAGGCATCGACAAGCTCGCGGCGGAAGCGCGCGACAAGCTCGAAGAAATCCTGCAACTCCTGCAGCCCTACCATGGCGAAGCCGCGGTTTGGTTACGGGTTTTGATCGAAAAAACAGTGGAGTGTATACATTAAATGGACTATCCCCTCTTGCGCGACATACATCAGCCGGATGATGTCAAAAAACTGCACAAAAAAGATTTGAAACCGCTGGCGGAGGAGATACGCGCCTTTATGGTGGAGCGCGTCTCCCAGACCGGCGGGCATATCGCGTCCAGCTTGGGCGCGGTAGAGCTGATTCTGGCCATGCACCGCGTGTTCGACCTCTCGGAAGACAGCTTCATCTTCGACGTTGGCCACCAAGCCTATGCGCACAAGATACTGACAGGCCGCAAGGAAAAGTTCCACACCTTGCGCCAGGAGGGTGGGCTCTCGGGCTTCCCGAAGCGCGAAGAGAGCATATTCGATGCCTTCGATACGGGCCACGCCAGCACCTCCGTATCCGCAGCCGTGGGGATGGCGCGCGCTAAAAAACTGCGCGGGGAGAGCGGTGCCGTCGTCGCCCTCGCCGGGGATGGCGCACTGACAGGCGGTCTCATTTGGGAGGCCTTCAACGACCTGAACGGCGAGGCCCTGCCTCTGGTCGTCATTTTGAACGACAACGGTATGTCCATCAGCAAGAATGTCGGCGCAATCAACCGTTCGCTCTCGCGGCTCAGAACCAGCAAGGGCTATGTCGCGATGAAACGCGGCGTTGTCCGCACCTTGGATACGAGCAAGCTTGGCAAGTGGCTCAGCAGGCACCTTTTCCGCTTTAAAAACTGGCTGAAGCATATCCTGTTGCCCAACCTGCTCTTTGAGGAGTTCGGCTTCGTATACATCGGCACCATCAACGGGCATAAGCCCAAACGTTTGGAGAAGATATTCGCCCGTGCCCGCGATCTGGGCCGCCCCGTGTTGGTGCATTGCATCACGCAAAAGGGCCGCGGCTATGAATATTCGGAGGAGGAGCCGGAGCGCTTCCACGGCATCGCCCCCTTCTCCGTAATGACGGGCAAAATCAGCGGCGAGGGTCAGCGCAGTTGCGCCGCCGTGTTCGGCGATACTTTGGTGGAAATGGCGGGGGAGAACGAGAATATCGTTGCGATCACCGCCGCGATGGCCTCGGGTACCGGACTCTCCGCCTTCGCGGAAAAGTATCCTGATCGTTTCTTCGACGTGGGCATCGCGGAGGAGCACGCCGTCACAATGGCGGCAGGTATGGCCGTGGCGGGACTCTCGCCCGTGCTCGCGCTCTATTCCTCGTTTTTGCAGCGCGCCTTTGACGAACTGTTGCACGATGTCTGCCTGCAAAACCTGCCCGTCGTCATCGCGCTGGACCGCTCCGGTCTCGTCGGTGAAGACGGCGAAACCCACCAGGGCATCTATGATCCTCTCTTCCTGTCGAGCGTCCCCAACCTGGCGGTCTATTCCCCCTCTTCGCAGGAGGAGCTATCCGCCATGTTGCGTCTCGCCGTGCAGCGCCGCCGCCCCGCCGTCGTCCGCTATAACCGCGGCATCCTGCCCGATGAAAAGATGCGCCGCCCCATAGAATACGGGCGCTGGGAGATCGTGCAGCCCATCGCAGAGGTCAACCTCATCACAAGCGGCACCATGCTGCCCACCGCGCACTGGATCGCCAAAAAGAGCGGCTATGGCTGCATCAACGCGCGCTTTCTGCAACCCCTCGACACGGAGGTCCTGGAGGAACTGCGCCGCCGCAACGCCAAAATCCTGGTCATTGAGGAGAACGTCATCTCCCTCGGTCAGCGCGTCGCCCTCTGGTGCAACCCCGCCCGCGTGGAATGTCTCGGCATCCCCGTCTGCGCCGTCCCCCACGCCACGGTCGCCCGTCAGCGCGAATGGTTCGGCCTGACCGAAGCGAATATCGAGCGCATGGCGCGGGAATTGGCGGAAGGAAGGTAAATCTTCCTTCTCAGTTTATTTACAACTCCGCGCACTAAATCGCGTGCGCCGCCCCCCGTCTCGTCAAAAACACACCCCCCTGCTTCTATACACTGCAGGGCATGGACAAACGCGTCAAAACCCTACTGCTATCCATTTGGCCGCGCCTGATGGCCCTGCCCAAACGGGTGTACAGGCGCTTTATCGCCGCACTGTTCGCGGTGATAGCGGCCCTGCTTTGCAGCCAAATCCGCTTGGCGGCGAGCCAATTGCCCTTCGCCGCCGCCGTCCTGCTCAGCGCCGCGCTTCTGTGCCAAAGCCCCGTCTTCGCCTGTGCGGGCTTCTTTGTTGGCAGCATTGCGCTGGGCCGCCCCTTCGATATCCCCGTCCTCTGCGCCGTGCTGTTCGCGGGCATCTATCACATCTTCCTTCTCTCCGGCTATAAGAGCAAGCCGCGCGACCACATCATCCTCTTCGCGCTCTGCCAAGGCGTCCACCTCGTCTTCCTGCCCGTGTATACGTTCCCAATCGTCGCGGAATCCCTCGCCCTCGTCCTCGCCGCCACAGGTCTGGGCCTGTTGATGCCGTTCGCCCTCCGCTATATAAGGCAACCCTCCCTGTGGCGCAGGCACAGGCGCTGCCCGCCCCAACTCGCGGTCAAAACGGAGACGGGGGCGGGGGAGAGCGCGCAGATCATCCTGCAAACGGCGGAGCAAATCTGCAAAACGCGCCTGCGTATACTCCATGCCGAAAAGGAGGAAAATGTCGTCACGGTCAATCTGGAGGATGCGCCGCCCTTTGCCGCAAGCGTGGCCATCTCGCAGATCCCCTCGGAAAAGGATGCGGTCTCCGGCGATGCCGCGGGCGAATGCCGTCTGCCCGGCGGCCGCGTGGTCTATGCCCTGTCCGATGGCTGCGGCAGCGGTTGTGCGGCGCGCGTGCAGAGCTGTGCCTGTATCGAAAATCTGTTCGCCCTGTATCGCAAAGGCCTGCCCCTGCGGGATCTGTATAAGGCCCTCAACCACCACCTGGTTGCACAGGGAGATGCGCCGCAGGATATGTACGCCACTCTTGACGCGCTCGAAATCGACCTGCACACGGGCGAAGCGGAATTGGTGAAATTCGGCTCCCCGCCCGCCTATCTGTTGCGCGGAGAGCAATTGTCGCCCCTCGAGGGAGAAGCGCCGCCCTGCGGCATCGTGGAGGATGCGGCCCCCTCCGCATGGCAGTTGAACCTGCGCCGCGGCGACAAGCTCCTCTTCTGTTCCGACGGTTTCTGCGATGCCCTCGGCGACGCCTGCGACGCTATGCTCCGCCGTCATATGCGTCTCCCCCCGCAGGAAATGGCCAACGCCTTAGCCCGCGCTGCCCAAGCCGCAGGTAACGCCGACGACGTAACGGTGATGGTGGTAGGCTTCGGCTGAGAACCATCAGGAGGTAAACCTATGACCCTCTCCCTCGAACTCTTCCTCCTCGACAACCTCACCATGAACTACTGCATCTTCGCCCTCAGCGCCGCGCTTTGCGGCCGCCCCCTGCGCCCGGGCCGCGCCGCGCTCTGCGCCGCGTTGGGCGCCGTCTATGCCCTGCTCTCCATGCGCCTGCTGCCGCCCCTGCGCATAGTCCCCGTCAAGCTCATCGCCTTCGCGCTCTCTGTCTTCCCCCTGCGCGCGAAGGGTCAGAACTACTTCCTGCTATTGCTCTCCCTCTTTATCTCCGCCTTTTTGGTGGGCGGTCTGACTGTATTTTTATGCAGTTTCCTCGGCGGTGGCCTGCGCGCCGACGGCAGCCTGACAGGCACCATACCCCTGCGCGCCGCGCTGCTCAGCGCCGCCGCCGCAACACTGCTCCCGCGCCTGTTGCGCAAATTGCTGCCCGCGCGCCACATGGCCCTGCAAACGGAGCGCATCGCCATCCAGTGCGGTGAGCTCACCCTCCGCGCCGATGCCCTGTTGGACTCGGGCAACCTTCTCACCGAATCCCTCTCCGGTCTGCCCGTGATCCTCCTCTCGCCCGAGCTTCCAAACGTCCGCGCCCTGTTCGCAGAGCGACACACCAGACCCATAGCCTGCGCGGGCATAGGTGGCGCCCGCATACTCCACGCTCTGCGGCCCGATATCATCCTGTTTGCGGATAAACATGTAATTGACGCATATATATGCATATCCGAAATCCCGCTTCCCGGCGCCCAGGCGATACTCCCAACGGCCCTGATTCCAAACGAATGGAGACAAACCCATGAGAAAAATACTGCAACTCTTGCAAAACTTACGGCTCTTCTGCATCAAAAGGCGCGCTCACGGCTGCTGGTTCATCCACAGCGGCGAAACCCTGCCGCCCCCGCTGACGCCCGAGGAGGAGGCCTATTATGTCACCCTGCGCGACAGCGACGAGCGCGCCAAGAACAAGCTGATCGAGCACAACCTGCGTCTCGTTGTATACATCGCCCGCAAGTTTGAAAACAGCGGCGTGCTGATGGACGACCTCATCAGCATCGGCACCATCGGGCTTATCAAGGCGGTCAACACCTTCAACGGCGAAAAGAAGATCAAGCTGGCCACCTATGCCAGCCGCTGCATCGAGAACGAGATATTGATGCACCTGCGCCGCATCTCGCGCCTGAAATTGGAGGTCTCGTTTGACGAGCCCCTGAACACGGACTGGGATGGCAACGAGCTATTGCTCTCCGATATCCTCGGCACGGAAGATGATGTAGTCAGCCGCGATCTTGAGGACGCGGTAGAGCGCGAATTATTACAGGCCGCATTCGCCCAACTGAGCGAGCGCGAACAGCAAATCATAGAACTGCGCTTCGGTCTCAATCAAAAGCAAGCCCGCACCCAAAAACAGGTGGCAGACCTGTTGGGCATCTCCCAAAGCTATATCTCCCGCTTGGAAAAGCGCATTATGAAGCGCCTGCAAAAAGACCTGATCCGCATGCAGGGGTGACCGCACTCGCGCGCCACCCCCGATCACCACGCACGCCCGCCGCCCACAAAAAAATCGACCCCTCGAAAGGGGTCGATAACACATCACGGACGAAAACTCCGTCTACCAACAACTAACGCCTGACGTCTGCCACCTGACAACCACCTACGGAGGGCCATCGCCGCCCCAACCCCAGCCGCCTTCGCCATCCCCGCCGGGGGTGCCTTCCCCGGGACCCTCTCCCGAGGGTCCGGCGTTGCCGCCGCCTTCGGGAACCCAATCGCTCACGAGTATGGATTCGGGGAAAGTCAAAACCAAAAGTTTGTAATCCGGTGCTTCATATTTCTTCATATCATTATATCCTCCTGTTTATGGCGCAATCGGCAAAAATGGCGCGCCGGGTCCGGCAAACGGATTCAGCTGTATATCGGGTGCGGCAAAGGACGCATGCGTTAAGCCGCCGCCGCTTGTGATCTCGCTGCCATTGATAATGCGCCACGCGCTGTTCACGCGCTGCTGCCCATAGAACGCATAGGAACTCACTACGCCGACCTCAAATTCACCCGTGATAATCACATAGGGGCGGAACGCGAAGTAGAAACCCTGTCTCGCAAGTATGGTCCCCAAATCGTCAATGACGGTGGCATATTGTATAGAAACACAAGCACCCCCGCTATTAATTACATCAAACAGGGTCAATCCTATGCCGCCGTTCTTGCCTAATATCGCCAGCACCTCTGCCGCACTGCGCTTGCCGATATCCACGCCAAAGCCCGGATCCCAGGCAAAATTCTGATTGCCCCCATTCTCGGAACAGATAACATTGGCAAGTTGCGGATTGGGCAAAGTGCAGCCCGCCAAGGAGAAATTGCCCGTTACCGAGCTCTGGATGACATACAGTACGCCCATGCCGCCCTTAAAGTCCATCGCATACCCGCCGTTGTTATCCACAATCTCTTCCCCGACAACCGGAGAGAAGGGATAAGCGGCCAGCAGCATGCCGTATTGCACCGTAATACCGCTCAGAGACTCCGCCGCAATCTTGTTTAATTCTTTGACATCCATCGCGCCACCAAAGCGTATCCCGGCCAAATTCATCCGCGCCTGTGCGCCAAGCGTGGAGACGGGGGTATAGTTCGCGGGATTGAACGGTGCCGTCGGTTCACGCGTATAGATGCCGTTTCTCAGATAGATGGCATAGAGAGTGACATCGCCTGAGGGGGTATATGGACTGCCGACAAGGGGAGTAGGCGCAGTCGTCTGTCCGTTTGTAAAGGAGGTGCTGGAGAGTATCCAGCCGTAAAAACCCCAAGAGCCGTAAGCGCTGCCCGGCAACGTTGTGCTCGAACCGGGACTTACCTGCACATCGGACGTGCTGCCACGATCATCGAGCGTAACAGCATACTTCGGTGCGCGCGTATAGATATAGCCACCGCTACCGTCACTTTTCCTGTAAATGGCATAGAGTTCAACATCACCCGAGGGAGTATAAGAAAAGCTTGGAAGCGAGTGAACAAGAGCGGGAGCGCTCGGTTGTTCGTTGAGAAAGGAGGTGGTGGAGAGCATCCAACCGTAGAAGCTGTATGCGGTGCCGGTAAAGTTGCCGTAGTTCGGCAAGGTAGTGGAGGAGCCGACATTTACAGGCACAGGATTAGGTGAATTTGTATGGGCGCCGTTGTAGTCGGTCAGTGTAACCTTACGCGGCGCGGTGTAGTAGAACTCTGCTTCATATACATAACCGTTATAACTTACTGTCACGGTAATATTACCGCTTGGAGTGGCAGCGGTGGTTGTAAGAGCACCGCTGGTGCTGTTGATGGACACGCCTGTCGGCGCATTCTTTACACCCCATGCAACAGTAACAGCCGAAAGATTCTGTCCGTTTGGAAAAACACCGGTAGCGGAGAAGTTGTGAGTGGTACTGGGATTCGCAAAAGTGGCGGGGCTGGTGATGTCGATGCCGGGCATAATAATGGGTGCGCCGTGACCACTGCTATTGGGATAGTCTCTATTTCGGTGAAGTTTGAAATTGTCTGTGTAGCTGCCCCTTGTATATGATCGAGGGGTAGTGTGTGTATATAGTACCCGCCCTCCGAAGTTGGTCTCGCCTGTGGGCAACAAAGCGCTCGAGATGGTGGTAGTACCGGTAGAGGTAATGTTAGTACGTGTCCATGCTGATGTCCCTATATTTGCCCCAGCGAGTTGAATATCCGGGCTGTCCCAAGAGAGCACGCTGAATAGCACATTCCCGTTGCTTTGGGGCGTAGCATAGACGGTGGAATACGTATTTACATCGCCACCAACGCCGCCAGAAAAGATATAGACATTGGGGTAATCTGGTGTAAGCGTAAACTTACTCCAAGAATCATTGGGGCCGGCGTTGCCACTGGAATCACCATAGCTAAAAGTCGTTCTGCCATCTCCGGCCCAACGCAAATCCAAATTCAACTTGGGTGATGCATGCGTAAAATGTACACTGCGCCATCCATTTACTGCAGCGCTAAAGGTTAAATTCATATTGGCTTTGCCGCTATCGAGGTTGCGAATCTCAGGCGGATCATTCCAATTATAAATATAAATACTGTACGCATAAGTCGTCAAGGTAGCGGCCTTGGTTTCCGCCTTCGTCTCCCGAATCAAACCCAACGGCACCAGCGCAACCGCCAAAATCAGCGCGAGTAAAAACGATAACCCGCGTTTGCTGAAAATTTGCATAAAACCCTCCTGTAAAGCCCTATTGTTTGCATCATAACTTTGCGCTAAACTCGCCCGCGCAAAAGACAAATATACATCACATAGTATATACTCTTTTGGAAAAAAGAGCAAGCACAGATTTTATGTATATTATGGTAACTGCAAATTGCAAGTTTAAATGCCCACCCTCCGCAGGGTCTGGGAGGTCGCACCTCCCAGCGGGGTGCGGGGCGGCGCCCCGTGGCTTTCCTTCACACTGTTGCTGCTCTTTTGGTCTGCTAT
>Ga0123353_10006858_pt1 | contig 15288 bp, 7 predicted proteins | sample TergutLab28metaG_3_FD_92763 | JGI IMG/M metagenome (GOLD analysis project Ga0123353, IMG submission 92763) | Labiotermes labralis P3 segment gut microbial communities from Petit-Saut dam, French Guiana - Lab288 P3 | ecosystem: Host-associated > Arthropoda: Insects > Digestive system > Gut ... | reverse complement strand
ATCCGCCGGTTGCGAGGGTGCCCGGACTTGCGTCCAAAGCTCCTGACAATGTCCACGCCGCAAGCGTCGCCGGTTCAGCCGCTTTGGCGATCGGCGCCGCCATTTGCAACAATCCGAGCGCCATGATGAGCGCCATCAGCAAAGTCAACGCTTTCCTTGAAATTCTTCTCGTTTTGCTCATAGTCTTGATCCTCCAGGTTAAAAATTAAGATTTGTTTATTTATATAAGTGTATTTCTATTTCTAAGTTAGTGCCGCCGCTTCACATCACTACCGCCGTCTCAAAAACAAGACGGGCGGCCGCATGAAAACGGCTGCGGACTTCATGCTCCTCCATTTTTTCTCCGGTTATTTTATTCTCCGATACCGTGAGCACGCAAAGCGCTTCGATGTTTTCCGTCCGTGCCGTCTCGTAAAGCTCTCCGGTCACAGCGTCAGAAATACCGCCTTCTTCAGCGTTATCGCTTCCGGGCGGCAGTATTGTTTCGGTTATTACAGGGATATCATATTTTACGGCGGCGGCTTGCGCGCAACCCAGCAGACCATCACTGCCTCCGCTTACCAGAATAACTGTCCTAAGCCCATAGCGGGCGATCGTCGAAGCGCATGCGCTTATATATACGACTTTCTTCGCGCCGAGATTTCCGGCCATTTCCAAAATCGGCAATACCCCGCCGCTTCCAAAACCCGCGGAAATGACAGCGAGGGGGGTATCGTTATAGCTGCCCTGGTAAATCAGTACGTCGCTTTGCTCATAAATCAGTTCCGAGTACTCCAGGTGGTGAGCCGCAAGCATCCGGGCGCGCAGAGGGTCGTCTGTGAGGATTACCTTGAGAGGAAGTCGATCCGTAAAACCAAGCCTGTTCAATCCTATAACATCTCCGTTTGGTCAGGCGTCGCAAGTGTCGCAAGTGTATGCAAACTCGAAACTGTGAAAACATTGTATAATCTGTACATTATAGCACATTTTCTCTCATCATACAAGCAATTTTCCATGATTTCTGCACACTTAAAATGATTTCTGGATACTGTTCACGCCTGCCCGTTCCTGCGCCTTAAGGCCAGCGTATTCAGCCCTTTTTCGCTTCGGTTGCGCATCCGTGCGCAAACTCGCGCGCTCCCCCGTCCATGGGTACGCTTGTCAGGGCTAAACACACTGTCCCCAAGTCGCTTAAGGCTGTTGCAGAGATACGGCGTGAACTGTAACGATTTCTGTACACTTAAAACTTGACTTTGGCACAGCCATAATCTATTATTAAGACTGCGCCTGTTTTTCTCACTATTCGCTAAGTCCCGGTATGGAAATTCTCCGGATGGCAGCGGGTCGCAGCGCAGGAAATGCTGTGACACTGCATTAAAACTGAGTAGACATGCGTGGAGAGCTGTCCGAGTGGTCGTAAGGTGCAGCACTGGAAATGCTGTGTAGGGCAACCTACCGAGGGTTCGAATCCCTCGCTCTCCGCCAATAACCGCCCGAACTCATTGCACTGCAACGAGTTCGGGCGAACTAGTTTATTTAGAATTGGGATTCGAATCCTTATCGCATGTAATCGTTGATAATAAATGATAGTAATATGAGAGCTCGCTGTAAACACTTTGTTCTTATTATCAATAGCTGTAAAATTATATTGGAATAAACTTGATATACTCTTCATTGGTTGCGGCAGTACGATTATCTGCGAATTCTGAAATCAACCGATTTTGTCGATCGAAGCCCCCCTTGCCACCCCCGCAGGGCAATCAAAGCGCTTATTCCCCGGCGCTATTCATTTCTGTAACTGAAATTTTCGCCATTGTGTAAGTGCTGAGTGCCATGAGCTTCTATGTTGTTCGTTATATCCGCACCGCAGGTGTTGCAAATCGTCCTTGAAGGTGCCGGCGTCACAACAATGGTTGGCGCGGGAGTGGGTGTTGGCGTTGGTTGCGGAGTCGGCACAGGAACAGGTGCAGGCGCGGGCGCGGGAGTGGGCTGTGGCGTCCGGACAGGTTTTTGCGTTGTTCCCGATCCTGGCGTCTGAGTTGGTCCCGGCGCAGGAGTTGATGTTGCCGCAGGCTCGGGAATTGCAGTCTGCGCGGTCTTAAACCTAGGCTTGCTTGTTTCCTTGGGCTGCGAACGCTCCGGTTCCTCCGGCGATACTACCGCGGTCTTCGCGACAGAGGTGGTCTCCGCCAATGGTTCTGAGCTTATTGTAACGGCAGTTTCATCAAAGTCGGATACTTCTTTTGCTTGTTCAATTTCTTCAGCATATAGGGTTTCATCATGCGGATGTCGCTCGATATCCGTTTGCAATTCAAAGCATCCGGTAACACGAAATAACATAAGGCACATAATACACAGTACGGTCACTCTCTTTTTCATTATTTTGCCTACCTCTCTGTTTAAGGACTCCTTTTATGTCTACTCCATAGATGCCACATTGACCATAATAAACATACGCCTTCAAGCAACTCTAATGTCAACACTTATTAATGAGTTGACATTTGTTGATAAAAGAGATAATAATTGAACAAAACAAAAACGGAGGCTCATTGCTAAATGAAGAAATACAGATGCGGGCTGTGCGGCTAAGATTTGATGCAAGCGCCGCCGCGCAGAGGGTTGCTAATTTCCTGAATCTATCTTTGAGCGAACTAAAAAACTTTGCCCGGCTGACAGGACATAGCCGCACAAATGATCTGAGCGTTGACGATTTGCGTACGACTAATAAAGAGGTATCTGAACTCACCGATATTGCCCATGCATGAGTAATTGGATAACTATAAGTACATGGTTACTGTTCACGCACCGTCCGTATGGCGCCTTAAGGTTGTTGCAGAAATACGGCGTGAACTGTAACAGTACATGGACTGAGGAGATTCGGTTTTCATCTAAAATTCTTGAATAGCCGCAAACACTATGGTATCATTAATATATTCAAGCAGTACCACCCCTTTTGTTCATTTCAAAAGCATTAAATTGCATGAAAAATACTCAAAAGGATTACAATGATGTTTGCAGAAATAAATACTGCCTACTTAATAGCGTCTCTGTTTTTTCTTGTTTGCGGGGGTTATCTGTATCTCTGTGTTAATACGTTTACTAAGAATAAAAAATCCAGAGCCCGGGACGAATACTTATCAGTAGGCCTGTGCCTTGTTTTTAGCAGCCTGTGTTATGGACTGATGACGATAACAGTCAATGAAGTGCTGATCCGGATTTTTTGGGCCGGCGGATTCATTTCCTGCTATTTATTTTTCACAAGATGGCTTTTATTTTCAACAAATTTGATTGCGCCAAGGCATAAAAATACAAGGGGTATAATCAGGGCAGCATCCGGATTAGCCGTGATTATCTGCGGTGTGTGTATTTTTTCTAATGACGCCGTCTTTGTCATGACAAAGTACGGCGTTCAGTTTTCATATCAAAACAGTTTGTTTTTCATGGCGGCGACTATATACATAACGATAATCATCATGGTGACTCTATTGCTATTTTTCCGCAGGTGGCGTGAATCTGAAATAAAACGTGACCGGATGCAGGCGCTTTTATTTATTATTCTGTCAGTTTTTATTGCACCGATCGGGTTTGTAACCGATTTTGTATTGCCGATTATTGCGGGAAATACGGCTACTCCACTGGCGGCAATATGTTTTTTACCGGTTTCCATGCCGTTTTTTATTACCATGAGGAAATATAAAACTCTCAGCATCACTGTGCCTAATGCTTCAGGTTATGTATTTCATACAGTTACAATTCCGACCTTAGTGCTTGACCTTAACAATAACGTAAACCTCGAGAATAACGCAGCTCTTAATTTTTTAGGCTCTAGCGTTATCGGAAAAAATATTTCAGAACTTATTTTATCAGACGAAAAAATACCGGAACAATCCTTTTTCGCTCACGACTTCTCAAGCGAAAAAGTAACGGTAAAAACACAGCCCGGCGTCAAAATCTGCGACATGCTGCTTGCGATCGAAAATGATAAATATAGCGACGCACTGTGCAAAGTCGTTTTACTAAGAGATATAACAGAAAATGTGCATAGGGATAATATGTTGCAAGCGGCGCTTGAACAGGCGCATATCGCAAGCAAAGCAAAAAGCGAGTTTCTGTCTAACATGAGCCACGAAATACGAACACCTATGAACGCCATCATCGGAATGACCAGCATAGGATTGTCCGGCACTGATCTTGAAAGCAAAGATTACAGTCTTAATAGAATTGACGACGCCTCAAAACATCTGCTCGGCGTGATCAACGATATATTGGACATGTCAAAAATCGAGGCGGGAAAATTTGAACTCTCAGGTACAGATTTTGATTTTGAAGAAATGCTCCGGCGCGTCATAGACGTAGTCAATTTCCGCGTGGAAGAAAAATCGCAGAAGCTTAAAGTATATGTAGACCGGGATATCCCGAAGTCTCTGTTCGGTGATGAACAGCGATTGGCACAGGTATTGACGAACCTGCTTGGAAACGCGAACAAATTTACACCGGAAAACGGGCTTATCCATCTTAACTCATATCTTATGGAAGAAGAAAATGGCGTATGTACAATCAAACTCACCGTGACCGATACCGGAATAGGAATCAGCCCCGGGCAGCAAGAAAAGTTGTTCCAGTCTTTCAGTCAAGCAGAAAGCAGTACGGCAAGGCAATTCGGCGGGACAGGTCTCGGTCTCACGATTTCTAAAAGCATTGTAGAGATGATGGATGGCAGTATATCGATCGAGTCAGAATTGGGTAAAGGGGCAACCTTCACCGTTATCATAAAAATGAAACACGGCGAAGCAAAAATGCAACGGGTTCCCTGGCGGGAGATCGACTGGGAGAACCTTCGCATATTGGCTGTAGACGACGACTATTTCATTTTGAAAGATCTTAAGGGGATCATCGAAAAATTCGGGGCGTCATGCGATGCGGCACCTAGCGCTGCAGACGCGTTGCCTTTAATTGAGCAAAGTGACTTCGATTTATATTTTGTTGATTGGAAAATGCCGGATATGGACGGCATTGAACTTACGAAAGTAATTAAGGAGAAAGTGACAGCGGAAAACAATGCAATTGTTATTATGATTTCCTCTTTCGATTACAGTGATGTCGCTGAAGAAGCAAGATCGGCGGGCGTTGATAAGTTTATGCAAAAGCCTTTGTTTCCGTCGGCAATCGCGAATGTGGTGAGAGGGCTCCTCTACAGGGCGGATCAGCCTGTGGAAGAAGGCGCTGTCGATATTCGGGGAGTTTTTGCCGGGCGCAGTATTCTTCTTGCGGAGGATATTGAAATCAACCGCGAGATCGTAATGACGCTTCTCGAACCGACGATGCTGGAAATCGACTGCGCTGAAAACGGTAAGGAAGCCGTCCGTTTATTCAGCGAAACGCCTGAAAAATATGATATGATATTCATGGATATCCAGATGCCGGAAATGGATGGATATGAGGCGACCCGCACAATACGCGCGCTTGATATGCCAAAAGCTGTGGATATCCCGATCATCGCCATGACCGCAAATGTTTTCCGTGAAGATATTGATAAGTGCATTGACGCCGGCATGAACGGTCACGTGGGAAAACCAATTGACTTTGACGAAGTGATCAGCCAATTGCAGAACTATTTAACACAGACTTAAAGAGGCACATTTGGTTAATCATCGACAACAATCGCCTGAATACATTGAAATGCAACAAATTCGGGCGATCATTGCCGGGATTCGGTTCCGGAAATGTTCTTGACACACACTGCGCTTGACAGCAAAATAATAGGATTATTAACAAAATGACAGTAATATTTTGTCCTTGCAGATTTCGCCTGAAACCTGTATAATGCCTATAGTTATGAGCGGATTTTGAACGAATAATTCCTCCTTACATTTATTTGGCGGAACGGTAGCGCAGATAGCAAAAATAAACTGAGAAGCTATATACCGAAAACCCGTTGCGCTACAACGGGTTTAGGTGTATTAGAGATAACTGTCAGGCATCAGCCCATTCAGGGACCTTTATTCATATTATCATAAACGAAACACATATTATTGCCGGGCGCGCAGAGAGGGATATAAACGTGAGTGATGCGAAAAACAGAATGAATACTATCATAATGGTGGATGACGACATTACTAACCTGACTGTCGCTACAAACAACCTTATAGAAAAGTATAACTTTTTTACCGCGCCGTCGGGAGCCAAATTCTTTTCATTGCTTAATAAAGTAACGCCCGATCTGATCCTGCTCGACATCGAAATGCCGGATATGAGTGGCTATGACGTGATAAAGCTGCTCAAAAGCGCGGAAAACACCTCTCATATCCCCGTTATCTTTTTGACAGGTAAAATAGACCCCCATAGCGAAGTAAAGGGGCTGAACCTTGGAGCGGTCGATTACATAACCAAACCATTTTCAAGCGAGCTTCTGATAAAACGCATAGATATGCATCTGCTTATTGAGCAACAGAAAAGGGAGTTGTTGAGATACAGCCAGAATCTGGAAAGCGAGGTCGACAGGAAAACCCGTACCGTTTTCGAACTGCAAAATGCTATTCTGAAAGCAGTAGCGGAACTTGTTGAGCGCCGCGACAGCGTTACGGGGGGCCACATCGAGAGAACGCAGCATTTTCTCAGGCTGCTATTAGGTTTTATGCTTGAAAACAGCGTCTACGCGCAAGAGTTATCCACATGGGATATCGGCTTGTTCATTATGTCTTCCCAACTTCACGATGTCGGAAAGGTAGCCATAAGGGACAGCATTTTAATGAAGCCCGGAAAGCTTACCGACGAAGAATTTGAGGAAATGAAAAAGCACACCATTTCCGGCGTGGACATTATAAAGGGAATTGAAGATAACACACAAGAAAACGCGTTTCTTAAATATGCCGGGGCATTGACCGCCAGCCACCACGAGAGATGGGACGGGACCGGATATCCATACGGGCTCAAAGGGGACGAGATCCCGCTTATGGGGAGGCTGATGGCGATCGTAGACGTTTACGATGCGCTCACTAACGACAGACCGTATAAAAAAGCGTTTTCCCATGAGGAATCCCTCAAAATAATCAAAGCCGGGATCGGCAAGCAGTTTGACCCGCACATCGCGAATGTTTTCCTGGCGCATGAAGCCGAGTTTAAAAACGCCGATTTTGATAAACCGCAATGGATCGCGGAAAGTAAACAGCAAATCAGGCGCGAGCTTCCCCCGGTGCTCGACGTCGTTTCGAATATCGTTGACACCCGCAACGGCGCGGATGGCGGGAACAGCAGCAGGATACGGCTCTATATGGAGGTCATCACCGGCGCTCTAATGAAAAGCGCTCATTTCAGGGATGAAGTGTCCTCATGGAATATCGACCTTGTTCTGATTTCGGCGCAGCTTCACGATTTGGGAAAGATAATGCTGGAAGATAATATCCTCAATAAAACGGAAGCGCTGACAGGGGAGGAGTTTGAGAGCGTAAAAGCCCACACGGACGGGGGCGTGAAGGTAATACGGCAAATCATGGATGACGTCCACAACGGGAATATGTTATATCACGCCGAAGTCATGGCTAAAAATCACCATGAAAGATGGGACGGAACCGGCTATCCCCTGGGTCTCAAAGGGGAGCAGATACCGCTGCAGGGCAGGATCATGGCGATCATCGACGTATATGACGCGCTGACAAAAAACCGCCCGCACAGAGATATGATGTCCCATAAGCAGGCGCTTAGTATCGTAAAAGGGTGCAGCGGGACGCATTTTGACCCCGCTCTCGTTGAGATATTCCTCAACTGTGAAGAAGATTTGGAAAGGATCGTAGGCACATGAACGCCAAACAGCGCACCTGCATGTCTGCGGCTTTTCTCTCAATAGTTTTTGCGGCTGTTATAGCCGCCGGCTGTGTGGCGCCTGTCGCGCAGGATCCCGATGTATCCGATTCCGCCTTCCGGAACATAATATCCTACCGCGAGCTTCCGGGGATAACGGAATCGGAAATCGAAGCGCTGGAAAACCTTAAATCCCGGCGGGACCATTTTTCATACGGATGCGATATGAATGCCGAAGCTTTTGCCTTATCGGACGGCACGAAAGCAGGGTTTACGGCTTTATTCTGCGATTTTCTGACAGAATTCTTCGATATCCCGTTTATAATGGATTTTTATAGCTGGGACGAAATGATGCTCGATTTCGAGAGTCTCAAACTCGATTTTACGGGCGAGCTTACCCCCACTCCGGAAAGAATGCAAACCTACTTCATGTCCCACCCGATCGCCGAGCGAACACTCGCGGTATTTTTCAATCACGAAAGACATGAAATCATTTCCGAGCAGGACCTGGAAGGCCTCGTCATCGGTTTCTATGAAGGCACGATAACCAGGGAATATGTTACTAACTTCTACCCGGGCCTGCAGTTTGAAGCGATTGAGTTCGCCAATGCCGACGAGGCGGCAGAATTACTCAAAAACGGAGAGATAGACGCATTTATCAGTGAGGCGATTGAAACGCTCTACTACAGCCAATACTCTTTTATCACCTGTATGGATGCTTTTCCCCTGGTCTATACTCCTGTATCGATGACCACCGCCAATCCGGAACTGTCACCGGTGATTTCAGTTTTGAACAGATATCTCGAACAGGGGGGCGTCAGTCATCTCTTCGACCTGTACATGGCAGGCAGGGCCGATTTCTTCAGGTACCAGTTGACGCTTATCTTTAGCGAAGAGGAAAAGGCATATATTAATGATTTGGCTGCGCGCGGCGCGAAAGTACCTGTGGCACTTGAAAATGATAATTACCCTATTTGTTTTTATGACGAAGAATACCAGGATTTTCACGGTATCGTACCGGATCTCCTTAAGGAGATCCATATACTTACGGGCATAGAGTTTGAAGCGGTGACCGGCAGGGACACGCCCTTCACCGATATGCTGGATATGCTCAAAAGCGGTGAAGCCTCTATGGTCTCACAGCTTTTGCGCACTGAAGAGCGGGAAAGCAGTTTCATCTGGACGCCGGAGCCATACTATGTCTCACACTTCGCGTTTTTATCCAGATTAGACTATCCGACCCTGGAATTATATCAAACGATCCAATCTACCGTAGGTTTTGTCGATGGCTCGGCACATATGGAAATGTACCGTGAATGGTTCCCCAACGACAGCAACTATCTGGCATTCAGTACCGCCGACAGAGCATTGGACGCTCTTGAAAGCGGCGAGATCGACCTTTTCCTGGCCTGTGAGTATCACATCTTTTATCAAACCAATTTCAGGGAGAAACCGGGTTATAAAGTAAACATAGTCATGAGTACGGTGCCGTCGGAATCGTTTTTCGGTTTTGCCAAACATGAGCAGATACTTCGCGATGTGATCGGGAAAGCGCAAAGAGACATCAATACCGAGAGAATCGCCCAGGACTGGATGAACCGCACGTATGACTATGCGAAAAGGCTGGCTGAGCAGCGCAATGTTTTTCTGCTGGTTTTTGTCACGGCCCTTGTGCTTATGCTTGTCTTTGTACTGTTTTTATACAACAAAAACAATAAAATCATGAAAGAGCTGGTCGTCGCGAAGAAAGAAGCTGAAAAGAGCAGCCACTACAAGAGCGAGTTTCTCGCGAAGATGAGCCACGAAATGCGAACGCCGATGAATGCTATCATCGGTATGACAGAGCTTGCCCTGCGGGAAAAAACGCCGGAATCTATCCATGATCACATTATAACGGTAAAGCAAGCCGGCGCAAACCTTTTGACCATCATCAACGACATCCTGGACTTTTCAAAGATCGAATCGGGAACCCTGACGATCAACCCGTCGCCTTATCACTTCTCGTCCCTGTTAAACGATGTTATCAGTATAATAAGAATGAGGGTGCTCGATAAACAAATCAGGTTCGCGGTAAACATCGACAGCAATATCCCCAACGCCCTGATTGGCGACGAAGTCCGGATCCGCCAAGTCCTCATCAATGTTTTGGGCAACGCCGTAAAATATACAGAAAAAGGTTTTGTGTCCTTTTCGATAAAAATAAAGTCGACGCAAGAAGATCGCATATCTCTGACCATGGAGATCGCGGACAGCGGCAGGGGTATACGGCCGGAAGACATTGAGTCGCTGTTTAGCGAATATGTCCAGGTCGATGTAAACAAAAACACAGGCATAGAGGGCGTGGGGCTGGGCCTGGCGATCTCACAAAGTATTCTCAAAGAGATGGGCGGCGATATAAGCGCCCAATCAGTGTATGGAGAGGGCAGCACATTTAGCATAACACTGCCGCAAAAAATAAACAGCCCGGAAAAGCTGGCGTATGTCAAAGACCCGGAAGGCATAAAGGTGATCTTGTGTGAGCGCCGCAAAATATATGCCGAATCGATCGCGTTCACAGTCGAAAACCTCGGTGTTTACTGTGTGCTGGCAGAAACCGGTGCAAAGCTCGGCGAATTGATGCCGCAGGGCGATTTCTCGCATATCTTCGTTTCTTATGAACTGTATAAAAAGAACAAGGACGTAATACAGAAACTGGCGGAAAACGCGACGATCGTCCTGCTTGCGGAATTTGGGGAGACGATCCCCGATAAAGAAATGAGGATCCTCGCAATGCCCGCACATTCATTATCCGTCGCCAACATTTTAAATAACACGTTCGATAATTATTCTTACTCCGAAACAGAAGAAACAATGGCCAGGTTTATCGCGCCCGACGCCAGGGTTCTGGTCGTAGACGACATCAGCGCGAACCTGGTGGTCGCAAAGGGGCTTCTTGCACCATATCAGCTCCGGGTCGACCAATGCAAAAGCGGCGAAGAGGCGATCAAAGCCGTTTTGTCAGAGCAATATGACCTGGTGTTTATGGATCACCGGATGCCCGGTATGGATGGCATTGAAGCGACAAGGATAATCCGGGGGATGGGCGGGGATGACCCTGACAAAACAGACATGCCGATCATCGCGCTCACAGCTAATGCCATTACCGGTACGAGAGAGATGTTCCTGGAAAACGGCTTCAATGATTTTATGTCGAAACCTATCGATACTATGAAGCTTAACACAATGCTGGAGACCTGGCTGCCTAAGGAAAAGCGGCAAAACCCGGTGGCGGAGAAGCTCCCGGCGACCCGCGCCGGGGGGAAGAGCCCGGGAAGTGAGATGTCTGCTATAGATATCGACGGGGTAGATGTAAAGAGGGGCATCGCGATTTCGGGCGGTATGATCGGGCAATATATGAATACGCTCACCGCATTCTATAAGGACGGGATAGAAAGGACAGGAATCATCAGCAACTGCCTCAAAGCCGGAAACATGGGTTTATACAGGACTCATGTCCATGGTATGAAAGGCGCCTTGTTCAGCATCGGCGCCACTGCCCTGGCTGAGTCGGCACAAGCTCTGGAATCAGCGGCGGAGAGTAATGATATAGACTATACCGGTTCATATACCGGAGCGTTTTTATCTGATCTGGGGTCGCTGCTTAAGGATATAAATGCCTGCCTGTCGAACAGGGCAAGTGAAGGCACAGCAAGCGGCGCTCCGGATTTTGACAAGTTCTGCACCAATCTTATCAGGCTGCGCGACGCGATTTTCGTGATGGACAGGAGCGGGATGAACAATGCGCTTGTTGAGCTGCAGGAATCGGCGCCTACGGAAGAATATGCCGACGGCATAAAGGAGATATCAAATAAAATAATCCTGGCTGAATATGATGAAGCCGAAGCAATGGTCGGCGCATTACTGCGGGAAACTGGTAAATGATAATGCGGCACAGGTGTTGAAGCAACAGTCACTGTGATCAATAACCGGAGGTCGTATCATATTGACATGCCGGCGGGACCGGGGTTATGCCACAACTGACAACATACGGTCATTTGCTGACACAAGATACAGTGTAAGCTATATAGGGGTATTGGCTCATTCCCGGGTGCAATGTGATTTTTCACGCTGCCCCCTCACATTTTATCTGGGCATTTTCATATCAATAATTAGCACAAATTTTGTATTATATTTAAAATATGCTATTGACCTTCAAGTACCTTTAAGGTTTATAGTGTTAAAAAATCTGTGCTTGCACATCCTGCTTCATTGAGACAGGAGTTATTGACAGCACGGATTTCTGTACCTATAAGGAGAGATAAAAACTTGAGCGATTTGGAAAAAAGGCGGGAGACCATTATCATGGTGGACGACGACGTAACAAACCTGACGGTTGCTACGAATAATCTCATGGAGAAATACAACTTCTTTACCGCCCCGTCCGGAAGCAAGCTGCTTTCGGTCCTGGATAAAGTCGCGGCGGATATGATCCTGCTTGACATCGAAATGCCGGGCATGAATGGATATGAGGTTATAAACCTGCTAAAAAGCGCGGAAAAAACCGCGGACATCCCGGTCATCTTTTTGACAGGTAAACTTGATCCTGTAAGCGAAGTAAAAGGGCTTGATTTGGGCGCGGTCGACTATATTACCAAGCCATTTTCAAATGAGCTGCTGATGAAACGCATTGACAAACACCTGCTTTTGGAAAAACAGAAAAAGGAGTTACTGAGATATAATCATAATCTGGTAAGCGAAGTCGGCAGAAAGACACGGACGATATTTGAATTGCAAAACACTATCCTCAAAGCTATCGCGGAGCTTGTTGAGCGACGTGACAGTATTACGGGAGGACACATTGAGAGAACGCAGCATTATCTCAAGCTGCTTGTGAGCTTTCTGCTGGAGCATGGCGTTTACTCAGATGAACTGCCTACATGGGATATAGATCTTTTTATCATGTCCTCACAGCTCCACGACGTCGGAAAAATATCAATCAGAGATGATATATTGATGAAGCCGGGCAAACTGAACGATGAAGAATTTAACGAAATGAAAAAGCATACCGTGTCCGGAGCGGAAATCATCTGCGGAATCGAAGACAACACCCATGAAAATGACTTTCTTAAATACGCTAAGACGCTTGCCATCAGCCACCATGAAAAATGGAACGGGACCGGATACCCGTACGGCCTCAAAGGAACCGAAATACCTCTTATGGGAAGGCTTATGGCGATTATTGACGTTTATGACGCGCTCACGAACGACAGACCGTATAAAAAGGCGTTTTCCCACGAGGCTTCGCTCGAAATAATCATGAGCGGATTCGGCACACATTTCGATCCGCTGATCGAAAACGTTTTTCTGACTCATGAAAACGAGTTCAAGCGTGCCGCGGAAGACAGAACGTCCATAGAGGCGGAGCAAAAAATGCGAATCGAACGCAGTTTACTCTCGGAACGCGGCGGGTTTCGGGCCGCGAGCGGGTTCCCGCCGGTGCTTGATGTGGTTTCCAACATCGTTGACACGCGAAGCGGCGCTGAAAGCGGGCTTAGCAACAGGATACGGTATTATATGGAAATACTTGTCGGCGCATTAAGGAAACACGAACGTTTCAAAGAAGAAATGTCCGCGTGGAATGTTGATTTGCTGCTTATCTCCGCGCAGCTCCATGATGTGGGGAAGATCAAGCTTGAGGATCATATCCTGTATAAAAAAGACGCGCTGACCGAAGAGGAGTTTGAAAGCGTCAAAGCTCACACAAACGCGGGCGTGAAGGTCATACGGCAAATCATGAACGATGTGGACGACGGTAATATGATTTACCATGCAGAGATAATTGCCAAGAGCCACCATGAAAAATGGGACGGAAGCGGCTACCCCCTCGGTCTTTCAGGTGAGCAGATACCGCTCCAGAGCAGAATCATGGCGATCGTCGACGTCTACGACGCGTTGACTAAAAACCGCCCGCACAGGGATATGAAAACCCACAACCAGGCTCTGGAAATCATAAAAGGTTGCAACGGGACGCATTTTGACCCCGCTATCGTTAAAGTGTTCCTTGAATGTGAAAAAGACTTAGCGCTCTGTAACACATGAAACATATAAGCGTTCAGGTGTTACACCCGAGAGATACAAGCAGGTGTTGCAGCGTACCGGAAAGGATTTTAGGTATATGAACACGAATAAGATACGACGCATAATCACGGTTTTTCTCCCGATCGTGATATTTGTTACCATGTCTTCAGGCTGTATAGCGTCCTCAACTGATAACCTCGAAACGACAGAGTCTGATTTCGGGCCCGTAACATACTTTCGCGATATACCCGGCATAACGGAAGAAGAAATCCGGGCTGTCGAGGCGTTACAGGAGAAGCACGGATATTTTATATTCGGCATCACTCCGAGCACAGAGATGTTCATAGATGTTCACAGTGATGAGCTAAATGGCTATTCCGTTTTGTTTTGCCGCTGGCTGACCGGGCTGTTCGGCATTGAGTTCAGGCCTGTGCAGTATGAATGGGGAAATTTGATCGGAGGCCTGGCGGAGCATAAAATCGATTTCACCGGCGAGCTGACAGCTACGGAAGAACGCAGGAATCCGACCGATCCGGACAAAGCGCCCTTTTTTATGACTGACCCTATCGCAATCAGGACAATCAAGGGGTTTCATATCGAAGGCCGCGAATCCTTGAAGGAAATCTCTATGTCGCGGCCTGTGAGGTATGTATTTTTTGAAGACACGTCGACGATCGGCGATGTTACGGCGCACTTGCAGGGCGAGTATGAGATCATTACGGTAAATGACTTTGAAACCGCATACCGGATACTGGAAAGCGGCGAGGGGGACCAGTTCTTTGACGAGAGCAACGCCGAGTCCGCTTTCGATGAGTTCGGCAATGTAGTAGCCGTGGATTTCCTTCCGCTTATTTACAGCCCTGTCTCCCTTACCACACAAAACCCCGAGCTCGAAATTATACTCTCGGTCGTTCAGGGGGCTTTACATGGCGATACTATACGTTATCTGACGGAAATGTATAAAACAGGTTACAGCGAGTATCACAAACATAAGCTGGCGATGAAACTGAGCGCTGAAGAACGGCGCTTCATAGAGGACAATCCCGTGATCCTTTTCGCGGTCGAGTACGACAACTACCCGATAAGCTTTTATAACGTGCAGGAGGGTGAATGGCAGGGAATACTCTTCGACGTACTGGAAAAAGTCGAGGAACTGACAGGTTTGACTTTTGAAATTGCCAACTCTACAAGTGCCGGATGGACCGAACTGCTGGGCATGCTCGACAGCGGAGATGTTTCATTTATTTCCGAGCTGATTCGCACTCCGGAGAGGGAGGGGCGCTATTTATGGCCTGATACAAGCCTGATAACCGATAATTACGCGCTTATATCGAAAACGGAAACTCCAAATATAAGCGCCAACGAAATTCTGCATGCCAGAGTGGGGGTAGCGCGAAATACCGCTTACGAAGAGGTTTTTAAGTCGTGGTTCCCGGATCACAGAAATACGGTCCT
>Ga0123353_10006857_pt1 | contig 15290 bp, 12 predicted proteins | sample TergutLab28metaG_3_FD_92763 | JGI IMG/M metagenome (GOLD analysis project Ga0123353, IMG submission 92763) | Labiotermes labralis P3 segment gut microbial communities from Petit-Saut dam, French Guiana - Lab288 P3 | ecosystem: Host-associated > Arthropoda: Insects > Digestive system > Gut ... | reverse complement strand
TTCAAATTTTGTTTTATTTTGCTAATTGTGGATTGGGGAGGGTGAGGGTGAGGGGGGGGGGGGGGGTTGGGGGAGAGAACATATGCAAGGTATGCATATAAATACAGTAACACATTGAGGTGAGAGCCAGGCTAGCTCAATCAATATAGGCACTAGGCTACAGGCTGGATGGTCTGGGGTTCAATTTCTGGCAGGGGCAGAAGCTCTCCCTGTCCTTTCAGTCTGTTTGGTGGATGATGGGAATTCTTTCATCAGGGGTAAAGTAGCTGTGGCATGAAGATGAACACTCACCACTATCTAGTGCTGAGGCTAAGAATGAGAGGATCTGTACTTCTACGCTGCCCTGCTTGCCTTTATGGCACAGACAGGAGCAGCTTTACTTCTTGACTTAAAACATGCTGAGGTGAGTGTAAGTCTTGTACTGTGTCAATCACCAACATTTGTGTGCATGTCATGTGATGTTGCAGGTGGTCTGGTGCTCGCGCAGTTTGACAAGTGTCTGATTGCAGAGGAGTTATCATATGGCTGCCCTGCCATTGCAACTGCATTTGGAGCTTCAAACTTGGGAGTAAGTCGACAGTCAGTTTAAATCCCGATCCAATTTGCAGCTGGCAGTTACACTTAAATTCACAGTTAATGGCCTTTTGTCCAGGAACAGGAAATTTCATTTGGTTGTGTTGGACTAGTGGCAATATTTGTGTTAGGAGTTACAATATTAGTGTTAGTATTAATCATTCAGCATGTTTGTGGTCTATTTTTGTGTTGACAGCAATACCACTAGTGAGGAGCAGCAGAAGAAGTTTTTAGGAAGGCTGTTAGAGGAGCCTCATGTTTTATGATTTCGCACACATGACTAAATTTGTGCAGTCTTTTCTGCTTTAATGAAATACAATCTTGCCCCACAATTGTTGAAAGTCCATTTGTAATGATTATGGTTCAAAGATGGAAAGATTTATGGTAAAAGGTCTCATATAAAGTGACACCTTTGGTGATATCCATTCACCGTATCTGTTGTCATTTCTGTTTCTCATGTAGCTTTACCATGGCTAGCAAACACAACAGCCACTTGCAGTGTGGGTTTATGGCCTTCTTCCAAGGCCATCTGTTGTTCTTTGGCAGTAGTACAAAAACTTCCCATCCTAAGCAATAAGAACAGTGCACTGTTGTCATATCTTTGATAGATATACCTGAGTGTTTTGGAAGACGTGAAATATTGGCAGCAACTTTCAAGTTTGACTGTGTGGCATGAGCTGACAAGGGAACAACACAAAACAATTGCTACTGCTGCTACTACTAATACTACTACTACTATTAAAATGTAAAGCATTCCTGTTACAGGCCTGGAGTGGCCCAGAGGGTTCCAGGAAATTAAGGTTCCCAGATTTCATGACAACGGCACAGGATGGTGGTAAGGTTGTCAGCCTTATGCACCGGCCGCCTTTACCCCCAGGACATGCTCCTGGTACTCATTTCTGTTAGAGGCTGAGTCGACCCCAGGGCCATGGTGCGATCGGAAGGATTTTATGTCAATGAAAAATTCCAATGACACCATCTGGAATCGAACCAGAGACCTTCCGATTTGTAGCACAGCACCTTAACCAATGTGCCACCGCGGTCCCCCACTACTACTACTATTACTACTACTCAATCTATTTTGGAAAGTTTTCCAACTTGTGCTGAAAGCCTGCAGTACCTTTGTACGAATTATGACACTAGTACGGTTCATTATTGAAATAAATTGCACCCAGAGAGACATTAAATTGAGATTTCAGGGTACCTGAAGGTTGAAAGTTGCTTGGCACATGCAGCAAATATGTATCTTTGAAAGGGGACAACCTGGAGCAGGGTCAGATGTGAATGGCATGAGGAACTGAGTTGAGAATACAGGAGATTAGTACATTATCAATGGTCAGAACATCTGAATTACAGATGGAGGTGTGGCTAGCTGGTCAATGGGTGGTGGTGCAGCAATCAGTCATCACTTTCTTAATGCCATCTGACCCTGGTATTTTTAACATTAGGGCCCAATAGTAAATGTTACAAGCCTGAGTTCACATTACATTTGAACTCTGAAACAAACTGTGGGTATCTTCTGGCTTAACGCATATGTTTCTTTAACAAGATATACTATGACTCTTTAGTGTAATTTTTTATTGACAGCTCAGAAATAGCGAAATTATTTGACAAAATTTTGTATATCATCATAAAAATATCTTGTACAACTAAACATATAGTGCACATTACATAGTATGGAACTGTATTATTTAAAAGTAAGTTATTGTTCTAAGGCAAATTAATTTATCTGTGTGGCTAAAACAAAAGATATTAAACTCAGATGCAATGAATGTTTTTAATGAAAACTGACGGTAGTAAAACCAAAAGTGTGGCACGTGTTTTCAGTTATTGGCTGAACCATTCCTGCTTGTAATCATGTAAATGTGTTCAGAAAACAGCACCATTATGTGTTTATTGTCTGTGCATGCACAGTTACTTGTACACACAGCCCTTGTTTTACACCCTAGTTGCATTCCTGAAGAAGTTGGCATAAATCAAAAAGAGCATAAATGAAAATTGATACTCCCATCAGAAATAAGGGTTAAGCATAATAGAAAGCAGCCAGCCAAGGGGTGTTAAACTGAAGATGAGAGCTTGTCAATTAAGAAGTGGTTGTTAAAGCAAAAAAGGCATGAAAAGGGTGTAAAACAAGGTCTGGGTGTAATTTCATTTTTGCAGTATAGCAGTTAGCCCTTGGCATTATGTCTGGATAGATATCAGGTTCAAGTAAAAGCCTGGAAACTAGCTATCCTGATGGGGGGGGGGAGGTTCTTTCATGGCTTTTATCTTTACCATTAGGCAAATTCTGCGATTTTTTTTGAGGTAACATCATCCCATTGTGCTAGTTAGTCAGTAGTTATTTACATCCACAAAAACACAACATTCAAACACCACACATTCATTTATTGTGAAGCAGAGGTCTCTTCCATGGCATACTTTTCCATTTAAGTACTTACATTTTCGGCCTGATACTGGTCAAATATAATGACTAAATGTGTTGTAGGAAAGTAAATAAATGAACATTGGGTGTTTGAGTTTCATGTTTGTGTGGATTTACATGGCTACAAATTTGCAATGCTGCCTGAATTTAGACCATGATTGCTTTTTTCCCCCTCATTTCCAGTTCATTATTCACTCTTCATGCTGTTGACACTCATTAAATGAATCCTGTTTTATTCACTCATTTATTCCACTGGCATGTGCAGACTGCAACGATTCCTTGCTGTTCTTGGGTGCTTCTTCAATTCCTCTTTGTTATATACCCTTTCCTACTACCCTTTTCCACCCACTAGTCTTCCATCCTCCCTGACTTCATCTTACCATCCATTTCTTTGTCTGCCTCTCAACCTTGTTGCTTCCAAATTCATATATATTACTTTTTTTGGGAATTCTATTTTCTTCCATTCTCTGTACATGCCCAAACCAACGTAATCTATGTACCCTTATTGTCTCTGTTATAGTGGGTTTTAAACAAATCCCATGCAAATAATAAATCTGTAGACCTTTTACTGTGTTTTTTGAGGTACATTTTGCAGTGATGCACATATGTGAGACACAAATTTTATGTTGAAAAAATTTACTACCAATCGCACAAAAAGTGTTATGCTTTGAATGTATGAGTGCTGTTTGCCACATGTGTTATTTATAGTTTCTGTAATTGCTGATGGTATTTATGTTACAGTTATTTTGTTCTTGCACAATCAAACCCAGATCACAAGTCCTGCTAGTAGAGCCTTCACTGGCTCTGTTGTTGATCAGGATATACCATAGCTTACACCAGGAAGAAAGAACCAACATGTTGAACAGTGTTTCATCCATGGAAGTCTTATATAAATGTTTAATGTACCATGAACGAAGCCATATTAAAATTTAGTATGCCATGTGTGGTGTTTTGTTGAAGTTGATTATAATGGAACCATTGAGGTTTCAAGAAAGCCATAAAAATTTGTGCTGAGTGACTGCGTTATAATTACAAAACTTAGTGTGGGGCAGGGCTGCTCTAACATGAGAGGAATCACTGTCAATGATGTCCGCGTACCTAAAGAGAATGCTCTGCTGGCTGAAGGGGCAGGATTTAAGGTCACCATGGCCATCTTTGACAAGACACGACCTTCACAATGTCATTTACTTATCATATGCTGTGTATAGAAGTAACACCCTAATTACTGTGGAAGGGATTTAACTACAGGGCTGTACAAATCTGTTTCTCTACTCATCTGTGATGAGTGAAAGTCAAGGCCAACAATTAGGAAAAATCTTAGAATTTACTCATTTATGTTGTATCGTCTTCTCATTTTGATATCATCACAGATGTCAAAAGCTATAAATTTGTAATTGATGTGAGTGTCAGGGTTCCTCTTGCCACACCAGTGATGTGTTTGAAGGTTTAGAAATAGGAATAACGTTAAGGGTGAAGTGTGGGCAAAGCAGCTCAAATAGGCATGGTTTAAATCATGGAGAAGCACATTCTGCATGTTCTGTGTACAACTAAGCCAACACATGGTTATGATGATATGAAGAACTGTGTTGGTCTGTGTGTGAACAGCATCCAATGGTGATGTGTCATAGTATCACAGAGCTCGGAGAAGATAGTCACATCAGTGTGGTTTTGTAATTTGTAGGTCTCAGTATGTGTTCTTTTTGTGATTTTCCATTCCTTTTTGCTGCCCTTTTCACCACATCTTTCATAATATTTGATCCATTTTGTTCACCTCATGTATTATTATTTTTCTTTTCCAGTGTAATCCTTACTTGCATGCATGGCTTCCTCTATGTGTGCATTGTGATCAAATTGTTGCACTCTTCGTTCTCCAAGAACTCCACAATTTTTGGCTACATGTAATGTCTGCATTCAAGTTGTGTCATGTGTAAGAAGGCAATGAGGTGTAGCCTTGACTGTGCCATAGATTAGGTGGCTAGTTGCCAAATTATCACTGCAGAATCCTGGTTCAGACCCAGGGTGATCTGTTTGGAACTGAGGCAGATTATTCTCCAAGCATTTCATTTTACTGCTGCCTGTTATCATTTTGTCAATGCTGCACATCATCTGTCATCATAGGCTGGTATGATAGACTACCATACCGTGAGACTCAGTCTCACTTCACTGCTACAAATGATGAAGCTGCATTGATAGTAGTTGATGTTGATTTGTGGGCTGCAGCTGGAGTCGTAGGTCTGGCACTGAAAGCGATGGATAAGGCCACAAAGTTTCCTTGGGAAAGGAAGACTTCTGGTGCACCTATTGCACAACACCAGGTGTAACATATTTTTGTATTCAGTGGAGTAGTTGTTATTGTTGGTGGTTGGTATGAGCAGTTCATTTTATTCTCCAGTTAATTGGGCTGTCTTAATTAAGAATTGTGAGATGAAAAGAGGTGAGTTAATCACTTGGAAATACAGTCCTTATTCTGGATGATTATAATGATCTTTACACGTAGCAAAATGTATTCTAAGAAAGGGGAGATAAGATGCAGTACTGTAATTCATAGAGTAAAGAGAAATTGAAAGTTTTGTTTCTTACTTCCTGACTTATGGTTTGAGTCCCATTGGTGATTTTATGTACATAATAATGATGATTTGCTGAACCCAGTGGCCACGCAGTTTAAGGCATGGGTCTATGGCCACTCCCTTGCTGGGATTCTGGGTTCGAATCCGGCTGGGGAAATGGATGTTTATCTCTTGTGAGTGTTGTGTGTTGTCAAGTAGAGGTCTCTGCTTTGGACTGATTACTTGTCCAGAGGAATCCTACCAAGTGTGGTGTGTCTGAGTGTGATCATGAGTCATTGATAATGAGAAGGCCTTGGCCCACTGGGGCTGCTGCACCATGGTAAAAAGAAATCATGATTTGTGTTGTTCCTAACATTCAACATTTATTTGTTAACCAGTTTACAAGCAGAATTTTGAGTTTGTCAACATTTTGAGACATTTGGTAGGGGGAGACAATCCCCTTAATATATGTGCTAGGATTGGGACCAAGAGGGCATCTGTTGCATGTTGCATGACACCTACTGGTGTCACTCTTCTTCCTGCAGTAGCAGCTTACATAGCAGCTGCTGACTGGAACCAACAGAGTGCATGTTGGAATTTTCAATGATGTTTTTTGAATTTGACAGACTTTTCTAGAATCCACTTTAGAAGTGCGATGATTATTTGTAATTATCCTGTGTATGAGAGACTAAAGCTTGTTCTGCTGCTGTTATGCATTTTAACAAGTTGTTGGAACAGGAACAGAAGATGGTGGCAATGAAACATATGCTTGAGGCTGGGTACAGTGACTACCTTTGCCACAGTATTTCCTTCTGAGTAGCAACACCACTTTGTGCTCACTGTTGTGTAAAGTTTAGTGTCCTAGCATAAATGTAACTGTATTTACAGAAGTTTGAGGTAATGTATTTTGGACGTAGTGCATGTTGAATGATCATCCATTAAAATTGTAGTGTTTTCCGCGGTGTGATAGTGTGTCATATACAGTATCATAAGGGTTGATTGGCTCTTGGAGCCACTGAACCATTCAGGATGAAGGTACTGTGTTCATTTGAAACATTGCAGGACCCTAACCCAGATCCCAAAATTTCTAGGTCCTCAAAAACACTGCTGTGGATGGTGCCATGCGACACACAGCACCATCCAAACCATACACACGACCTACGCAGCGGCTCTCAGGACCACCACCCATCTACAAACTCAGTGCAGAAAACCAGATGCTACAACTTAACATCTAGTACTCCTGATGATGGGCGTATGCGCCCGAAACATGTCGAGCTAAGGATACATCAATAAATTACCTTGTTGCATCAAGTTGGCATTTCACATTATTTTATGAGGTGGGAATGACATCTTTGTTATGCATTATTCTCACAGTTGTCTTACTTTTGGAAGTAGCAGAATCTGTCTTTGTGATTCCATCTTGGATATGGATTGTTGACTTCTCTGAGCTGAAAGAGCCAGGCAGCTGGAGATGTATGATTGAAATGTCATTTCTATGTTTCCATACATTCTCTGAATAGGGAAGAAAGTGTAAAACAGGTGAATATACAGACTAGTGGATTAATGTGTCCCAAAATAGGGAGCACTGGTGGGTCCCTGTGGCACTGTCATCAATGTTTGATTGTATGAAGGTGACTCATATGACCACCTCACAATACAAAAAGATTGGAGGCCTTGCCATATGCAGCTGTAAATACAGCAAGTCATTAGCATGAGTTGAAGCAGGTACAGTGTATGGTTAATCTGGTGGCATGTTGAAAAATGACAAAAGTGTGCGTAACTTATTTATTTAAATTAGCTGGTAAATTAATTGTTAAGGTTTTAATTTAACTCCCATACAGAAGGTGGTGAATTTCATTACTAGCAGATTCCAGTGAATGATTCAGCTCCATGGAGTTTGTTAGCCCTTCAGTGACACTGGGGGGTTCAAATTCAAACTCCTGCTCCATATGTAGGAGTTTTGAATTTAAATTCCTCTACAGTGCATTGTGCACAGTTCAGTACACACAAGCCAGCATTGAAGGTCTGAAAACTGTGTGTTCAGCAAGTGCAGATAATCTCTCTGAGTTGGTATTGCATGCTGTAAATGAAAATATCATGTAGTGATGCGTAACTTTGTTACTCAGGGAAAGAAATATGTGGTGAACTGTAATTGGTATATTTTTTGACTGTTTATGTACTGGACTGGCAGACCTGGAAACCGTGGTGCCTGCACCCACTATGAGGAACATACACATTGAATGGAATGGCAACTCCTGCACTAGCTGGTTTGTTGTTTAGCAACACTATTATTTCACCATGCAAAAGAATGATTCAGATATAGGTAGAATTCCAATTTAAGGTTTCTTGATATAAGATTTTCCCCACATTTTCCATTCATGTTTTTGTGGTCATGGGCAAAGCCCCACAAAATTTTCTTGATTTAATGATTCTTGTAGTTTACTCCCACATTTAGGACATGAACATTCAATCTTTACATAATTTTGGTGCCTTGGATTAGGATTCACATTTAAGCTTCAGACTTTGGTTTGCGTAAATAATTTTACACTCACATGTGGAAGTGAAGCAATATCAGAATTGATGGCGAGATATTGCAGAACGGTTCTGTCCACTCTCAAGAGTCGCAAATACACCCAAGATATTCTGGAGGAGATTGGAGTGGAGGACTGGAGGAAGATTATTTCCAATCCAGTGATTAAGTTGTTAGATTCTGTGAATGCAGATGAAACCACTATGACAACCACCACCATGAACATACAGGAATTTTATAAGTGAAAACTGGAAATTTTGAAGTAAGTGGTGTTGGTGACAAAGAGGCAGATGAGGAGATGCCTGGTTCCTGCATTTGGTGAAGCAATTTGAAGTTCTGAAGTTGTCAGAAGATACTTTCGTTCCTACAAGAATGACAATCCCAGTTTGTGGAGAGAGAGACAGAGACGATCGTCACTTGTGACACCTGACCAACAAAGTATAAATCACTTGTCAGTGAAATTACAAATTTACCTTCCAGGTATGTGGGCCTGCAGCTCATTCTGTGTTTGCACTTCACTGTGTACTTGTAGATTGTTCTGAATGCAGTCATGTTTTTGCAAATACATGCTATACTCTTTCCAGATCTGCTGACAGAAGATTGGAATTTTGGAATGCATTGTGCAGCGAAATCATACCGTGGTTTACGTTTCAGGTTTTTCTTTCTGTTGTGTCACATAAAATATATATAAGAATATAAATACAAGGTGGATTGACGAAAACCATTAGATTTAAATTTGTAATAAATAAAACGTTGTAATGTCACTGGTAATTTTCTGTTTCATTTTGACACAATCCTTGTTTGAGATTTTCCTTGTTTTAAGGTATGAAAACCCTATGGCCCAGGCAAATCATAAGCGGGAAATTGGGTTTCCCCTTATTTTAGTATACCTGATGTATTTCATTTTTAAAAAATAGTACACAGTGTAGGAAAGCTGTACTGGCAAACCTGTCCTATGACCCTTCAGCCTTGAAAGCACAGTGGTAACTATATGTGTAACTGGTTTCAACATTAAGGTTTCTGCATTCTGTGCATAATGCATTTGTGTTTCTTATGATTCCCAGTGTACAGAAATTATTTGTGTACATAGCATTAACTGGCTGGTGTTGGTAATGGAGGTGATTCGTGTTTACTGTGAGGTTTGAACTTAGTTTTTCTCTATCATCCAGATAAATTTCAGGCTTAGAATGGGTAATAAGGTCCCAAAATTTGAGTGTTAAGGTGTGTGTATATATATATATATATATTTATTTATTTATATATTTATATATAAACTAATATCAAGTTTTCAATAACAATTTATGTTGAATGATGTAGTCTTAAGGAGATCTGGAGATGGTATACCTCAGTTGATGCAGTGACTTACCTGTGGGATGGATGATCTAGGGTCTTTCCCCAGGGTAAACAGCTGGCATGTGAGGGTGATTACTCAGCTATATCTTATGTTAAAATTAATAATGAGTTGTTAATCCGTTTCATAGCATGCAATTTACCTTGGAAAAAGTACATAGTCATAATGAACATACTGCCCTTATCCTGTTTCTCATTTCTTGTGTAGAAAGGGCCATGCATAACTCTATACACTGCTACAGTGCTAAAGCCTGCCAGAATAAGATCACGAGTTGGCTGCATCTCCTATTCTTACACTATGTCTATGTGTCTTTTACGTTGTTGCTTTCCAAGATGTTACCCCATTGAAATTCTAAGTTTATTCTTGTTTCTCCCTCTTAGTTAAATATCAGAATCACCAAAACTTTTACTTCACTGTCTGAACAGTTACATTTAAGTACCTAAGTTCTTTGTCGTGGAATACCAATACAATGTGTGTTATGAAGTTCGGTGGAGAGCTTCATTGGTTATAAAGTATGTTATTGTGGATGCAAATAAACTGGCTTTTAACACTTGAGCAGGTAAGCCCCACACACACACACTGGCTTGTGTAAGTATACATTGTAAAGATTTCAGAGCAACCCTTTCAGATCCCAGTCTCTTTCTACGTACTTCACTGTACAAGTTGCATATCCTCATGCATGAATGAACATATTTTCAAGTGTGTGTGTGTTTATATATATATATACAGTCTATTTAGCGACATGGTCAGTATTTCAGGCTGTATAGTATTGAATGACTTTGTGATAACTGGCAATGATGTGGTTGTGCCAAAATTTAAGACACAATTCCAGTATTTACTGGTAGGATAGAGGAAAACCACAAAATGCTTTTCAATTTAGTTGGTGTTTCGTCCGAGATTTGAACCGCGATCTTTTCAAAGACAGGCTGATGCGTTCTTGCTTGAATCTATTTGTTTTGTGACTTCATTATTCTTTAATTTCCAGTCCACATTATAGTGACTTGTCATACTTTCATGTTTCGGTTTTCTCCAACATAATTACGAGATAGTGACCTGAGAAGCGTATCTTTATAAATTTTAGTGCTGAAAGTGTGTGAGAAAAATGTTCAAGACATGTAAGAATGTGGGTAATACATTCAAACCACTTATTGGGCACCGATGTTAAATGGTATCGTGCTTTAAGACATAAATTTACAGTCACATAAAATGCTGCGGTAAAATACTTTTATTAACACGTCTGAATCATTTCGTGTGAATAAATTAGTGTTAAATCTTGTGTAATCACCGAATAACGTAGGTTAGGGTACATTTGCAATCTCAGTAGCTTTCTTGACCTATTCCATTGTTTATTTTATAAGCACTGAATACTCCTGTTATATTAACAAGTCCGCAAACTTAACAGATTAGTGGTAAATCTTACAAAACAGACTATCATATTAATAGATCTCGTTGACGCAACAACTTTTTTCTTACAATTTCAATGTCTCATTCCTACACGCACAACCATGACATGTGTGTTCGTAATTCTCACACGTAACACTAGATGGCAGTAGTACCTCTAACCGAACCTAACTAACTTGGTCACAATAATATCTACTTTAATATATTTTAAACTACAAGTCTAATGACTGTATTCTTAGAGAATCACAAGGAAACATAATTTACCTGAAGGAAAAATTAGAATATTTTACAACATGTATGTTTTAAGAGATAGCACACCTATTCCATATGACCTAGTTTTAGTAATGAAAGGGATAATCACTGTGTTTAAAATCAATTCAAAGCGTGTATACACAATAAACCATTTTGTTCCTAACATGTAATCGGTGTCTATTAATGATAAAATGCTTGTATTTGAGTTACAAAATTATGAAAAGTAGTATGCTAGGTATAATATTTGAAGAAACTGGTACGTAGCTACCTAATGAAACTCCGACATCGTCTCTAATTTGACTCAAGTCATGTCTGAATGCAAAGTGTAAGTGAAGTGTCCTACAGACCTACATTTATCCTCCGTTGATTTTTTTAAATATCACGTAACGAAGAAGATTTTAGTGAAACCTTGGCACAGAGGAAAAGTTCAGAGCTTTTTGAAGCTCTGGGGCTGCAGAATTTGATTCAACATACAGGGATTACTGGCCAAAACATGCATGAGGAGGCTGCCAGTAGGCCACTAAGCGTTCCCAGTTCTGTTGCCGCTACCACCACACAACCCACGGCTACAGACCACAATTCAGCCGAGCTACAAGTGTCATATTCGTCTAGTTCTGCAGGTAATGCCTCCAAGCCCACATAAATGTAGATGTTAGTACAGAGTGTAGCATGTCACTAGAAGTTGCTGATGTGTGTCCTGCTCACAAAGAAACGTAGTTGCTGTAACATAGATTGCTAGCGTGCTGTCTGTGTTTACCTTACAGTATGTGTATCTGCAGACATACGGAATACGTCTTTTATATTTATTTCACAAGTAGGACATCTCTAACCTTAACGGCATAGCTTCGTGATAGAATGTTCACTGCAGGATATAGCTCATTCTTACACGTGGTTTTTAGTACCATTTTCAAAACGTTGTTCTGGGCAGACGCCGCCAGAAATGGGATGATTTTAACAGGTGCATGCTGCAGTGCTTTGGTCCAGCCCGACGGCGAATGATTGTGCGTGGCTCTGACATAAGTCTTATTTCACCGTGTTAGTGGGTCATTCTGTAGCTTTCTGCGAAAGGAAGAGTAGGGTTGAGGTAGGCTCATGGAAAGTGGTTTGCATCGAAAGTAAAATTACATCACGTTTTCTGTTCTCTAATGCTTGTAGGTCGTAGGTGCTTTCAAGATCTAATATTACGCCTGTAAATCACGACCGCCATTTTCCGTATAATCGCATTATAATTCCGTTATGAAATTAAAATTTAAAATTTAGTATCACCCCTTTTCAATTTCATACACCCAATTTTATCCCCACTATGTTTTCTACTAGAACATGGTTTTTAGATTGATGTAAATAATGTTTTAATGTTTTTCCAGTAGGTAATGACAGTTCGAATTATTTTTCTCTAAATACATAATTCCATATCAAATCAGTTTTAAAAATCGTGCATGAAAGCGAATATTAAAGGGTGTCTTGAGCATTTCAAAATTCTGTGTCAGTTTGCAGAGCAACAAAATCACGTGTTTGTTACCGGCACGACATGATTAGACGAGAACAAAATTATGAACATTATTTATCGTGTTATTCTTCCCTGACATTAAGTATTGAGATTTAAATCCGCTATAATAAATATTTCATTCATCGGTACCTTTTTACACTAAACAGCCATTCTTATCCTACGTCCTTTGTGCCCAAATTTTTTTTTCATTCGCTTGTCTCACCTTTGTCACATAATAGCTTTTCCTAAATTTCTCAGTTCTGTACTCTTAGTGCATTTAATTAATTTCTTATAAACAGTCACATCTTTTATATCTAACCACTTAATGCTCAAAAGTTTTTGTCCCCATCTTCGCGTTTATTTCCTGCATTTCAGTAGAATGCGATTGCCGTCTCTGACCTTCCCATCAAAGGGGCATCTTCCTTTTCCCACCCCTCTTCTCAGACCCCTCAGTTCCCAAATTCTCAGTCTGAAGAACTTCCCTCAGCGTGTCCACTTTTATGTGGTTTGTCTAGCAACAAAGATTATCCTTCTGTCTGTCTTCTAATAGCTTCTCTTCCCCTCGGTTTCCTCCTACTATGCTTCCTTCCCCCTCTCTGACGTTTCCTAACCTCTTATTCCCTTATCTTCCTTTCAACACGCATCCATAACCTTGCATTCTGTGAACATTTTCATTAATTTATCTTTTAGGGTTTTGTCTTCTTATTCTGTGGGTATAATGAAATGTGTAAATCATTACCACTCTTAACAGGTGGTTTACATATCAACCAGCCATGCGACATAAACATAGAGCAGCTGATATAAAGCTGTTACTACCAGAATGATGCCCTATAGATGAATATTAAAATATTTCACCTTGGTTTACAAAATACCCCATACAAATGGTACAGGAACTAGTGGCATGCATTAGCGAGGGTTGGCCAACTGGTTCCTACACAAAAGCAACACTGAACAGGTTTATATTACCCCTGCCGTCCGGAACCCCACACCACTAGCGCCCTCCGCCACAGGTCGTCACTTCCTGCTCCTTCCACTTGTTTCAGGCTGAGTTGCATGTCTTCAGTCTGAGTAACCCAACGTCCAACCATGATACATTAGCTCTGTTTTAACTTGCGTTGTGTTAAACGTAATGTTCTGCCATCTTGGGACAGTTCTTTCTTTTATTACGTGTATTAAACTTGTATCACTGGTTTAGGGTTCATATTGCGCCGCAGTTGGGCTGCGTAGCTGACGTTTCAAATGAACATACTTCTGCCTTCTTTTTGAGCCCTTTAAGTCAAATTGTACCACCAGTTTAACATTCAACAATTCTACGTTCTGCCCACACAGTGTATTTATGTGTTGATCTGAGAACAAACAGCGATTCTATGTTTCCTTATACGGCATTAACTGAGGGGTCTTCATAACCCAGACGGAGTGTGTTTACTGCGCGGTACGAGTTGCAGCTTTGATTCAGGTTCATGGTAATGTTTAAAGGGTTGTTCTTGCAACAGCCAACTCTCAGCCCGAAGGTCGAGGCGGGCTATACCAAAGCGCTCGCGTTCGATTCCAGAAAACTCACTTTTTACAGGATTCAGTTTTTGTGCAAACAGTATGTCATAATTGTGTACTTAGCAAAGTAACACAGACGTTATGTCGTTATGAAAACCTGTTTGGTTTTAAACAATAAACATAATTTGCAGGCCGAGTGAGTATTTAGCACAGACATAAGGTACTGTTTTGAATTTCCAATCAGAAGACTTCTATAGCGGAACATGGGCACGTTGACATGTACAGGGTGCCCTAACATTCTGGAAACATACTGGAAGTAATCCTCGTAATTAACCAACTTGATGCACAAAAACATGTTTGATAATAAGTTTTTGTGCATCAGGTTGGTTAATTACTAGGATGCACGGCCAGCAAAACATCAGAATTACTGGAAGTACTTTATTTGTTCGATATGCCCACTGTCTATTCCGGGACATGTTTGTGGACGAAACGTCGTACGAAATTCTGTCTGCATGTAGAATCTTCCATATCAATGCATTAAAGGAATATTTACGCTCATGTATTGAGCCAAGAAATGCACACCTGTAAAATATGCTTTGACATATATTATTAGCCAGTTACATGTTTCGGTCGCTTTTACTGCCATCATCAGGGTTCTTTATAAGAATACTGATAAAATATAAACAAACTACCAAATAACGTAAGCAGAACCACTTGATGTTACAGTGCTTATCTCAAGCTCTCCCTGTGGTTGTAAAATGTCACATTGTGTTGTTAAAAACAAAACTGGATGGGTTTGTGTCGTTTGTTAGTTACATGTGGTGGATACGTAAATTTTAACGGTTTTGTCAGCATAGTATGACATGTTACAGCCACAGGGAGAGCTTGAGATAAGCAATGTGACATCAAGTGGTTCTGCTTACGTTATTTGGTAGTTTGTTTATATTTTATCAGTATTCTTATAACGAACCCTGATGATGGCAGCAGAAGCGACCGAAACATGTAGCTGGTTAATAATATATGTCAAAGTATATTTTACGAGTGTGTATTTGTTGGTGCTGGAAGTTGAGGGTGTTTGAGAATATGGTGTTGAGAATATTTGGACCTAGGAGGGGCGAGGTAACGGGGGAATGGAGGAGATTGCATAACGTGGAGCTAAATGATTTGTACTCCTCACCCAATATTGTGTGGGTGATAAAATCGAGAAGAATGAGATGGGCTGGGCATGTGGCGCGTAT
>Ga0123353_10006856_pt1 | contig 15291 bp, 15 predicted proteins | sample TergutLab28metaG_3_FD_92763 | JGI IMG/M metagenome (GOLD analysis project Ga0123353, IMG submission 92763) | Labiotermes labralis P3 segment gut microbial communities from Petit-Saut dam, French Guiana - Lab288 P3 | ecosystem: Host-associated > Arthropoda: Insects > Digestive system > Gut ... | reverse complement strand
CGGCATTCCCAAAAAATTTTTCACCGCGCCCTTCTTGACAAATCGCCCGATTCGCGGTACGATATATTGTTATGTTGAAAATTATGTGCATTATCGTTTCTTTCCAAAAACTCATCGCTGAACAGCAGCGCTGAGGCGCGCACTCTTTTTTCCCCACCCTTATTTCCCGTTAGAATTTTATCTTTGTTTATTATGCAAAGGAGAAGTCCCATGCGACTGTTTTCTCATGATTTTTTTAATACTCCCGCCAGCCGTGGGCCGCTTAGGACTGGAGCCCTAAGCGACGGCGCCGCCTGCGGCGTGTACTGGCTGCGCCCCGAGGACGCTGCCGACAGCTATGCCCTGCATGCCCAGGTCGCCGACGCCTATGCGAAAAAGATGTACGTTTCCAAGCGGTCGCCCGAACGCATCGCCCAGCTGATATCGGGCTGCGGCCGCGGCCTGGCGGTGCGCGAACTGGCTGCCGGCAAGCTGGTCGCCCAGAGGTTTTTCAACTCGCGCCCGGGCAAGAGCGACGCGCCGTTCCTGGACCTGGACAGCCTGGACCGCCCCGTTGCCGTGGGAGGGTCGACAACGGCGCTTGAACGCCACGGATGCGGCGCCATTAAAATGATAACCCTGACCATGCGCGACGAGCTCCCCAAATACAGCGACGTCGGCGACCTGGTCACGGTGACCACGTTCGGCAACGCAAGCAGCCTGACCAACGCGCTGCGGCCGTACCTGCACGGGCGCGTGTATGCGATGGGCACGCTTGACGGCGTCCGGGTCGTGACCTCGGTGGCCAACCTGAAAGCTCCGGACGAGCTTGGCACCAGCGACGTCCGCTGCGTCCAGAACGCGATGGCCCGCCCCGCCCGCGTGGCGTACCTGCTGCGCAAGGGCTTTGCGGGCTATGGCATGACCCCAAGCGGAGCCCTGCACTTCGCCCCCATAGCGCGGCCCGGCCGCGGCCATCATGTGCGGGTGCTTGGCCAGCATGAACGGGGGGCAAGCTGGCCGCTGTGCACGGCGGCGGACAGGCCGGCCGCTTGAAAAAGCCGCGGGGGCTGCCCCGCGGCTTTCAAGCAAAACAAACTTCCCGGCTTTGTATTACATCGGGGAAAGCACGATTTCGACCCTGCGGTTCTGCTCGCGGCCAAAGGCCGTAGCGTTGTCCCCTATGGGCATGCTTGGGCCCGCGCCCCTTATGACCATGCGCGACCGCGCGACCCTTTGGGCGACCAGATAGTCCGCCACGGACTGGGCGCGCTGGACGGACAGCCGGTTGTTCGCGTCAAGCGAGCCCGTGCTGTCAGTGTGCCCGGTTATGTGGATGTGCGTCCTGTTGAATTCGTTGAGCACCCTTGCCACCGAATTCAGCACGGGGAAGAACGACGACTGTATGGCCGACACGCCCGAATCGAACGTGATGTTGCCGGGCATGATAAGGTGGATGTTGTCGCCCTCACGCGCTATCTGCACGCCGGTGCCCTGAAGCTCTTGGCGCAGCCTGGCGTTCTGGTTGTCCATATACCCGCCGGCAGCGCCTCCAAGGGCCGCACCCGCAGCCGCGCCGACAAGCGTCCCCCTGGTGTCGCCCCTGATAGCCTGGCCGGCCACCGCTCCGGCGGCCGCGCCGCCGACAGCGCCTATGGCTGTGCGGCTGACCTGGCGGTCGCCCGTGTATGGGTTGGTAGTGCACGCCGACGCGAAAAACGCCGCGGCAACCGTCAATAGGATAATTTTTTTCATTGCAAGCCTCCTTTTAAAATAAATGCTCTGTTGATAATGTTAACCACATTTTTTGCCGTTTGGGAAGAGTTTTATTTAATTTTTTACCTTGCTCTCTTATGTCCGGCATGACCATGGTTGTCCGCCCGGGCAAGCGCGCAACAGCGAGCCGTAAGCGAGCGGGCGCGCGCCGCCTTGTGGCGGGCGGACGCGCGTGTCCTGCGGACCGCTTGGCGGTGCCGCTGTCGCGGCAGATATTTTTCACTGTACTTGGCCCCGCTCTTGGTATATAGTTACCCCTATGACAACAACTTGCAACATATACGATTAAAGGAGCATCATGAGCGTATTTGACAACGACCCCGCCCTGCCGTCGCTGCCGATTCCGGAATTGGACGAAACCATCAACCTCTTGAAACAGTCCATGAAGCCGCTTTTGCAGCCTTCGCAGTGGGAAAAATCGTGCGCCGCCCTCGACAGGCTTTCAAGCCAGGGCAAACCGCTTGCCGACCTGCTTGTCGCGCATCGCGAATCCCAGCCCGGCAATGCAAGCTGGCTAAGGCCCATTTGGGACGACATCTATATGACGTACCGCGGGACCCTGCCCCTGAACATGAACTATTGCTTCGAATTCACCCCCGAAAAATGGGGCAACAGCGCCCTGTCCAATTTCACGGCCGCGATGTGCCTTGTGGCTGGCCAGCTGCGCCGCGAAACCCTGCCGCCCGAATCCACGAAAGCCGGCTTCCTAAGCATGGACGCGCTGAGGAGCATGATATACACAAGGATTCCCTGCCCTGTCCGCGATGTCTGGTACAATCCTCCGCTGGCCGCCCCGGCCACAATCGCCGTCGCGTGCAAGGGGCATTGGTTCATCGTGTCGGCCGTCAACGGCCAGGGCGAACTCCTTCAGCCATCGGCTATCCAGGAAGCGTTCGAGGCCATCAAGAAGCGCGCCGATGGAATGGGCCAGGCCGTGCCGGTCGGCTCATTTACCGCCGCCGGGCGCGACCAGGCCGCCCAAACGCGGGACGCCGTGCTTGCCAACCCCATGAACAGGCTGAACCTTGAAAGCATCGAAAAAAGCCTGTTCGCCGTGTGCCTTGACCAGGCGCCGCCCGCAGGCCGGGACTTCTGCCTTGACCTTATCGGCGGGGACAGCGCGAACCGCTGGTTCGACAAGTCGCTGCAGGTAATCTCCGAACCCGGCGGAAGGCTGGGCGTCAACATCGAACATTCGGGCTGCGACGCTGGCATTTGGATTTACGCGTTCGACCGCGTCGACGAAGCTATCCGCGCCAAAAACCTGCCGGGCGGGCAAGGCAAGGCGCATATCCAAGCGCTTCAGTGGAATATCGGCCCGGACACGGCCGCGCGCCTTGACAGCATGCGGGAAGGTTTCGCCGGAGCCATGAAGGCGCTGACAATGCGCCACAAGCGCATGACGTCCGTGTCCAAGGACCTGATAAAAGCGCAGAACTGCAGCCCGGACGCGTTCGCCCAGCTGCTTTTCCAGGCGGCGTACTATAAGGAAACAAAGAATTTCCGCTCGGCATACGCGGCCGCTTCGACAAGGGCCTTCTATCAGGGCCGCACCGAAAGCATCCGCCCCGTGACAGAGGAATCGGCCGCGTTCGTCAAGGCGCTGTACGAAGGGGCCGACGGCCAGCAGCAGCTTTTCGACAAGTTCCGCCTGGCCGAAAAGGCGCACGCCGGCCGCATAAGCCGCGCGCAAAAAGCCCTTGGCCCGGAACGCCATATGTCCGGACTGAGCTATATGTACCAGATGCACGCGGGCACTCCGGCCGGCAAAGGGCTTGCAAAACCCGAGATTTTCGAGGACCAGGGCTGGAAAACGCTGCGCCACGACGTGCTTTCGACCAGCGGCGTGAGCTCCGAATATATCGATTACTTCGGGTTCCCGCCCGTCGTGGCCGACGGCCTGGGCATAGGATACGGCCTGAAAGCCGGAGCGCTTCACATGGCGGTCTCCTCGTACGGCAAAAGCGACATGACCGCGGACGCTTTCTTAAGCAACATGGAGGAAGCGGCCGGCAGGTTCATGAAAATACTAACCGCGGGGAACGCCAAGGCAAGATGACCGGGCTGGCCTTTGGCGCTTAAATCTGGTTAAGGATGGGTTCCCTAATCCAAATGCAACTTGTTTTTCATGGCCATAGCGCGTTCCGCCTTGGGGCGGGCGCGCGTGTCTTGCAGACCGCCCTGCGGAGCCGCTGCGCGGCAGGTTATTGCATTTGGATTGAGAATCCGCCAGTAAAAGCTTCCATATTCCTCTTTATTGTGCTATAATCGGCCTTCACGACCAACAGGTAAAGGAAAAGGCATGGCTGTAAACTATAAAAAAGGCGACAAGGACCAGCGCCCGTGGGGCTCGTGGGAGGTCCTGGACGCCGGCCTTGAACACATCGTCAAGAAAATCATCGTGCTGCCGGAAAAAAAGCTGTCGCTTCAGAAGCACAACCACCGGTCCGAGCATTGGACCATCGCGCAGGGCGCGGGCATTGTCACGCTGGGCGACAGGACGTTCGAAACGCCGCAGAACTCGCACGTGTTCATAGGCGTCGGGCAGATACACAGGATGGAGAACGCCTCGTCGGGAGCCATCTTGACGTTCATCGAGGTGCAGACGGGCAGGAATCTGGACGAGGACGATATCGTGCGCCTTGAGGACGATTACGGACGGACATGACCCCGCTATCATACCAGGCGTAAAAATCCCTGACGCCTTTTTCCAGCGGTATCTTCGGCGACCACCCCAAACCGTTTATCCTGCCGGCGTCCATAAGCTTGCGCGGCGTGCCGTTGGCCTTGGTTGTGTCGTACTCGATGCGGCCTTTGAAGCCCACGGCCTCTTTGACCATCTCGAAAAGGGCCTTCAGCTGGATGTCGTTGCCCGCGGTGATGTTGACCAGCTCGCCGATGTCGGCATAGTCCTTGGTCTGCATCAGGTACACGCACGCGTCGGCCAGGTCGTCGGACGCCATCAGCTCGCGGCTGACCGAGCCGTCGCCCCACATGACCACGCGGTCGCGGTAGGCCCCGACGGCGTTGGCCGCTTCCTCAAGCGATTCCTTGGAATCATGATTGACCTTTTCGTCCAGGTCCCAGCCAAGCCTGTATCTTTTCAGGTCCGCGGAAATCGCCGCAAAGTCCCCGGCCTCCAGCAGCTTGGCCAAATGCAGCCGGCGCATGACCATGGGCAGCAGGTGCGCGGTCTCCATGTTGAAGTTGTCGCCCGGGCCGTACTGGTTGGTCGGCATGACCGAGATGAAGTTCGTCCCGTACTGCTGGTTGTAATACCGGCACATCTTTATGGCCGCGATTTTCGCCACAGCGTACGCCTCGTTCGTGGGCTCCAGCAGGCCGGTCAGAAGGTCGTCCTCTTTCATGGGCTGGGGCGCAAGCTTGGGGTAAATGCAGCTTGAGCCCATGTTCAGCAGCTTCTTCACCCCATGCCGCCATGCCGCGTGTATGACGTTGGACGAAATCATCAGGTTGTCATAGATGAACTGAGCCGGATAGCGGCTGTTCCCCATGATGCCCCCGACCTTGGCCGCGCACAGGAAAACGTAGTCGGGCTTTTCGGCCTTGAAAAAATCATCGACCGCCCGCTGGTCCGTCAGGTCAAGCTCTTTGTGCGAACGGGTGGCCAGCCGCTTGAACCCTTCATGCTCAAGCTTCCTCATGACCGCCGAGCCTACCAGCCCGTTGTGTCCCGCAACGTATATCTTTGCCGTCTTTTCCATGCCTACTCCTGGGGCGTCAATATCTTGTACCCGCTTTCCCTAAGCAGCTTTTCCTGCTTGGCTTCCTGTAAGTCGTGCTGGACCATCTCTTTTACAAGCGAGGCAAGGTCGTGCGTCGCCTTCCAGCCCAGCTTCTGCCGCGCCTTGGTCGGGTCGCCCAGCAGCAGGTCCACCTCGGCCGCGCGGAAATAGCGCGGGTCCACGGCCACCACCGTCTTGCCGGTCGCCTTGTCCACGCCCTTCTCGTCAACGCCCTTGCCCTTCCAGGCAATGTCGATTCCAAGCTCTTTGAAGCTCATCTCGCAGAATTCGCGGACGGTAGTCGTCACCCCTGTGGCGATGACGAAATCCTCGGGCTTGTCCTGCTGCATCATCAGCCACATCGCCTCGACATAGTCCTTGGCATGCCCCCAGTCGCGCTTGGCGTCCATGTTGCCCAGGTACAGGCAGTCCTGCATGCCCAGCTTGATGCGCACTGCGGCGCGGGTGATTTTGCGGGACACGAAGGTTTCGCCGCGGCGCGGGCTCTCGTGGTTGAAAAGTATCCCGTTGCAGGCGTACATGCCATAGCTTTCGCGGTAGTTGACCGTTATCCAGTACGCGTACAGCTTGGCGACCCCGTACGGCGAGCGCGGATAGAACGGCGTAGTCTCTTTTTGCGGGGTTTCCTGCACCAGGCCGTAAAGCTCGGAAGACGAGGCCTGATAGAACCTTGTCTTCTTCTCAAGCCCGCATATGCGTATGGCCTCAAGCAGGCGCAGCGACCCTATCCCGTCGCAGTCGGCGGTGTACTCGGGGCAGTCCCACGAAACCTTCACGTGCGACTGCGCGGCCAGGTTGTAGATTTCGTCGGGCTGTATCGCCTGCACCAGGCGTATGAGGTTCGTGCTGTCGGTCAGGTCCCCGTAATGCAGGAAGAACCGGCGGTCCTTCTCGTGCACGTCCTGATACAGGTGGTCGATGCGGTCCGTGTTGAACAGCGAGCTGCGCCGCTTGACGCCGTGCACCTCGTACCCCTTGTCAAGCAGCAGTTCCGCCAGGTACGAACCGTCCTGCCCGGTGACTCCGGTTATAAAAGCTTTTTTCATTGCTTGTCCTTTCCTTGTGCGTCGTCTTTTTTCCATTTTTCCAATATCCACGAGGACGAGTTGGGCTTGTCGCTCCCTCCGACCCCGAACTTCATTTCCACGCCGTGTTCGGCGCAAGCCGCGGGTTCAGGTATGTTCTCGGCCGTGCGGTCCCCGCCTTTGGCGAACACCAGATGGTCCGACGGGTACTTCTTCCGGGCCCTGGCTATCCCGTCGCACGCCGAGTTGTCCGAATCGTCGAAGGCCAGGACGTCGATGACGCCCTTCATGTTCTCGCACACGGCATGGCGGGTCTCGAACGACATGAACTTCTTCCCCTTTTTCCTTGTCAGCCAGTCGTCCGAGTTCAAAAGCACGATGACCCCGTCTGAGGCCGCGGCCGCCTCCTTGAACATGGCCACGTGCCCCTCGTGTATCGGGTCGAAGCCTCCGCTTACTATATAATATGTCGCCATATCCATTTATCCTTTCGCGCGTATCCGGTGAAATTCAAAATTGCGTATTACCGCCGATGCTATCGGATTTGGAAACAGATTGCAAGCGTTTATGACAAGCAGCGGCATAAATTAAAAAAGCGATGAAGGCCGTGGCAAGGCTGGCGTCCCCGGCGCGATTCGAACGCACGACCTACAGCTTAGGAGGCTGTCGCTCTATCCTGCTGAGCTACGGGGACACACCAATGAATATACCACCTTTCGCGCGCGCGTTCAAGCGATAATCGCGCCCGCACCTATATCTATTGCAGTCCGGGCTCGCCGCTGCTATACTATACCCATGATTGTGCACATCTATTCTGACGGAGCGTGCCTTGGCAACCCCGGTTTCGGCGGGTGGGGCGCGATTCTGCGCGCGGGCGGCCGGGAAAAGGAACTTAGCGGCGCGGCGGCCGACACCACCAACAACCGCATGGAGCTTACCGCCGTCATCTGCGCCCTGTCCGCCTTGAAAAGGCCAAGCCAGGTCATTGTCGCCACCGACAGCACGTACGTCAAGGACGGGGCTGAAAAATGGCTGCGCTCGTGGCGCAGGAACGGCTTCCGCACGTCCGGCAAAAAGCCCGTGAAGAACCAGGACTTATGGCTGCGGCTGGATGAACTGCTGCAGGCCCACCAGGTGAAATGGGAGTGGATAAAAGGCCACGCCGGCCACCCTTACAACGAGCGCGCCGACGCGCTGGCCGCGCGCGCCGCCGGCGAGCTGAAAGAATCGTTGAAGGAATCGCCGGTTGAGTAAGAAGGCCGCGCCCAACCCGCAGGCTGTGCTGGACCTGCACGGCATGACCCTGGAACAGGCGTTCGAAAGCCTGTTCGCCTTCCTGGACGGCTGCCAGTCGCGCGGACTGCGCCGCGTGCTTGTGATAACCGGCAAAGGCAGGAACAGCAAGGATATGGAAAACAGCCTGTACGTCCAGGTGCCCAGGTGGCTCAGCCTGTCGCCCGCCGCCTCTGCAGTTTCATCGCACGCCCCAGCCGACTCTGGCCGGTATGGGGAAGGCCGCTGTGGCGCAGTTGCCGTAACTTTGCGGCGTCGCGCTTCCGGGCCGCCTTCTTCCTGACGAACCTGCCCAGCACCCTGGCCAAAAGCTTCAGCGCCGGGCTGTTGCCGGCGCGCGCGGCAAGCCGTATTCTAAACGCTATGCCAGAGCGCTGCTTGCGCACCGCCGGCACAGTCTGCCGCCCGGCCGATATCTTGAATATCAAGCTGCCCAGCACGGCCGACGACAGCGAGCCCAGCAGCACCCCAAGCACGGCCTCTTCATGCAAAAACGGCCGCCCGAAACTTAAATAGGCGATGAAGATGCTTAAGGTGAACCCGATTCCGGCCAGGCTGCTTGTCGCCAGCATCTGCCGCCACGACAGCCCGGCGGGCTTTTCCACTATCCCAAGCTTGACCATCAGCAGCGACGCGCCGAATATGCCGACAGGCTTGCCCAGGAACAGGCCCAGGGCCGCCCCAAGCGTCACGGGGTTGACAAGGCTTTCGACTGCGACGTCGCGCAGCACTATGCCCGCGCTTGTAAAGGCGAACAGCGGAAGGATGAAGAACGCCACCCACGGGTGCAGAAGGTTCGTGAAATCCTCAAGCGGATGGAATAAGGCCCCGGGGCGTTTTGGAGCGCCCTTCTTGCGCGCCGCGGCCGGGATTGCAAGGCCGGTGACGACCCCGGCCAGTGTCGGGTGGATGCCCGACCTGTACAGGCAAAACCACAAAAGGACGCCCAGCGCAAGATAGATTCTTTTGCGGACCACGCCCTTTTTCATGCACAGGAACAAAAGCGCCGCGACTGCCAGCGCCCACAAAAGCGGGACAGGGACGACTCCGCGGTTATAGAACAGGGCTATGATTATCACCGCGCCGATGTCGTCGAAGATAGCGATGGACAGCAGAAGCACCTTGGCCGCGTGCGGCACCGCGCGGCCCAGCATGACCATCACCCCCAGGGCGAACGCTATGTCGGTCGCGCTTGGTATGGCCCAGCCGCGCCAGTTCTCCGGATGATGGAAGTTCACGGCAAAATACACCAGCGCGGGGACCGCCATGCCGCCTATGGCCGCGAACAGGGGCAGCAGAAGCTGCCGCCGGTCGGACGCGAATTCGCGCGCAAGCTCGCGCTTAAGCTCCATGCCCACAAGCAGGAAGAAGAACGCCATCAGCACGTCTTTTATGACGCCGTACACCGAGGTCACGCCAATGACAGAGTTTATGCCCACCATTATGTCGGCCGCGGTGAAGTCCCCGTAAAGGCCGCCGAACCGCGAGTTGGCCGCAATCAGCGCCAGGGCGGCGCAGAACATCATCACCACCCCGCCCCAGGCTTCGGTATGTATGAAGTTGCGGAAGGCCCGCGTCACGTGGTACCGGGTCATGTCAGGCCGGTATCTGGGTTTGAAAAGCATGTCGACTCCGCGAAAAGATTATCCTTGCCCGATTATGCGCGGAAAAACATTAAATAAAGGTGTAGATTGCCGGCCTGCCTTTTCATGAAAATAGCGCGTCCGCCGGGCGGAATGCGCCTTCGACTACTGCTCCACGGCCCTGTCCAGATTGCGCCTCTGCTTCCTGCGCAGCAGGTAATAGGTGCCGCTTGCCTTCATGACCCCGGCTTTCAGGAACGCCTCTTCGCCAAGCCCCCAGTAGAAGTCAAGCCGCTGCTCTCCGACAATGGCCGCGCCCGTGTCCTGGGCGAACACCAGCCGCGCCAGGTGCGGCCTGTCCGAGTTTATCCATAAAAGCGACCCGAAAGGCACTATCCTTGGGTCGATGGCAACCGACCGCATCGGGGTAAGGCTTACGCCCATGGCTCCCTGCGGGAACCTGTCCTCCCTTGTCTGGCCAAAGAAGATATAGCGGTCGTTCATGTGCATGTACTGGAACGCCTTGTCCGGGTTTTCGCGCAGCCACCTGCGCACCGACGGCATGCTAAGGTCGCGCAGGCCCTCCTGCCGCTGCAAAGCCCTGCCTATGCCCGAGAACTGCAGGCCGTTCGATGCCGCGAACCCTATGGGCAGGTATTTGCCGTCAGGCAGCACCACCAGCCCCGAGCCCTGTATATGCATTATGAACGCGTCGACCGGGTCGGCCAGCCACACCAGCACGTCGCTGTCGCGCACATTCGCGGCCTGTATCTGCTGCCTGGTGGGATAGCGCACAAGCCTTGTCCCCACCTTCTGCCCGGTTATCCTCAAGCCCTGGCACTCTTTGCAGTCGGGCAGGAACTGGCCCACGTCCACCGTCAGGAGGTCGCCGGGCACTTTAAGTATGGGGTACTTGTACTCGTCCGTCCTTATAAGCGAGCCGCGCACCAGCGACGTGTAATACCCCGTGAAAACGCCAGTGTCCCTTGTGGTCAGCCTGTATGGAGTGAAATTCCTTTCGATATAGCGCCGCAAATCGCGCACATGGCACCAGTCTTCCCTGTTCTGCACGCACGCGCGGCGGAAGTTGATAAGGGTGTCGTCCTCCCAGCCGGGCAAATCTCTGAAGGCCACGGCCTCCCACACCGGGGCCGCCGGAGGGGACGGTATAAGCTTCATCGTGCTTATCCACCAGGAAGCCGCGAAAAGCGCCGCGGCGCACGCGGCCAATCCTGCCAAGCCGGCTGCCAGCTTGATGGCGGCGCGCTGGTTCACTGAGCACCCTGGTCGATTTCGGGCTCTTCGCTGCCGTCGTCATGAAGCGCGACGGTTACGATTCTGACCGGAGGCGTCACAAAACACCCGTTCTGGTTCCTCTGCCCGGCCCGCACGCGGCGGCAGGCGGCCACGGCCTCGTTCCTGTCGGCGAATCCGTACAGCTGCGCCAGGAACAGGGTGCGGCCCTGCTGGTTCGTGCTGGTGTCGACGCGGGTTATCAGGTCGCTCATATGGCCAAGCTGGCGGCGCCGCGCCTCGTCGGCAAGCTGCTGGGCGTTGGCCGGGTACCTTGTGGCGCCGACCTGTATGCCCCACGAAGTGGTTTCGTCAAGCCGCGGGTGGGGATAGCCATAGCCGTGTTCCAGCCTGGCCAGAATCTGTTCGGATTCCCGCCTGACGCGCGCAATGCTTGCGGTTATGACCGGCCTGAACGCCATAAGCGACGGCTCGGTGAAGATGACTTGCGGGGCGTCCGCAAAATGCGCGGAGTCCTTTTCGAACGACTCGCCCAGCAGCCTGTGTATCTCGCGGTTGCGCTGGGCCGCGGTGCGGTATCCCATGCCTATCACCAGCACCTTGCGCCCGTCGCGGGTGGCGGTGGCCGCCAGGTTGTACCCGGCCTTGGACGTGAACCCTGTCTTCAGGCCGTCCGCCCCCGGGAAATTGAACAGCAGCAGGTTGCTGTTGCCGTACCGCACCCCGTTGTACGCGAAGTTCCTTACGGAAAACAGGCTGTAATAGTGCGGGAAATGCTGGTTCAGGGCCAGCGCCAGGGTGGCCATGTCGCGCGCCGTCGTCTTCTGTTCTGGGTGGTGCAGCCCGGTCGAGTTCCTGAACACCGTGTCCTTCATGCCCAGGTCCTGCGCGACCTGGTTCATTATCTTGACGAATCCGGCCTCGGTTTCGCCAAGGGCCTCGGCAAGCACCACGGTCGCGTCGTTGGCGGACCTGACCGCCATGGCTATCATGGCATCGCGCGCCTTTATGGTGTATCCGTGATGCAGCCCCAGCCTTGACCGCGGCCTTGTCGCGGCGAACCGGGAAATCGGAAGCTCTTGGTCGACCTCAAGCCAGCCGTTGTCCATGGCGCCGAAAGCCACGTACAGCGTCATCATCTTTACAAGCGACGCGGGATAGTACTGCTGCTCGGCCCGCATGGCGCGCACAATCTGGCCGCGGTTCAAATCGACCGAAACCAGCGCTATCGCGTGGGCGGCGGTCGTGCCCATCAGCGCGAAAACAAACGACAATGCAAGTACTTTTTTCAACATTTCAATGCTCTTCCTCTTTTATCGTATGGAAATAAACTTAACAAAAAGCTAACAAACAGCCAAAAAGCAAGAATCCGCTGTAAAAACCGTGTCCGCCATATATAAATAACGGTGTGGCAAAATTTCCCCGCGCGCCTTCCATCGGGCATCCGTCAGCGTCAATGCAAGGCACTATAACATAATTTTGTCCGGATTTCAAGGTATTTTCTTAACCCAAGCGCAGACTGCCGGGCGTTTGCGCTATGGCCACGAAAAAACAAAAACCTGTCAAGCTGACAATATATGAATAAAAACCGGGCGACGTTAATAATTTGTTTGCTTTTGCCCCTTAAAATCAGGATAGCAAAGAAACCTTTTTACAAGGAATACGCCATGTTTTATGTCAGAGTCCTTATCGCAGTGATGCTTGGCCTTTCGTATGCGGCCAATGCCCATGCGCGGGCGGACGCCGGCAGTTTCCTGGACGAAATCGCGCCCAGCCCGTGCATCGAGCTTACGTCCATCCAGGAAATGTACGACCAGGGCCTGGCGCTGTTAAACTCGCGCCAGCCGCGCGACCTGTACGACGCGGCCGACTGCTTCATGGCCGGGGCGTTCCGCGGCCATGCCCGGTCGCAGGCCGAGCTTGCCCGCCTGTACCTCGAGGGCATCGGCGTGCCCCACAGCCCGGCGTTCGCCTACAAATGGGCCATCATAGCCGACACCGAAGGGGACCGCAGCGCGGCGCGGATTAGGGACGAAGCCAAAGAAATGATGAACAACGACGACTTCTCCGAAGCCAAGATGCGCCTGGGCGCCGCCAGGGTGTGGCGCACCGCGCACAGCAACTGGCTGATGGACACCGACCTGGCCAGGGAAGAGGCCGAAGAAGCCAACCTTATCGACAGGCTGCCCATGCATGTCGCCGAACAGTTGCGGCGCGAGCTGATGGAAATGGATAACTTGATGCGCTCCGCCGACTTCGACGAGAGGGGCATGACGGGCGGCGGCGGACGCGGTGGCGCTCAAGGCTGGCAGGGACAGGGCGGCGGTGGCGGCCGCGGCGGCCCGCAAGGCTGGTAACAATATAGCCGCGGCGGATTCATGACATAATATAAGTATGGAAAAAATAACCGACACAAGCTATTACCTGGAATATATTAAGGACAACGACAATATCCCTGTCGGAGGCAACGCGCTTCGGGGCGGATTGTCTTCGCAATTGTCCGCCGACAGCGACGGTTTCCGCGATTTCTTTGACACGGTGCGCGCGCGCGCCGAAGATACCGTAAATAATCCGGCTTATATGAAATGGGTGGACGGCAACAAAGGCTTGATAAAGACAAGCCCGGAACTGTACGCCCATTTGACTTCTTTCACGCAGGCCGCCGGGGAAATGTACCCGGGCATCTCGTCCAATGTCGCGAACCGCATGTCTTTTTACAAGGAAGGCAAGCCTTTGAAACTGTCCCAGGCAAGGGACAACGGCATTTTCGCCTGCGCCGAATATTCCATGCTTGCACAGCTGTACCTGCAATCGGCCGGCATAAAAAGCCGGTTTTTCAACGGCGAAGTCCTGTGGGACAAGAATCATGAATTCTCGGAAGACCATGCTTTTATAATAATCGACGACAACGGGGAAGATTTCATTTTCGACCCCGCAAACCCCGTACAGACAGCGGACGGCCCCCGCCCGTCGGTTTTCCAGCCGCAGGTCACCGACCGGCAAATGGAGGAATTCAACAAAAAGATGGCAAAATCCCGCCGCAAAGTCGGATTCTTCGAAGCCAGGAACATGCTGACCGGAGGAGCCGCCTATTACGGATATGGCGACCGCGCCAACGTGCCGCCCGGGCATGTCATCGGAAAAGAATAGCTGCCCGCCGCTTGCCCGGCTTTCGCCGACAATTTTCGCATATGCCCGGCATTAACGGATTATTAATACCTTTTTAATGTTTTGTTAATAATTAACTCGTCACAGGCGGACAAAGCTTGACCGCCTTAACATCGCGTGATATATTCCGGTAAAATTAATGTAAAAAGGACATATGGCATGCACAATAAATCGCCGTGGCCCACGGAAAAGGGGCTAAAACAGAAATATACCAGGGTTTTTGCGGAAAACGAGAAGCTGGGCGAAACCGTGTCCGGCCTGTACAAAGACCCGGGCGTCGACGCCGAGCTGGCCCTGTTCGTGTTCATGGCCACCCTTGCCAACTCGCGCAAGCTTAAGCCCGCGCACAGCCGGGAAATCGAAGAAAAGATGAAGGGCCGCCAATGGACGGGCATGATATCGTTCATCGGCGAAAAAGGCATCAATTCAAACGACTGGATTTATGAAGGCTGCCCGCTTCCCCGCGACAAGCAATATATCCTTACAAATATGGGGAGGCTCTCGCCCGCCGCCGCCCAATACCTTATGGACGCCAAGCACCCGTTTATAAGCTGCGTGTTTCCGGATAATTACAGTGCCGCAAACAGGCATGTGTCGAAAATCCTTTCAAAATGCCTACGTAGCAAAGACGGCAAATTCAACGGCAACATGACCCTGTCCGGAGCCGTCGCCCAAAAGCTGGCGCAGGACGCGGCCAAGCGGGCCAACGGCAACACCGGCGCCGGCAGCGCAGCGCAAAAGCTTTAAAAGGCTATTTCCAGTACTCCAGTATCCACGGGCACGGCTTGACGCGCTTGTACCAGCCCTTGGTGAACCTGCGGATTCCCTTGAAATATTCCTTGTCGTGGGTGAACACGCCGTCCAAAGCCTCTGTGATGCCGCAGCGGCCGTGGAACGCCACCATCTTCAGCCCGGGCACGTCCGGCAGCTTCGGGGTCACCAGCCAGCGCAGGAACGCCTGCGGCATGCAGTGGTCGTAAAAGCTCTTGAACCAGTTGTCCGGCCAGAAGTTCAGCGGCCCGTATTTCTCCATCACTTTGGCCGACAGGTATTCCTGGCTGGCCGTATAGAACTTGTCCACGACCTCTTTGGAATTGGCTTCGTAATAGTCCTTGATATACCCCAGGGTGCCCACCACGAACGAATAGCAGCTTGCCTGCCCCACTATGTCCTTCTTGTGCCCCCTGCGGTGGCGCCAGCAGTTGATGATATAGAACTTGTCGCCCTGCGGGTATTCGAAGAACTCGTCCAGGTTGCCCACTATCAGGGAATCCAGGTCGAAGAAGAACACCCTCTGGCCGTTCAGTCCGGCAAGGTTGTCGTCGCACAGCCCGGCCTCTTTGCGGTAGGCGTGGGTTGTCCACGGCGGAGTGGTAAGTATGGGGAACACCTTGATTTCCTTGTCCAGCCCATCGGGGTTTTCCGTAAAGCAATAGAAGTCGATGT
>Ga0123353_10006855_pt1 | contig 15293 bp, 16 predicted proteins | sample TergutLab28metaG_3_FD_92763 | JGI IMG/M metagenome (GOLD analysis project Ga0123353, IMG submission 92763) | Labiotermes labralis P3 segment gut microbial communities from Petit-Saut dam, French Guiana - Lab288 P3 | ecosystem: Host-associated > Arthropoda: Insects > Digestive system > Gut ... | reverse complement strand
TTGTGTCAAGCACTTTTCGTAGCTGTGTCGCAAGCCCGTGAAATTTATATAAAAATTTATGTGTACTGAAATCCGCTTTGTTAGCGCCGAGCGCGATATTGCTATTATCAAAACTCATACTTTCTGATAGTCACCTTCTTGTCACCTTCTTGTTTTCTTTGCTCGTAATTCTCGTAAACGCCTGTAAAACGTGGCTATTTTCATGCCTGTCTGTCCAAGCAGCGCAGGTAGGCGCAGATTGCCGCATTCCCATTGCCTCACCAGAAAACCGAAATCTTTTGGAGATTTTTTGATAGGACGGCCAAAACGCACGCCTCGCGCCTTGGCGGCGGCTATACCCTCGGCCTGTCTCTGCCGGATGTTTTCACGCTCGTTTTGCGCGACAAATGAAAGCAGGGTGAGAACGAGGTCGGCGATGAGCGTTCCAAGCAAATCTTTGCCCTGGCGCGTATCCAGAAGCGGCATGTCGATCACGGCGATATCGACACATCGTTCTTTTGTGAGGATGCGCCATTGGTTTTGGATTTCATGGTAGTTGCGCCCAAGACGGTCGATGCTCTTGATATAGAGCAGGTCGCCCGGTTTGAGGTTTTCCAGCAGCGACTTGTAGGCCGGGCGCTCAAAATCTTTACCCGACATCTTGTCCGCAAACACGCACTCCGACGGAACTCCATGTTCACTCATGGCTATCATCTGTCTGTCATCGTTCTGGTCGATGCCTGACACGCGAACGTATCCGAAGGCTGCCATAGATGCTTCATCTCCTCCCCAGAGAATATGAATTTCCAATGCCCTTTTATTAAAACGTGTTTGCATGGCTTGGGCGAGGGAAATCAGGAATGGCTACTTCTTATCGTTGGCGTGGTGGGTGCGCTGACAGGGCAACAGGCGCGTCGAGGCGCGGCAAAATATTGGAGTGCCTTGAAAACGAGCCTTAAAGATGAGTAAATTCAGTCTGTTATAGGTTGCAGATGGTTAGGAATGCCCGCTGATTGACCTGAAAGTAGTGGTGTTTGGAAGCAGAATTTCCCATCAAAATTGCAAGAAACAATTATGATGGGAAAATAGAATTACAATACCCGCCGACCGGATCGCCAGACGGCCCGGACCACGGGAATGCCGTCTACCAGCCTTACCTGGGCGGCGTCCGCCCGTTTGCCCGTCTCCAGCGCGCCGCGATCGTTAAGCCCCACGGCTCTGGCCGGGTTTATGGTAACGGTATCCAGGGCTTTGGTCAGAGATATGCCGGTCAGTTCCGGGAGCATGAAGGCCGCGTGCAGCATGCTTGCGGGCATGTAGTCAGAGGAAAAGATATCCAGCAGTCCCTCTCTGGCCAAATCCACCGCCGACACATTGCCGGAATGGGATCCGCCACGCACAACATTTGGCGCGCCCGCGATTATGGTAAGGCCGTGGCGCCTTGCTTCCAGCGCGGCTTCAATGGTGGTGGGAAATTCCGATATGTCCATGCCGTAGCCGGCGTTTTCCCGTACGTGGTCCGCGGTGGTATCGTCATGGCTGGCCAGGGGCAACCCGGAGGAGCGGCAAAGATCCACTATGGCTTGCAGGTTTTTGCGCGCGTTTTTTTCCTTCATGACCTGCAGCAGGCTCAGGCGCTCGGCAAAGGCTTCTTCCGAGACTCCGTGCAAGCCGTGGTAGGTTTTGTACTTATCCAGATCCCACCATTGCCGCTGGCCGGGGGTGTGATCCATGACTGAAAGCAACCGCAGCCTTTTGCTGTTCAAATACGGAGAGATCTGCTCCACTATGTCGTCTCCGGCAAGCTCGCAGCGCAGGTGCAGAAAATGTTCCGCCCGCAGCAGACCGTAATCCGAGGCGGACGCGATAGCCTCCAGGCTGGCGGCGAAAAGCTCGTTCCGGTTTTTTCGGTTGATGGGTTCGCCGACAGTGATGGCGTCAAAGACCGTGGTCACACCGGAGGCAACCATGTGTACATCATGTGCCGCAATAGAAGAAAGCCCGGCCGGCCAGTTCACCCCGGCGCGCGGGACAAAATGCTTTTCCAGGTTATCGGTGTGTAATTCCACCAGGCCGGGTATGAGAAAATCACCTTCAAGGTCATATTCACAATCCGCCGCGCCCCTGGCGCCAGAGATTATCCCGTCGCTGAAAAGCAGGCTGTCGGTTTCGCCCGAAGGCGTCAAAATCCGTCCGTTGGTCAGGCAAAATGCGTTCATAACTGGCCCTCGAACAAAGGTTTTTTATACAAAATGCTTGCGGATCTGCTGGGACAACAGGTCAAAGGCTATCACCACGGCGATGATGATCAGCATGACGGCGCAGGTTTGGGCGAAATAGAAACCGCGTATGAGTTCCCACAGCAACACACCAATGCCGCCCGCTCCGACCATGCCGACCACGGTGGCGGAACGGATATTCGACTCCAGACGATACAGGGAGTAAGAAGTCCAAAGCGGAAATACCTGGGGTATGACCCCGAAGATTACTTCCTCGATGCCTAGCGCCCCGGTGGCGCGTATGCCTTCCACCGGCTGCGGGTCAATGGCCTCCACCGCCTCTGAAAACAGCTTGGCAAGTACGCCCGTGGTATGAACAAAAAGGGCCAATACTCCGGCAAAAGGCCCCAGCCCCACCGCGACCACGAAGAGCATGGCAAATACCATCTCGTTGATGGCGCGGGCTGCGTCCATCAGGCGGCGCACCGGCTGGTATACCCACCAGGGTACGATGTTTTCTGAACTCAGAATACCCAGAGGTACGGCAAAGATCACCGCGAGAACGGTTCCCCAGATGGCAATTTGCACGGTGATGAGCATTTCTTCGAGATAGACGCGCCAGTCGGAAAAATCCGGCGGAAAAAAATCTTTGGCGAAGCTGGCCATGTTGCCGGCATCTTTGACCAGGGCTGCAGGACGTATCTCTGCCCCCTTCCACGACCAGGCCAGCACCAAGAGGAAGAGACCCCAGCCGATGAGCGAGACTATGGAGGAGCGCCGCCAACCGCTTCCAGGATCCTGATAGCGGGGCTTGCTCTGTTGTGAATGGGTTTCGGAAGCGGAGGTCATAATCCCTCTTTTAATGCCGCGGCGCCCGGAACCACAAAGCGATTCCGGGGCCACGGCATGTGGGGGTTATGTGCAGGTCACTGCTTGGGAGCCCGGCCAAGCTCTTTCATGCGGGTGTTCAGGACGGCCAGTTTGTCGTCAATCTCTTTTATTTTCGCTTGTTTGTCGGCGTCGCTCATTTTGGCGTTGCCCTCGATCACGCCCCGGTCCCTGAAGAGTTCCAGCTGCCGGATAGGCAGGAGCTGGTCGTCGGTGGAAGCACGAAACGGCGACCATTGCAGCGCCTTGAGCACCTCTTTTTCGCGCTCGGCATTTGGCCCCGGCAGGCCGTAACCCAGGATGAAGCTCCGGATTTTATCCTTGACCTCCGCGGGCAGGTCTTTGCGCCAGACCAGCGGATCAGAAGGAATCAACGGGGAGGTCCAGATGATTTTAATCAGGGCGCGCTTATCCGGATGCGTCTTCTCTAAACGTTCCATGACCTCGCTGTTGCAGGTGGCCACATCGACCTGCTTGTTGGCCACGGACAAGGCGTTGGCTTCGTGGTTGGCGTTCAAGGTGCGTTTGAAAATGTTTTTCGGCTCAACCTTGTTCACGGCAAAAACATAGTAGCCCGGCACCAGAAAACCGGATGTGGAGTTGGGGTCGCCATTACCGAAAGTAAGGTTTTTCGCCTGCGCCAGCACATCCTTTTCGCTGTTCAGGGGTGAATCCTTATGGGTGACCAGGTGCGAATAATAGCCGCCGGCTCCGGTTGCATGCACGGTTTGCGCGAATACTTCACCCTGAGCGCGGTCCACCGCTTCAGCGGCGCTCTTGTTGCCGTACCAGGCCAGATGTACTTTGTTGTATTGCATGGCCATTACGATACCGGCGTAGTCCGAAGCGAAAAAGGCGTTGATCTTCATGCCGGTGGCTTTTTCCATGTCCTCCAGGAAAGGCTTCCACAGAGCCCTCAAGTTTTGCGAGGATTCGGTATTGATGATGCCGAAATTGATCTCCTGCTGCGCGGCGTGGGCCAAACCGCCGCAAAAAATCATGGTCAAGACAAGCATTACGCCCAAAACCACTGAAAAAACACGGGGGATCATAAAATGAGCGCTCCTTGATTCAACTGTATTTAAGTTTTTGTTTGAACCTGGAATGCGCAGGCATTTCAGGCGGCCGCGATGGGATCAAGTTTTGGTATCGTCCGGCTTTGCCCTGCCTTGGCCGTATCCACGGTTTCCGCAAACATGGTTTCGCATTCGGCCCCGTACAGACTGCAGAGAAAGGCCGGAGTGAGCGCGCTGGAAGGCCCGTCATAAACGACACGACCCTGCCTCAAAGCCACGGTGCGCGGGCAATAGCGAAGAGCGTAGTCAACCTGGTGCAGGGAAACCAGCACGGTCAGGCCGTCTTTTTGGTTGACCTCGGAGAGAATCTCCATGACGCGTCGAGAGCTTTCAGGATCAAGAGAGGCAATGGGTTCGTCAGCCAGCAGGACTTTCGCCTTCTGCACCAGGGCGCGGGCAATGGCCGCGCGTTGCTGCTGCCCGCCGGAAAGGGTGGAGGCGCGCTGGAAAGCTTTTTCAGCAATACCAACCCTGGCAAGGGATTCAAAGGCCAGGTCACGGACATCACTGTGAAAAAGATTCAGGGAACTGCGCCAAAGCGGCATGCGCCCAAGCGCGCCCAGCATGACGTTGGTGAGCACCTGCAGGCGATTCACCAGGTTGAACCGCTGGAAGATCATGCCGATGTCCGCCCTGATTTTACGCACGTCGCTTTGAATATGTCCGTCGCGCTGCACCAGGCGGCCCATGACCGATATGCTGCCGCTGTTTTTGTCCCCGGCCATGATGCCGGAAATATGGCGCAGCAGGGTGGATTTGCCGGAGCCGGAGGCCCCGATGAGAGCCACCATCTCACCCGGATTCACGGTGAGGCTGACGTTGTCCAGGGCTTTGTGCCCGGAGAAAGAACGCGAGAAATTATCTACTCTGATCATGAATTCCTCCTGGCATTCTTGGGTTGTTAATCATTGACAGGCACAGTATGGCGGGCGGTTGTTACGGTCTTATGTCCGCGGGATGAAGTTTATGTAAAGTCTATTGCCGCCATCTGGTGAACAGTTCCGTGAAACGATGCCCGGCTTCTTCCAGGTTGCCGGAGTTGTCCAGCCGGATAAGGCCTGGGATGTCAGGCACTTCCATGCTGACCCCTGCCAGGCGCTCACGGATCTCTTCCACGGTTTCCCGCCCGCGTTTTTCAAGGCGCTCATAAAGAATTTCGGTGGACGCCGAAATCAGCACCGGCGCAAGGGCCGGGTACTTTTTCAAGGCGCGCGGCAGGTATTCCCGCGAGCCGTTTACCACCACCACCGCCCCCGCGGCCAGCATGTAATCAATTTCAGCGCCGACTCCGTAGCGCAGATCGTGGCTTTCCCAGGACATGGCAAACTCGCCAAGAAACCGGAGGCGTTGGAACTCCTCCATAGTCAGCGGGTAATGCCGCTCTCCCCCGGACCCGGCCGGGCGCGTGATATAGCGGCGGACGAAAAACACCGGTCGCAACTCTTTATGGATGTTCGCGGAGGTGTTCCAGGTCAGGGAATGGAAATTGTTCAGCCTGCGGCGAGCATAATCCAGGAGGCTGTCTTTGCCGGAACCCGACGGCCCCATGACGTAAACCAGGGTTCCAGGTGTCCGTTGGCGGCTCATGCGGCGTCCGGCGCCGTCTCAGGCGGGCGCAGACCATACACCCGATCGGCCACGGCTTCGCGCACTGCCTCATCATGAAAAATACCAACGATGGCGGTCCCAGCGGCTTTGGCTTCCCGCATCAGTTCCACCACAGTCTTGCGGTTTGCGGCATCAAGGGAGGCGGTGGGCTCATCCAGAAGCATGATGGGATAGTGGCGGATGAATCCGCGCGCCAGGTTGACGCGCTGCTGTTCGCCGCCGGAAAAAGTCGCCGGGGCGAGATCCCAAAGGCTCCTGGGAATGCGCAGGCGCTCAAGCAAAGCCTTTGCTTTCTCGCGGGCCCCCGACGCGTCTTCGCCGTGACTGGTCAGCCGCTCGGCCACTATATCCAGGCTGGATATGCGTGGAATGACCCGCAGGAACTGGCTTACATAACCTATGGTGGAATGGCGCACCGCCAAAACCGCGCGGGGAGAAGCCGTGGCCATGTCGACCCAGGAGTCGCCATGTTGTACCAGAATACTTCCGGCGCAAGGTTTGTAATTGGCGTACAGAAGGCGCATCAGCGTTGATTTTCCGGCGCCGGAAGGCCCGTGCAAAACCAGGCACTCACCTTTACGGACCTCCAGATCCAGGCCGGAAAAGGTTTCAATCTTTGTTCCGCCCTGGGTGTGCAGGGTAAAGGTTTTGCTCAGGCCGCGCACGGACAGCACAGGCTGGGAAAGGGCGATTTTCATAGCGTTATCCTTGCAGGATCGAGGATACGAGAAGCTGGGTATATGCATGCTGGGGATCATCCAGAACCTGATCCGAAAGCCCGCTTTCCACCACCTCGCCGCAGCGCATTACCATCAGGCGATGGGCCAAAAGCCTTGCCACGGCCAGATCATGGGTGACAAGAACCACAGACAGGCCCAGTTGGCGCACAAGCTGCCGCAAAAGATCCAGCAGTTTTGCCTGCACAGAGACATCCAGACCGCCCGTGGGTTCATCCATGAACACCAGGCGCGGTGAGGAAACGAGGTTGCGGGCTATCTGCAGGCGCTGCTGCATGCCGCCGGAATAGGCCGTGGGGCGGTCGTCGATACGCTCGGCGGCAATCTCTACCCGTGAGAGCCAGTCCAGAGCAAGGCCACGGATATTGCCGTAATGCCTGCTCCCGCAGGCCATGAGCCTCTCTCCGATATTGCCGCCGGCGCTGATCCGCATCCGCAAACCGTCACGCGGATTTTGATGCACAAAACCCCACTCCGTGCGCAGCAGGCGGCGGCGCACAGCCTCCGGCAGACTGTTCAGGTCATGCCAAAGACCCAGAGTGTCACGGTAACGGATACTGCCGGAGGAAGGGGGGAAACGTCCGGCCAGCAGGCTGAGCAGGGTGCTTTTGCCGGAACCGGATTCGCCCACGATGCCAAGCACCTCGCCAGGCCAGAGATCAAAAGATACTCCGCGGCAACCAAGCCGGTCGCCGTAATAGTGCGATACATCCCGGACGCTGAGCAGCGCCGGATCTTCATCAAGAGAGGTCATTGGCAGTATCTTCGAGCCATCCGGCGCATCGCCCGCGCCAAAGAGTTGTTTCACCGCCAGACTTGAGCTCATGTCTTTACTTCCTTTTAAGAGACGCGTCGGCTGCAATGGTCGGTGTCGGAGCAGACGAAAAGCCGGGTTCCCGCGTCGTCGGTAATGATTTCATCAAGGTAGCTGTCGGTTGCGCCGCAAATGGCGCAAGGTTTGTCCCAACTTTGCGCCGCAAATGGATAATCTTCAAAATCCAGGCTCTTGACCGTTGTGTAGGGAGGAATGGCGTAGATGCGCTTTTCACGTCCGGCTCCAAAGAGTTGCAAGGCCTGGCACTGATCCATTTTCGGGTTGTCAAACTTGGGCAAAGGAGAAGGGCTCATCACATAGCGTTGGTTAACCAGCACGGGGTAATCAAAGCTTGTGGCTATGTCTCCGTGCCGGGCGATATCTTCGTAAAGCTTTACATGCATGACCCCGTATTCTTCCAGGGCGTGCATGGCGCGGGTTTCCGTTTCGCTTGGTTCCATCCAGCGCAGCGGCTCCGGGATAGGCACCTGATAGACCAGAATCTGCCCTTCCCGCAACGGCTGCTCCGGTATGCGGTGCCTGGTCTGGATAATGCTGGCCTCGGCGGTGGCCGTAGTGGTGCGCACCCCAGCCACGCGGACGAAAAAAGCCCGGATGGACACGGCGTTAGTGGTGTCGTCCGAACCCTGGTCAATGACCTTGAGGATATCTTCCCGACCCATGATCGAGGCGCTCACCTGTATGCCGCCCGTACCCCAACCGTAAGGCATGGGCATCTCACGCCCGCCGAAGGGAACCTGATATCCGGGTATGGCGACAGCTTTGAGAATTGAGCGGCGGATCATCCGCTTGGTCTGTTCGTCCAGATAGGCGAAATTATAGGAAACGGCCATAGCCTGTGCGGGGCGGGCTGTATTTTCAGGCATCGGTGTCGGCCTTCTTTCTTTCCCGGTCCGTCATGTTCGTCTTGCGGCGCAGGGAACGCACCAGCCCCAGGTCAGCCTGGAAATCGACATAGTGCGGCAGTTTCAGGTGTTGCAGAAAGCCCGAAGCCTCCACGTTGTCGCTGTGGTAAAGGACAAACTCCGCGTTTTGCGCCGGACCGCGCTCTTCCTCGTCAAAATCTTTGGACCGCAGGGCGCGATCCACCACAGCCATGCTGATGGCTTTGCGTTCGTTTTCGCCTAACACAAGCCCATAGCCTCTGGTGAAACACGCCGGTCGTCCTTTGCCGCCGACAAACTGGTTGACGCTTTCACATTCCGTGAGGGTGACCTCGCCCACGAGAACCGGAAAACCCAGCTCTTCCGGGGTGAAAAAGACCTCCGCTTCGCCCATGCGGATTTCGCCGGCAAAGGGATGGGTGGACCCGAAACCGCGCTGGGTGGAATAAGCCAGAGCCAGAAGCAACCCTTCGTCGGCGCGAGCCAGGTTCTGGAGACGGATATCGCGGTCGGCGGGTAATTCCAATGGCTGTCGGGTGAGGTCCCCCGGAGGGGCGTCCGGAGCTGCTTCCGGCGGCAACAACCCTTCCTTTTCCAAAAAAGAAAGCACCTTGGGGCAAATGCCGGTGAATGGAGGCAAAGATTCGTCCAGCGCGGCTTCAGGTTTTTCCACAGCCGCCGAAGGCGCGGATTTGGGTCCAGCCAGGCTGTCGTCCAACAGCCGGTGCGTATAGTCGAAAGTAGGTCCGAGTACCTGCCCTCCGGGAACATCCTTATATGTGGAGGAAATGCGGCGGCGGACATGCATGGCGGCGGTATCAACCGGTTGCGCGCTGCCAAAGCGCGGCAAGGTGGTGCGATAGGCCCGCAGCAAAAAAACCGCCTCCACCAGGTCGCCCCTGGCCTGCTTGATGGCGAGGGCCGCAAGGTCACGGTCGTACAGTGAGCCTTCGGCCATCACCCGGTCCACTGCCAGGGAAAGCTGCTCACGAATCTGCTCACAGCCAAGCTCCGGTACGGCGGTATCGCCACGTCGCTTTTCGGCCATCAGGGCATGGGCGTTCCTTATAGCCCTTTCCCCACCTTTTACGGCTACGTACATTCGCTGCTCTCCCCATTGGCCGCCCACCGGACACGGGCGGTGCGCGGCAGGCCCATCAGGCGTATGCCAGGACCGTCCACAAAAACTACATCCACGCCCAGCGGATAAGCAGCATGGTTTTCTTCCCAGTCATCCCAAAACCAGGCGGGCAAGCCAGACAAGCTCAGTCTGTGCCAGAAACCCTGGTCATTGCCTTTTACGCCGGGCCCGGTGAGTTCCAGCGCCAGATCCTGACATAAGGAAAGATCCGCGCTGAGCACCAAAGTGGTGGAACGGTCCGGGTATTCCGGCCTCCCCGGATTAAATTCCCGCAGGCGCGGCATGGTCTCCGGCCGGGAGATGAAGGCAAAGGAAGCCATCTTGGGTTGCGCAACCAAAGGCGAGGCGCAATGAAAGCGCAAATGGTGACGGACTTCCGGGGTATCGGCGGCCTCATCCAGCCAAAGCGGCGTATCCTGGTCACACAAAGCCAAAGCCAGGGCCAGCATGCCCGAAGAAAAACCCACGGCCGGGAGCGGGAAAGGCGGCAGTTCCAGAGAGACGGGACGACCGGGATGAGCAAGGGCATCCAACACCGCGCGAAAAACAGTCTGGGCGTCATCCACCGGACTGGCAAAACCCGATAAGGTGGAGATGTTGGTCATTGATCCTCTCCCCGGACAAGCGTGAAAAAATCAACCTTTGTGGCCGCGGTTTTAACGGCGCTTTGCCGCAGCTTCTCTTCGCGTTTGCACGCCAGAGGAGTAAAGAGGATTCTTTCAAGTTCCTCTCCCCAAGACTCCTGCTGCGACAGAGCATCAAATAATGCCGCAAGTTCCGCATGGCGCGGGCGGTTCCCCCGTATAAAAGCATAGCCTTCGGTGGCCGGAGATCCGGTGTACGGTTCAAGGCGCAGCGCGCAACGGGTGACGAGCATTTCACCGATATTGAAGCGCTGTCCAGAATTTCCGGCCCGGCCTTCCATCATCACAAGGCCCGCTTCGGGGCGGCGGATGAAGGTCCATGAAAAAGCCTCTGAGATTTTGGCGGCTTCGGCCTCAAGCGTAGCTTCATCGACCAGAGCCAGGGCGGCCATGCGGCGTTGCCGGAGATCAAGCGATTTTTGCTGAATCATAAGCGTCTCTTGAACCGGAGCTTAAAATTGCCGGCTTTTGTTAAAAAATCGTTACAGGCAATGTGTCAATTGCGTAAGCCATCAAAACTATAGGTGTTTTGTTGTGTCGATGCTCTTTTCGTCCCCGGCTGTGATGCCGGAAACATTGCGCGCCATAGCAAACTTGCCGGAACTGCAGACACCTGTGAGAGCCGCCATCTTCCTTGAATCCACAGTAAAGCTGGTGCCGCCCAAAGCTTTGCGCCTGCTGAAAGAGCCGGAAAAAGAACGCGAGAGATTCTGTATTATGGCCAAGAACTCCTCCTGGTTTACCTGGGTTGTCAGTGCATTGACAGGCGTAGAATGGCGGGCTGTTGTTACGGTTTTATGTCCCTGATATGAAGTTTATGTAAAATCATTCAGGGACGCGGCGTGGCAACCTGGCTGTGGGCCTATGACTCACCCATTGGCGCGATTTTGCTGTTCTTGCTGTATCCACGCTGCCGCCTTTTCATTGTTGGCGGCAACTGCCAATTGCAATGGAGTGTGACTGTCGTTGTCCTTGGCGTTGATGCTCGCGCCTTGTTCCTTTAACCACTTCATAGCTTCCAACTGGCCATTGAGGGCCGCAATGTGTATGGGAGTGCGACCAATAGTCGCCTTGACGTTGATGTTCGCGCCTTGTTCCTTTAACCACGCCATTGCTTCCAGTTGACCATTAAGGGCCGCAATGTGCATGGAAGCGCGGCCAATAGTCGCCTTGACGTCGATGTTCGCGCCTTGTTCCTTTAACCACTTCATCGCCTCCAATTGACCATTAAAGGCTGCATAGTACATGGGTACCGTGCCGATATAATCCTCGGCGTTTATATCCGCGCCTTGTTCCTTCAACCATTTCATCGCCTCCATTTGGCCATTGAAAGCCGCGGAGTGCATGGGCATCGCGCCGATGCAATCAGTGGCGTTGATGTCCGCATTTTGCTCTTTCAGCCACTTCATCGCCTCCAACTGGCCATTGGATGCCGCGATATGCAGGGGAGTAAAGCCGTTATTCATTTTGGCGTTGATGTCCGCATTTTGTTCTTTCAGCCATTCCATTGCTTCCAGTTGACCATTGAAGGCCGCAACGTGTATGGGTACCGTGCCGATGTAATCCTCGGCGTTTATGTCCGCATTATTTTGTTCTTTCAGCCATTCCATCGCTTCCAGTTGACCATTGAAGGCTGCGGAGTGCATTGGCGCCGCGCCGATGCAATCCTTGGCGTTGGTGTCCGCGTTTTGTTCTTTCAGCCACTTCATCGCTTCAAGTTGACCATTGGATGCCGCAATGTGAAAGGGAGCAAGGCCGTTATTCATTTTGGCGTTGATGTCCGCATTTTGCGCCTTCAGCCAACTCATTGCATCCAGTTGACCTTTTCTGGCTGCAACATGCATGGGAGTCCAGCCCTTATCATCTTTGGCGTTGATGTCCGCGTTTTGCTCCTTTAACCATTTCATCGCCTTCAGTTGGCCAGTAGAGGCCGCGGAGTGTATGGGCTTCTCGCCTTGAATATCCTTTGCGTTTATACTCGCGCCTTCCTTTTTCAGCCATTCCATTGCCTCTACTTGACCATTCATGGCCGCAATGTGCATAGGAGTGCGGCCGGTACTGCCCAACTCGGTGTTGATGTTCACGCCTTGCGCTTTTAGCCATTTTATCGCTCCTACATGACCATTGTAGGCTGCGGTATGCATAGGTTCCGCGCCGCTATTATCTTTATCTTTTACGTCAGCTCCTTGTGTTTTAAGCCAAATCATTGCCTCCAGTTTGCCACCAAAGGCTGCGGCGTGCATTAGTGTCTGGCCATTATCTCCTTTGGTCTTTATGTCCGCGCCTTGCGCTTTAAGTCGCGCCATTTCTTTGATATCACCCATAAATGTAACTATAAACATTTCGTTATTAAGGTTCTTTGATGTTTCATCTTCAAGGTTTTCTGAAGTCACGCTATCAGCGGTATCGTTAAGCAATTTACGCTGTACGGCTTGTATAGCGTCATATTCTTGAAAGTTCAGCACCATGTAGTGTGGTTTGTTGTTTTTTAAAATAACAACCATGCCGTTTTCATCGACAAGACGCGCAACCTTTGAGAAATTCTGGTTTGCCTCAGTTATAGGTACAAGTATGCGAATGTCTATATTCATAATGATTACTCCGATAAAAAAATCGGCTACAATGTAGCGGGTTTACAGGATGAAATCAACCTAATATTCCGAAGGGCCCAACTCGTCAGGCTGTCTTCCGGCGGCCAGCAAAGTGTTTAAAAACAGCAGGTTGGGTTGATGCGAGGTTGTGAGGGTTATCGAGGATTTCTGGCCGGTCCCGCTAAATCGGGCAAAATTAATCCGCTTTAAAGCCTTTCCCCAGGAGATAAAGTTCGGACGACCCTTTACGTGTCGCCTCCGGGCGGATTCGCCGCAGTTCCCTAAAGAAAGGTTTGAGTTCCGTGAAAACTGTTTCGCTTTCGTCTCCGGTGAAGATTTTGGCGAGGAACGTGCCTCCTTCTTTGAGCGTTTCGCGGGCAAGAGAAAAGACCGTTCGCACCAGTTCGGCGGAGCGTGCCTGATCGGTGGAGGGGGAGCCGGTGGTGTTTGGCGCGGCGTCCGAAAGAACGATATCGGCTTTGCCGCCGAGGAATTTCAGCAGTTCGTCGGAGAGTGCGGGATCGGAGAGATCCTTACGCCAGAACTTGAAGTTGCCGCCAGAGAACGAGTCCATCGGCAGCAGGTCGATCGCCGCAACCTTTCCGTTGCCGCCGACAAGTTTGAGCAGCAGCTGGCTCCATCCTCCAGGGGCCGCGCCCGCGTCGATTGCGCGATCCCCAGGGCGGACCGCTTTTTCTTTTTCCACGATCTGGGCCAGTTTATAGGCTGCCCTGGAGCGGAACCCTTCTTTTTTGGCCCGTTGGTGCCAGGTATCTTTTCTGTCGTACATCACCTCATCGTAATGGAACAGGGTCCGGTTTGCCCGAGAATCTTGTAAAATAATGTAATCCTACGGAGGGACACAACAATAGATATCAACGACGTCTTCCGTTACCTGGAGCGGGATCTGCGTGTGGTGGAGCGGGTTTTAGCCTCCGGCATCAAGTCTGTGGTGCCCTTGATTCCTATTGTTGGAAAGCATATTACCTTGTCGGGCGGAAAGCGGATTCGCCCGATCGTACTGTTGTTGTGTTCGGACGCGTGCGGCTATCGCGGCCCGCGCCGCATCGCTATGTCGGTGGTGGCGGAATATACGCACTCCGCCACGTTGCTGCACGATGACGTGGTCGACCTGGGAACGGTCCGGCGCGGCAAGCCTTCAGCCAATATAGTATTTGGCAATTCCGCTTCTGTTCTCGTGGGGGATTTCCTGTTCGCCCGCGCCTCGCAGTTGATGATTAACGACGGCGATATCGACATATACAAAATTTTCGCGCGAACCCTTGTTTCCATCACCGAGGGTGAGGTGCTGCAGCTTACGAAAGCGCGGGATGGCGGGATTACGGAGAAGCAGTATTTCGATGTCATCTACCGCAAAACGGCGTCGCTTTTTGCCGCCGCCAGCGAGACTGGGGCTGTGCTTGCCGGGGCCGACCAGCGGATTCGTAAAGCGCTGTTCGGATACGGCCGATGCATAGGGATGGCGTTCCAGTTGGCGGACGATATTCTCGACTACATCGGTACTGAAAAAAAACTTGGGAAGCGTCCTTTCCAGGATCTTCGTGAGGGAAAGATAACGCTTCCGCTTCTCCATGCGCTCCAGAATGTGGATGCTGCGGAGCGCGCGCGCGCCGAAAAGACGCTTGCGAAAAAGGAGCGGGGGGAGCGCGAAATCGCTTTTCTTGCCGGGCTGGTCGATCGCAACGGCGGCGTAGAATACACCACCTCGCGCGCCTGCGATTTTATTAGCCGCGGGAAACGATATCTGCGGGAACTCCCAGCCTCAAAAGCGCGGGACGCCCTGGTGATTCTCTCCGATTACATGGTTTCCCGTACTTGCTGATGTTTTTTCTTGCGGCGGGGAAACGTTCTCTTAGAGCGATTTAACCTTGAGATTTATCCGCAATGGCGGCTGCTTTTGCTGCGGAAGACATGCGCCCTCATGAGAACCCCCCTGCGATACCGTCCGTTGCATTGCGTGAAGGCAGCGCCCAACAGAGGTCTCTCGCTCAAGTCAGCCGCCATTGCGGATACTAATTTTCAAAGTGAAAATGCTCTAAAGGTTAGAGTATTCCGGCGACCGCGGTGGTTTTTCCTGTCCGCAATGCTGTCGGTTCTCCTTTTCTGGCCGGTTTTTTCCGTAATTGCCGCCGACGGTTTTCCGCTGGAGATGCGTGACGACCGGGGGATGACTGTTCGTCTTTCCGCCCCTCCACGCCGTGTGGTATCCCTTGCTCCCAGCCTCACAGAGATTGTCTTCCTGCTTGAAAAAGAGAGCGCGCTGGTTGGCGTCACCAGGTTTTGTAATTATCCGCAGGTTGCCTTTTCCTTTCCGAAGGTAGGCGGGATGAGTGATCCCGATGTGGAGCGGATCGTCGCCCTTTCTCCCGATCTCGTGCTATGTACGATGGACGGCAATTCCCGCGAAAGGATTCTGACGCTGGAAAGGATGGGGATCCCTTGTTTTGTTATCGCGCCGCAGAACATCCATGCGGTTTTTGCGGTTATCGAGCGCCTCGGGGAGCTTCTTGGCAGCGCCAGGCGCGGACGCGCGGAGGTAGCGGCGCTTGCGCGTCGCGTCGAGGCCGTTCGCTCTGCTGTTGGCGAGAGAAGCAAGGCCGGTCCTCGGGCGCTGTTTGTCGTCTCGACATCGCCCATTATCGCCGCGGGAAGCAAAACGTTCATGGATGA